>Ga0209480_10000075_pt1 | contig 102492 bp, 99 predicted proteins | sample JI61114C2DNA_FD_187501 | JGI IMG/M metagenome (GOLD analysis project Ga0209480, IMG submission 187501) | Wastewater effluent complex algal communities from Wisconsin, to seasonally profile nutrient transformation and Carbon sequestration -... | ecosystem: Engineered > WWTP > Effluent > Algae...
GCCCGCGCGGGCGAGCTGCTGGGAACAGGCCATCCCGGCCGGGCCAGAGCCGACCACGGCAACGGTTTTACCAGACCGCTTGGCGGCAACCTGCGGAACGATCCAGCCCTCCTGCCAGCCGCGATCGACGATCGCGCATTCGATCGATTTAATCGTCACCGGCTGGTCCGTAATGTTCAGCGTGCAGCTCGCCTCGCACGGCGCGGGGCAGATCCGCCCGGTGAATTCGGGGAAATTGTTGGTCGAATGCAGCACTTCCAGTGCGGCCTGCCAGTCCCCTTCGTAGACCAGATGGTTCCAGTCCGGGATGATGTTGTTCACCGGACAGCCGTTGTGACAATAGGGAATCCCGCAATTCATGCAGCGGCTGGCCTGCGCCTTCAACGCGGGCTCGGCGTGCGGAATCACGAACTCCTTGTAGTGGTGCAACCGCTCTTTGGGATCTGCATAGCTGCGATCCTGGCGGTCAAGCTCGAGAAAGCCGGTTTCCTTGCCCATCTGTCTTACTCTGCTGCGACCGAAGCGGCTTCGAGCCGTTCGGTTTCCAATTGCTTCAGCGCCTGCGCATAGTCACGCGGCATCACTTTGACGAACTGGCCGACCGTAGTCGCCCAATCGTCGAGCAGCGCGCGGGCGCGTTTCGATCCGGTGTGGAGGTGGTGCCGTTCCAGCAGCACTTTTAGCCGTTCTGCGTCGTGGCGCAGCATGTCACCCATACCGGTGTCATAGACGCTCGATGTCCGCTGTTGCGGTCGGCCCGCGCCGTCTTCTTCGTCGCGCACCGCCGAAATCGGCAGAAGGTCGACCTGTGCCGGATTGCACAGCGCGGAAAACTGGCCATCAGGATCATAGACATAGGCGATCCCGCCCGACATCCCCGCAGCGAAATTGCGCCCGGTCTTGCCGAGTACCGCGACCACCCCGCCGGTCATATATTCGCAGCCGTGATCACCGCAGCCTTCGACCACCGCGACCGCGCCCGAATTGCGCACGGCAAAGCGTTCGCCAGCGACACCGTTGAAGAACGCTTCTCCGGCAATCGCGCCATAGAGCACGGTGTTGCCGACGATGATGTTCGCACCAGCATCGCGGTCGACATGGCCAGGCTGGCGCACGATGACCCGCCCGCCCGACAGGCCCTTGCCGACGTAGTCGTTGGCGTCCCCAGTCAGGTCCAATGTGACGCCATGGGCGAGCCAGGCGCCAAAGCTTTGTCCGGCAACGCCGCTCAGCTTGATCTTGACCGTGTTGTCGGGAAGCCCGGCGTGGCCATAGCGCCGCGCCACTTCGCCCGAGAGCATTGCGCCAACGGTACGGTTGACGTTGATGACCTTGCGATCGATCACCACCGGCGATTTGTGGTCCAGCGCATCGGCGGCGGCGGCGATCAGCTCGTTGTCGAGCGCCGCATCGAGGCCGTGATCCTGCGTGCCGCTCCAGCCGAGCGACGGGCTGTCACCCAGCGGCACCTGATGGAGAATGCGGCTGAGGTCGACGCCGCTTGCCTTCCAGTGATCAATGGCATGGCGCATATCGAGCTTGTCGACCCGGCCGACCATTTCGGCCACGGTCTTGAAGCCCAGCTCGGCCATTATCCCGCGCAGTTCCTCAGCAACGAAGAACATGTAGTTGACCACGTGCTCAGGCTGGCCGGTGAAGCGCGCGCGCAGCACCGGGTCCTGCGTTGCCACGCCGACCGGGCAGGTGTTGAGGTGGCACTTGCGCATCATGATGCAGCCCGCTGCGATCAGCGGCGCGGTGGCAAAGCCGAATTCGTCCGCGCCGAGCAAGGCCGCAACCGCAACGTCGCGTCCGGTCCGCAGGCCGCCATCGGCCTGCACGCAGATCCGGCTGCGCAGGTTGTTGAGGATCAGCGTCTGCTGGGTTTCAGCCAGGCCGATTTCCCACGGGCTGCCCGCATGGGTCAGCGAGGTCAGCGGTGAAGCGCCGGTCCCACCTTCGTAGCCCGAGATCGTGACATGATCGGCCCGCGCCTTGGAGACGCCGGCCGCAACCGTGCCGACCCCGACTTCGGAGACCAGCTTGACCGAGATTCGTGCGGTGTTGTTGACGTTCTTCAAATCGTGGATCAGCTGGGCCAGATCCTCGATCGAATAGATGTCATGGTGCGGCGGGGGCGAAATCAGGCCCACGCCCGGGGTCGAATGGCGGGTCGCGCCGATCGTCTTGTCGACCTTGTGACCCGGCAACTGGCCGCCTTCGCCGGGCTTGGCACCCTGAGCCATCTTGATCTGCACGTCATCGGCATTGACCAGATATTCGGTGGTCACACCAAACCGGCCCGAGGCGACCTGCTTGATTGCCGAGCGCATCGAGCTGCCATCGGCCAAGGGCGTAAACCGCTTGGGGTCTTCGCCACCTTCGCCGGTGTTCGATTTGCCGCCGATCTGGTTCATGGCAAGCGCCAACGTGGTGTGCGCTTCCCAGCTGATCGAGCCATAGGACATCGCCCCGGTGGCGAACCGCTTGACGATTTCGCTGGCCGGTTCAACTTCGCTGATATCGAGCGGCTTTTCGGCATTCTTGAACGCCAGCAGCCCACGGATGGTCAGCATCCGGGTCGACTGATCGTTGATCGACTGAGCGAAGGCCTTATACTTCTCAGGCACGTTACCGCGCACAGCGTGCTGCAGGCTGGCGATGTTGTCGGCAGTCCAGGCGTGTTCTTCACCGCGCAGCCGCAGGCCGTACATTCCCCCAACGTCGAGCATCGACTGATAGATCGGATTATCGCCATAGGCGGTGCGGTGGCGGCGAACGGTTTCCTCTGCCACCTGGGCGAGGCCAATGCCCTCGATCGTGGTTGCGGTGCCGGTGAAATACTTGTCGATGAACGCGCTCGACAGCCCGACCGCGTCAAAGATCTGCGCGCCGCAATAGGATTGATAGGTCGAAATGCCCATCTTGGACATGACCTTCAGGATGCCTTTGCCGACCGCCTTGATATAATTCTTCTTGGCCGCTTTGGCGTCGAGCGGCAGGTCCTTCTTGACCCGGATCTGCTCGATCGTTTCAAACGCGACATAGGGATTGATCGCTTCGGCACCGTATCCGGCCAGCGCGCAGAAGTGATGCACCTCGCGCGCTTCGCCGGTTTCGACGACCAGCCCGGTTTGCATCCGCAGGCCCTGCCGGACAAGGTGGTGATGGACTGCCGCCGTCGCCAGCAGCGCAGGCATCGGGATCCGGTCTGGCCCCTGCGCGCGGTCAGACAGGATCAGGATGTTCTTGTCCTGCAGCACCGCTTCGGTTGCAGCCCAGCACATTTCCTTGATCGCCATTTCAAGGCCATCGGCGCCGCTGGCTGCATCCCAGGTGGTATCGATCGTTTCGGTCCGGAACGCGCCATCGAGCGCGGCTTCAACTGAGCGGATCTTGGCAACTTCATCGTTGGTCAGGATCGGCTGATCGACTTCGAGCCGCTTGTGCGTGCCAGCCTCCATGCCCAGCAGGTTGGGGCGCGGACCGATCATCGAAACCAGGCTCATCACCAGCTCTTCGCGGATCGGATCGATCGGTGGGTTGGTGACCTGCGCGAAGTTCTGCTTGAAGTAATCGTAGAGCAGCCGGCTCTTGCTCGAGAGCACGGCGATCGGGGTATCGGTGCCCATCGACCCGAGCGGATCGTCGGCATTGGTCGCCATCGGTTCGAGGAACCGCGAGAGGTCTTCCTGCGTATAGCCGAAGGCCTGCTGGCGATCGAGCAGGCTGGTGGTGTCGACCGGCAGCTGCGCCAGTTCCGGCTCGATCAGGTCGAGGTCTTTGAGCTTGTACTGCGCGGCCTCAAGCCAGTCCTCATAGGGCTGCTCGGCGGCCAATTGCGCCTTCAGCTCGCTATCTTCGATGATTCGGCCTTCGGCGAAATCGATCAGCAGCATGCGGCCCGGCTGGAGCCGCCACTTGCGAACGATATTGTCTTCCTTGATGGGCAGCACGCCGCTTTCTGACGCCATTACCACGATATCATCGTCGGTCACGAGGAAGCGGGCGGGGCGCAGGCCATTGCGGTCAAGCGTTGCGCCGATCTGGCGGCCATCGGTAAAGGCCACGGCCGCAGGGCCGTCCCACGGTTCCATCAAGGCTGCGTGGTATTCATAGAAGGCGCGCTGCTTGGCATCCATCAAGGGATTACCGGCCCAGGCTTCTGGGATCAGCATCATCACGGCGTGCGCCAATGAATAGCCGCCGGCCAGCAGCAGTTCGAGCGCATTGTCGAGGCAGGCGGTGTCCGATTGGCCGTGCGGGATGATCGGCCACATCTTGTCCAGATCCGGCCCGAGCAGTTCCGATTCCATCGTGCGGCGGCGGGCGTTCATCCAGTTGACGTTGCCGCGCACGGTGTTGATTTCGCCGTTGTGGGCGATCAACCGGTAGGGGTGCGCGAGCTTCCAGCTGGGAAAGGTGTTGGTCGAGAAGCGCTGATGGACGAGGCCCAAGGCCGAGATGCAATCCGGATCGGTCAGATCGGAGTAAAAACTGCCCACTTGCGTTGCCAGCAATAGGCCTTTGTAGACCACGGTGCGGCTGGAGAAGCTGGGCATATAGAGTTCGGTCAGCCCCGGCAGGCCGTGCTTTTCCGCCAAGGCCGCCAGGGGGTTCTGGGTCTGCTTGCGGATTGCCAGCAGCTTGCGCTCAAACGCGTCCTGATCGGCGCAGCTTTCGCCGCGGCCAACAAAGCACTGCCGGATCACCGGCATTTCGGCCAGCACGGTCTTGCCAAGGCCAGCGGTGTTAACCGGCACATCGCGCCAGCCGATCAGCCGCTGACCTTCCTTGGCGATGAACTTCTCAAACATGCCAACGATGAAATCGCGCGCGCTTTCGTCCTGTGGCAAAAAGCACATTGCCACGCCGTAATCGCCCGGCTGGGGCAGTTTCAGCCCCTCTGCATCGGCCCATTTACGGTAAAGTGCGTCGGGCACCTGAATCAGGATCCCTGCGCCATCCCCCAGCAACGGGTCAGCACCCACCGCGCCGCGATGGTCGATGTTTTTCAGAATTTCCAGGGCCTGGCTAATGATCGCGTGGCTTTTCGCGCCCTTGATGTGGGCGACAAAGCCCACCCCGCAAGCGTCGTGTTCATTGCGCGGATCGTAAAGCCCCTGAGGCGCCGGAAAACCCATCGATACCCTTCCTGTCACCAGACCGAAAGCCGCGATTCGCACGGGGGCACCGTGCAAATGGCCGAATTCGGGCAATTAAGCGCAAGCATCCCCGCCGCGAAAAGCAGCGAAAATTGCGTGAAGCCTTTCCATGGCGACAGGAAGCTGTTTTTGCAACTGCGAAAAGGGCCGGTCTGCTGATGCTGACCGGCCCCATAGCTATGTGGGATAATGGTACGTGGAGTTCAGGCCGCGCCGCTCATCCGTTGCAGATTGGCAAGCGCCGAACGCAAGGCGCGCTGCGCCTCTTCACTATCAACGTCTGACAAGGCTTGATTGGCGGCGATTGGCTGTCCCTGTCCGGCGCTCGCCGGGGCATCGAAGCGGCGGAATGATCCCGCATCGTCGTTGCTGCCAGCGGTCACCGGGCGAGCCATCTGGCCAGGGAATATCACCACGGGTTCGGACGCGGCATTCTCCGCCTCTGGTTCTTCGATCCGGACAAATCCGGGCTTGGGTGCAGCAACTGGGGATACGCCCAGCAGCGAGCCATAGCTTTCTTCGGCTACACCTTCGTTTGCAATCTCGGCCTCATCGGTCGGTGCCGCGAAAGGTGCCGGGGTCGGTTCTGTGAAGGGCACTGCTTCGGACAATGCCGCCGGCATCGCCATTATCCTTGGCGGCAGGATGCTGTCGAGTGGCGTGTGGTCTTCCTCAAACCCGCCCAGATCGAGCGGGCGCATCGCCTGCGGGATTGCGGCGGCCAGTGAGGCCGGTTCGGTCTCAGGTTCAGCCGCAAATGTGGTCTGGACCGGCGCAGCAAATGGCGGTGGCGGAGCGAGCGGCTCGGCGCTGATCGGCGGGACATAAGCAGCCGGGATCGCGGGCGTGCCAATAACGGATTCCGTCGCGGGTTCTGATGCTGCTGCCATGAATTCCGCGGCCCGTGCCATTTCAACCGGCGTTACCTGCGGTGCGGGTTCCGTACCCGTCTGGATTGGCGCAGGCGCGGTCTCAATCGGTTCTTCGGCCAGCTGCCCGCTGCGCGCGGCGCGACGACGGGCCATCGAATCGGCCAACCGCGCGGCCAGATCATCCATTCCAAGGCCAGATGGGCTTGGCAGGATCGGCGCGGGCTGCGCCACTGGTTTGGTGACCAGTTCAACCTTTGCAGGCGCTTCGGCTGTATCGGTCGAAGTGACCAATTGCGACGGCGGTACATAGGCTTCGGGCACCTGATAGGCCTGAATGACGGGGGCGGGCGGCACGCTAAAGCTGTCGGTAGTTGCAGCAGATGCGTGGTCTGCTTCGCGTGGAGCGAACAGCGGGCTTGGTGTTTCGACATCGAACACCGACGTTTTGAACCCAGCGGCCTTGATGAATTCCGGATCAATTTGATCGCCAGTGATAGCCTGACCAAAGATCTGGCGCGTCGGTTCAGCGGACTGAGCTGGCGGTTCCATGCCGAATACCTGTCGTCCAGCGGCGGCAGCTTCAGCGATTTCCAGCGCCATGTCCTGCTGGTGTTGATCAAAATCGGCCGATTGAGCCGTTGGGGCCTCGTCAAACGACTGGAATACCTGCCGCGGGGCCTGCGGTTCGGCGCCAGGTGCAGGCCGGACAGGGGCTGCATTGTTCCAGTCAAGCTGGACCGGATTTGCAGGCGTCGCGGAATACTGGGCTGGTTCGGCCGGGGCCGGATCAGGCGCAATGGCTGCGGAAAATGCACTCAGGTCAAGCGGGGCCTCGGCAGCTTCGTTGCTGATCCGCACTTCGCCGATATCCAGAATCTGCGGAACGCCGCCGGGCAGCGGGGCCAGGTCATGGGGCACGAAATCGATCTCCTCATGCTCGATCGCCAAAGAACGACGCCGCGGGGCCATACCGCCTGCGCCTTGGCTGCGATCTTCGTGAGCCAGTTCAGTGTTGAGATCTTCGCTGACCGAAAGCGGCGCGCGCATCGCGGCATCGGCATAATGATGGCCGCTGTGCAATTTATCACTGTCTTCGACCACTGATCCGGCACCGCGCTTGCGCTCGCGCTGTTCCAGCTTGGGACGGGTCAAACGGCGGGCCAGAGCAATGCCGATCCCGGCGCCAATTGCAGCAAGCACCAAAGCGACCAGTATGCGTGCAGTGATCCCCAGCGGCGGAGCCGCAGCGGGCACAATCAGATCGATCCGGCTGCTGATGACCAGCGATTCAAGCAGCGACGGGCGGACCGCCAGACTACCTAGCCCGAACAAAGCGCCGAACCACAGCGCGATCACAGCTGGAAACAGCGGGTGCGTGGTTACCGGCTTGGCCGGGACCTGCTTGCGCGTTTGCTTGGCCACTGCGGTTAATCCCCTTCAATCGTCCACTTGCCGGATATCCGTGCCTCAAGCGGCAGCGGGAATGCGGCAATCTTCCGATTTGGCTAACAGGGTTTGGTAAACATCTTGATAACGATGAACATTCACCGACCAGTCGTGCCTTTGGGCGACGTGCGCCAGTCCGGCAGCGCGGCGCGCTTCCCAGCACTCCGGCTGGCTTAGCAGATCGGCCAACGCCGCAGCGCAAGCGGCCGGATCGTCCGGCGGGAACAGGGTTCCGGTCACGCCGTCGGTAACCAGTTCTCGGTGCCCGCCAACATCCGATGCGGCGACGAGTTGCCGCTGCGCCATCGCTTCCAACGGCTTTAGCGGAGTGACCAGATCGGTCAGGCGGCTGCGCTTGCGTGGATAGGCCATCACGTCAACCAGGCTGTAATAGCGCTCGACCTCGCTGTGCGGGACCCGTCCGGTGAACCGGATCGCGTCGCCGGATGGAGAAGCCTGTGCCTTGAGCGCAGCTTCCATCGGCCCGCCGCCGACCAGCAGTAACTTGGCGTCTGGCAGCCGCGTGGTCAGCGCGGGCATCGCGGCGATCAGGTCGTCGAGCCCTTCATAGTCATAGAAACTGCCGATGAAGCCGATCACCGGCCCGTCGCCCAGGCCAAGCTCCGCCGCCAGCGCTGCATCGCGCTGCGGCGGTTCGCCAAACAGCGCCAGATCGACTCCGTTGGGGCTGAGCGAAATCTTGTTCGGGGCAACCCCGCGCGAAATCAGATCGTCCTTCAGGCCCTGACAGATCGTCACGACCGCGTCGGCGCCTGCGACTACGTGGTTTTCCAGCGCGCGGGTCAGCCGGTATTTGACACTGCCCTCGCTGCCGGTGCCGTTGGAAACGGCGGCGTCTTCCCAGAAGGCGCGGATTTCATAGACCACCGGAATGCCCAGCCGCTTGCCCGCAATCAGCGCGGCCTTTCCGCAGAGCGCAGGTGAATGGGCATGGAGAATGTCGGGGCGCCACTGCGCTGCCAGCGCGACGATCGCATCGGCCAGCAGATTGATCTCGCGCCATTCGCGCAAACCCACTGGGCCAGAAGCGGTTCCGCGGGAGCGGTGAAAGGTAATGCCGTCGGCTTCTTCGGTATCGGGGCCGTCCTTGAAGTGCCGCAGCCCTGTGATCCCGCGCACTTCCAAGCCCATTGCGGCCTGCGCTTTCAGGATCGCGCGGGTACGAAAGGTGTAGCCGCTGTGGAGCGGCAACGAGTGATCGAGGACGTGAAGAATGCGGGTCATGGACGCATCCTCTAGGCCAACAAGGCTTAACGCGCCGTCAACTCCATCCTGCTAAGTGCCTCTCCCATGGTCGATATCCTCGCCCTTTCGCTGCCGCATGCGCTGATGCTGATCGCCGTCTGGCGGCTGCTGTCGCGCGATGACCTCGATACCGAAGCGGCACCGGCCGAGCCGGAGGAGAGCCCGCGTGCTTAATCTGGCGCTGACCGGCTTTGTCTTTACACTGTTCGCGCTGGGGCTGCGGCGGCCGTACTTGTGGGTGCTGGCCTATCTCTATGTCGATATTCTCTCTCCGCAGAAAGTGTCGTGGGGATTCCTCAACAAGCTACCAATCTCGCTGATGGCTTTCGTGCTGGCCTTTGCCGGCTGGATCATGCTCGATGCCAAGCGCGACAGCCGTTTTACTTTGCGCCAGGGCTTGATTGCGCTGCTGCTGGTCTACTGCGGGATATCGACGATGTTCGCCGATTTCCCGGTAGAGGCGATGGAGAAGTGGGGCTGGGTTTGGAAGGCGCTGGTCTTTGCGATCTTCCTGCCGCTGACCCTGCGCACGCGGCTCAGGATCGAAAGCGCCGCGTTAATCATGGTGCTGACGGCGGGCGCGATCATCATCGGTGGCGGGATCAAGACTGTTGCGGGCGGCGGCGGCTATGGCTCGCTGCGCTTGTTCGTCGATGACAATACCGGGCTTTACGAAGGCTCCACCCTGTCGATGGTCGCGATTGCATTGATCCCGCTGATCTGGTGGACGGTCAAACACGGCACGATTTTCCCCAGCGATTGGCGGGTGAAGCTGTTCGCCGCCGCGCTGACCTTTTCCTGTCTGCTGATCCCGATCGGCACCCAGACTCGTACCGGGCTGCTCTGCATTGCGCTGCTGGCCGTACTGGCGTTGCGCCATGCCAAGCGGCGGTTCCTGTATGTCGGCCTGATGGGACTGGCGGCAATGGTGGCGATCCCGTTCCTTCCGGCCAGCTATACCCAGCGAATGAGCACGATCGAGAACCACAAGTCCGATCAATCCGCCTCAACCCGCGTGGCTGTGTGGATGTGGACGCTCGACTATGTTGGCGATCATCCCATGGGGGGCGGATTCGATGCCTTCCGCGGTAACAAGGTGAAGGTCGAAACGGTCGAAGCCGAGGGCAGCGCCAACAACGTTTCACGCGATGTGAACGAGATTTACGATCAGGGCCGCGCCTATCACTCGGCCTATTTTGAAATGCTGGGCGAGCAGGGCTGGCCGGGGTTGATCCTGTGGCTGTGGCTGCAGGCGCTGGGGCTGTGGCAGATGGAAAAGATCCGCCGCCGTTACAAGAAACGAACTGGGCCCAGCGAGCAATGGCAAGGCCCTTTGGCCAATGCCTTGCAACAGGCACAGCTGGTCTATCTGGCGGGCGCGCTGTTTGTCGGGATTGCCTATCAGCCGTTCGTGTTCATGCTGATAGGCTTGCAATGTGCGTTGTGGAGTTACCTCAAGCGAGTTGATTCACCCCAGCGGGCTCCGGCGCGGCGCGCCGCGCCGGCTCTGCGGACCACTGTTGCATGAGCGCTTCGCCGCGCCATCTCGATGCGCTGACCGGCATTCGCGGGATCGCGGCCTGGGGGGTGGTGCTATACCACATCCGCCTGTCGCTGACCGGGCTGCTGCCCCCGCCGGTGATTGCCGTTTTCGCCAAGGGCTATCTGGCGGTCGACCTGTTCTTCATCCTCTCAGGCTTTGTCATCTGGTATAATTACGCCGCGCGGATCGCCGATGGCGGGGCTGGTGCGGCGCGGTTGTTCCTGTGGCGCCGGTTTGCCCGGGTCTGGCCGCTGCATGGCGCGATTCTGGCGGGGTTTCTTGGCCTGGCGCTGGTGATGATCGTCACCGGGCGCGATGCTTCGGCCTATCCGCTGGGCGAACTGCCGCTGCACTTGGCGCTGATCCAGAACTGGGGGCTGACAGGTGCGCTGAGCTGGAACCATCCAGCCTGGTCGATCAGCACCGAATTTGCCGCCTATCTTGTGTTCCCGGCGCTGGTCCTGATGGCCCGCTGGGACCGGGTGCCGAGCGCGGTGCTGCTGGGGCTGGCGGCGGTGCTCGCTTGCGGTATCTTTGTGCTGTTCAGCGCAAACGGCCATGCTGATCTGGGCGCTGACATTCCGGGGCTGGGGCTGTGGCGCTGCCTTGCCAGCTTCGCGATGGGCTGCCTGATGTGCCAGCTGTGGCAACGTTGGAGCGGTGCGACGAACAGCGGGCTACTGGCCGCGCTGGTCTGCGGCGCGATCATCGCCGCCGCCTCCACCTTCGGCCTGCCCGAAACTTCTTGGGTGCCCGTCGCGTTCTTCGCCGGACTGCTGGCCTTGGCGCTGGGGCGCGGCACTCTGGTGCGCCTGCTGGGCGGCAAGGCGCTGACCTATCTGGGTGAGATCAGCTATTCGACATACCTTGGCCACTACGGCCTGTTCATCCTGTTCAAGATCGCCTTTGTCGATGCTTCGTTGCAGCTCGGCTGGATCGGACTGGCGAGCTATCTCGCGCTGGTCTTGGCGGCATCAGTCGCTCTTTATCATGGGCTGGAGAAACCGGCGCAGCGCTGGCTCAACGCCCGCCCGCCGCGCTGGGCTAAACGCCCGCGCCCGCTGCCAGCCGAATGATTCGCCAGCGGGCGGGCAATAGCCCCGCCTTGCCGTAGCGGCAGGCTAAGCCGCGTTGCAACAGCCCCCAGATTGCGCCATGAAAGCACCTTTACCGCCTTATCGAGGAGAGGCTCATGACCCCGCAGGAACTTAGCGCCAAAACTGGCGAAGTGATCGGTACGTCCGATTGGTTTCACGTCACGCAGGAACGGATCAACATGTTCGCCGATGCCACCGGCGATCACCAGTTCATCCACATTGACGAAGAAAAAGCCAAGCTGACCCCGTTTGGCGGCACGATCGCCCACGGTTTCCTGACCCTCTCGTTGCTCCCCGTTCTGGGCGCGATGACCGAAGGCGGGCGCGTCAGTGGCGTCAAGATGGGGGTCAACTACGGCGGCAACAAAACCCGCTTCCTCAGCCCGGTTCGCGCTGGAAAGCGTGTGCGCAGCCACACCAAGCTGCTCGAACTGGTCGAAAAGCGCCCCGGACAGTGGCAGCAGACCAATGAAGTGACCATTGAGATCGAAGGCGAGGACAAGCCCGCGCTGATCTGCGAATGGATCACGCTGTTCTTCGTGTGATCAGACCCCTCCCCGGGACCGATCCGAAAATTAAACCGTAAGGAATTCTCTATGTCACGTGACGCAGTCATCGTTTCTACCGCCCGCACGCCGCTGACCAAAGCTGGCCGCGGTGCATTCAACAACACCACCGGCGCAACGCTCGGTGCCTTTTCGATCCGCGCTGCAGTTGAACGCGCTGGTCTGGCCGGCGGCGAAGTCGACGATGTGCTGATGGGCACGGCCGCACAGCAAGGCTCGACCGGCGGGAACGTCGCCCGCCTTGCGGCACTGCGCGCTGGCCTGCCGGTAACCGTTCCCGCCATGACGATCGACCGCCAGTGCTCGTCGGGCCTGATGACCATCGCCACCGCTGCCAAGCAGATCCTGGTCGACAACATGGACATCTGCGTCGCGGGCGGGCTGGAAAGCATTTCCAAGGTGGTCGGCAGCGGCAAGATGTTCGTCGAGCCGGACCGCGAACTGCTCGAAATGCATCCGCACATCTATATGCCGATGATCGGCACCGCCGAAGTGGTCGCCAAGCGCTATGGCATCAGCCGTGAAGCGCAGGACGAATACTCGCTCCAGTCGCAGCAGCGCACCGCCGCTGCCCAGGCTGCCGGCAAGTTCGATGATGAAATCGTTGCCTGCGACGCCACCATGGCGGTGGTCGACAAGGAAACCAAGGAGGTCTCCTACAAGGCCGTCACTGCCACCAAGGACGATTGCAACCGCCCCGACACCACGCTCGAAGGACTGTCGAGCCTCAAGCCGGTGATGGGCGAAGGCAACACGATCACCGCCGGTAACGCCAGCCAGCTGTCGGACGGCTCATCGGCCTGCGTGCTGATGGAAGCCAAGGTTGCCGAAAAGCGCGGCCTGACCCCGCTCGGCCGTTATGTCGGCATGGCGGTTGCCGGCACCGAGCCTGACGAAATGGGCATCGGGCCCGTGTTTGCGATCCCCAAGCTGCTCGAACGCTTCAACCTGAAGATGGACGATATCGGCCTGTGGGAACTGAACGAAGCATTCGCGGTGCAGGTGCTGTACTGCCGTGACAAGCTGGGCATTCCCGACGAGCTGCTCAACGTCAACGGCGGCTCGATCTCGATCGGTCACCCCTTCGGCATGACCGGCGCGCGCTGCACCGGCCACGCTCTGATCGAAGGCAAGCGCCGCGGCGCGAAGTATGCCGTCGTCACGATGTGCATCGGCGGCGGTCAGGGTGCTGCCGGGCTGTTCGAGGTCTTCTGATGCGATTGTCAGCGCCGCGCATCGCTCCGGTCGATCTCTCGCAGATCGATGACGAGCAGCGCGCGGCGCTGGCCGTTTTTGGCGATATCCAGCGCGATGTGACCAAGTCCGAAGGGACGGTGCTCAACATCTTCCGCACGCTGGTCCATGCCCCTAAGGCAATGACGGCGTTTCTGGCCTGGGGCGGATACATCCTCTCACGCCGCAACAGCCTGTCCGAGCGCGACCGCGAACTGGTGATCCTGCGTACCGGGTTCAATTGCGGATCGGGCTATGAGTTCACCCAGCACACCCGGATCGGGCTCGATGCGGGCCTGACCGAAGCCGAGATCGAGGCGATCAAGGCCGGGCCGGACGATCCTTCGTGGAGCGAGGTCGATCGCGCGATGCTCCGTGCGACTGACGATCTGACTCGCGATTTCCACGTTTCGAATGAGAGCTGGGCGGCCTTGTCCGATTTCACCGACAAGCAGAAGATGGACCTGGTGATGACGGTGGGTCAGTACACTCAGGTTTCGATGATGCTGAACAGCTTCGGGGTCCAGCTTGATCCCGGACAGGAACTTGATCCCGCGCTTGACCGGCGCTGAGCTTGCCATTTGCCGTTGCTGGGCGCATCCTTGCGCTCTGAGCGGAAGAGGCAGCCATGACCGAACACCTTGGTATCATTGAAATCCTCGGCATCGCTGGGTCGGTTAGCCTGCTGTCGGGCTGGCGGCTCTATCTGACCGTGCTGGCCACGGGTCTGGCGATGAAGTTCAACATGCTGCCGCTGCCCGAACACTTGGCCTCGCTACAAGTGCTGGCCAATCCGTGGGTGATGGGCGCAGCGGGAAGCGCGGCGGTGCTTGAATTCTTTGCCGACAAGGTGGCCTGGCTCGATACGATCTGGGACACGATCCACACCTTCATCCGGCCGGTTGGCGGCGCAATGCTGGCGCTTGCCGTGGTCGATCCGTCAGATCCGGTGACCCAGGTAATCGCCTTCCTGCTCGGCGGTGGGGCAAGCCTGCTGGCCCATGGCGGTAAGGCCGGGGCGCGGGCGGTGGTCAACACCAGCCCCGAACCGTTCAGCAATATTGCGGTTTCCACCGTGGAGGACGTCGCGACCACCGGGCTACTCTATCTCGCCTATCAGTATCCCGAATGGGCTGCCGGAGTGGCAGCGGTCCTGCTGGCGCTGGCGGTCTGGCTGCTGGTGCTGGCGCGGCGGGTGTTCAAGAAACTGTTCGGCAAAACGGCTCCGCCAACGGGAGCGGAGGTCTAGGCCACCGCTTTCAGCTTCGCCTTGTCATGCTTGGCGATCCACGCTTCGAGCAGCGGCGCGATCTTTGTGCGCCATTTGCTGCCATTGAAGATGCCGTAATGGCCGACTTCGGGGGCGAGGTGGTATTGCTTCTTGGCTTCTGACAGCCCGGTGGTCAGTTTCAGCGCCGCCTTGGTCTGGCCGATTCCGGAAATGTCATCGCGCTCGCCTTCGACGGCCAGAATCGCCGTGTCGGTGATGGCGCCCAGATCGACCAGCTTGCCGCGATGCATATAGGTGCCGTTGGGCAGCGCATGTTTCTGGAACACCACTTCGATGGTCTGGAGGTAATAGGCTGCATTCAGATCGCAGACCGCGCGGTACTCGTCATAGAATGCCTTGGTCGCATCGGCGTCTTCATCGGCCCCGGCGACCAGATGTTTGAACATATGATAATGGCTCATCATATGATTGCCCAGGTTCATGCTCATGAACCCGGACAGCTGCAGGAAGCCGGGATAGACGCGGCGCCCGGCGCCCGGATACTGCAGTGGTACAGTCGCAATCACGGTGTGGCGGAACCATTCGATCGGACGCTGCATGGCAAGGTCGTTGACGCTGGTCGGCGCCTCGCGCGTATCGACCGGGCCACCCATCATGGTCAGCGTCAGCGGGCGGCAGGGATGCTTGTCGGCAGCCATAACGGCCGTTGCGGCAAAGGCCGGGACCGATGGCTGGCATACCGCCAGCATATGCGCGCCGGGGCCAATGTGTTCGAGGTAGCTGATCACATAGTCGATGTAATCGTCCAGATCGAACTCACCAGCCGACAACGGGACCATCTTGGCATCGGCCCAGTCGGTCACATAGACTTCGTTGGTTTCCAGCATCCGCTCGACCGTGCCGCGCAGCAGCGTGGCGAAGTGGCCGCTCATCGGCGCGACGATCAGCAGCCGCGGGGCGTTTTTGGGCAGACCGGTGTGGGTAAAGCGCAGCAGGTTGCCAAACGGCTTATGCAGCACGATCGCTTCGGTCACCGGATGGCTTACGCCGTCCACTTCGACGCTTTCGATATCGAAGGCCGGTTTGCCATAGGCCGCCGAAGCATGAGCGAACACTTCGAGCGCCGAGGCCATCATGTTTCCGCCGGGGCCGTAGCCGAACGGCAGCGCCGGGTTGCCCAGCAACTCCGCCCCAACCGAGGCCCAGGTGCTCGCGGCATTCATCCACGAGCGCTGCAATTCGTAGGCGGTATAAAGCAAGGCGGCGATCCTTTTGAAGTTGCCACTATGGTGGCCGGAATCGACTTATTGTGCAATGCACAATTTCCGCTGCAGCGCACGCAGTGGCAAGTTGGGGCGCAGTGATAGCCCCTTACGTGCGCGCGGCGATGTGCTAGGGCGCGGCGATGAGTTCCGATCCTGCTGCAACCGCCCCTGCGCCCTCCTCCGACAAGCCTGCCAGCGAGCCGCCACCGGCGCGTGACCTGGGTCCATTGCGGATGGTCTGGCGCGAAACAGCCAAGTATCCCCGGCAGGCGATCTTTGCATTGCTTGCGCTCACGGTTACGGCCTCGGCAACGCTGGCAATCCCGGCCGGTTTCCGGTTGGTGATCGATCGCGGATTTGGCGCGGGCGGAAACACCGAATCGATCGGCCAATGGTTCCGCTATCTGCTGATGATCGTCGCGGTTCTGGGGCTGGGCACGGCGGTGCGGTTCTATTTCGTCTCGTGGCTGGGCGAGCGGGTGGTTGCCGATATCCGGCTGAAAGTGCAGCAAAATCTGCTGCGACTTTCGCCCGGTTTCTTTGAGGAAAACAGCCCCAACGAAATCGCCTCGCGGATGACTGCGGATACCGCGCTGATCGAACAGGTGGTTGGCACCACGATCTCGTTCGCTTTGCGCAATTTCATCATGGGCGTGGGCGGGATCGTCTATCTGCTCTCACTGGCGCCCAAGTTGACCTTGGGGTTGCTGGCTGGGCTGGTCTTGGTGATGCTGCCGTTGATGCTTTACGGTCGGCGTATCCGCACGATCTCGCGGACCAGTCAGGACCGGGTGGCCGATATCGGGGCAATGGTGGCTGAAACGCTGGCAGCGATGAAAGTGGTTCAGGCGTTCAATCAGGAGCCGCGTGAACTGGACCGGTTTACTGGCGCGGTCGAACTGACCTTTGCCACGGCCAAACGGCGCATTCAGTTGCGCGCAATCATCAGCGGCCTTGCAATTGTGGCGATTTTCGGCGCGATCGTGATGCTGGTCTGGGAAGGCGCGATTGGGGTTGCCGAAGGGACCATTTCGGGCGGCACGATCTTTGCGTTCGTGGTCACCGCCGGGATAGTCGCGGGCGCGTTTGGTGCACTGACCGAAGTTTATGGCGATCTGCTGCGCGGGGCAGGCGCGGCCAGCCGCTTGTCCGAACTGCTCTATGAACAACCCAAGATCACTGTGCCTGAACGGCCACTGGCGCTGCCCAGCCCGGGGCGCGGCAAGTTGGCGTTCGAAGGGGTGACTTTCCGCTATCCGACCCGGCTGGAAGTGGCCGCGCTAGATGACTTCTCGCTGACGATCGAACCGGGCGAGACAGTGGCGATTGTAGGGCCATCCGGGGCGGGCAAAAGCACCCTGTTCCAACTGGCCGAGCGGTTTTACGATCCGCAGTCGGGCACGATCAAGTTTGATGGGGTGCCGATCACCGCGGTCGATCCCGCTGATCTGCGCCGCCGGATGGCACTGGTGCCGCAGGAAGGCGTGCTGTTTGCCGCCTCGGCCCGTGACAATCTGCGCTATGGCAACTGGGATGCGAGTGACGAGGCGATCTGGGCGGCGGCAAGCGCAGCCAATGCCGAGACCTTTCTGCGAGAGCTACCTGATGGGCTCGAAACCTACCTTGGCGAAGGCGGCGCACGGCTTTCGGGTGGACAGCGCCAGCGGATCGCGATTGCCCGCGCGGTACTGCGCGATGCGCCGGTGCTGCTGCTCGATGAAGCAACCTCGGCGCTTGACGCCGAAAGCGAACGGCTGGTCCAGGATGCGCTCGACCGGTTGATGCAGACCCGCACAACGCTGGTAATCGCCCACCGCCTTGCCACGGTGCGCAATGCCGATCGGATCGTGGTGATGGATGGGGGCCGGATCGTTGAGACCGGCACCCATGACGCGCTGGTCAAGGACGGCGGACTTTATGCACGCCTCGCCTCGCTCCAGTTTGAAGAACGCGCCTTTGCCGGGGTGGAGGGCAAATAGTGGATACGATTCTCACTGCGATCCTGCTGGGTATTGTCGAAGGCGTCACCGAATTTATCCCGGTGTCGTCGACTGGCCACTTGATCCTCGCGACCGAGATCTTTGGCTATGATGCCAAGACCTGGGCGGCATTCAATGTGGTGATCCAGCTGGGCGCGATCCTGGCGGTGGTGGTCCAGTATTGGCGGACCTTTTGGGCGGTCGGCATGGGGCTGCTCAAGCTGCGGCCCGAAAGCCTCGCCTTCGTGCGCAACATCCTGCTCGGTTTTCTGCCCTCGGCGGTGATTGGTCTGGCCATGAAGGACTATATCGACGTTCTGCTGGGCAGTCCGATGGTGGTTGGCTGGGCGCTGATCCTCGGCGGGATTGCCATTCTGGCGATTGAGCGCGTAGCCAAGCCAGGCCCGCCGACCGGCGTAGCGCAGCTTCCGGCCCGCCAAGCGCTTGGGGTTGGTTTCATCCAGTGCATCTCGATGGTTCCGGGCGTCAGCCGCTCGGGCGCGACGATCATGGGTGCACTCGCGATGGGGATCGAACGCCGCACGGCGGCCGAATTCAGCTTTTTCCTCGCGATCCCGACCATGGTCGGTGCCACCGCGCTGGAACTGTGGGACAGCCGGGCGCAGCTCGCAGCGGGAACCGGCGTGGTCGGTTTGACTGAGATCGCGGTTGGCTTCGCGGTCAGCTTTGTGGTCGCACTGGCGGTGATCAAGCTGTTCGTCGCCTACGTCAGCCGCGCTGGGTTTGCGCCGTTTGCGTGGTACCGGATTGTGGCGGGGGCAGTGGCGGTGTTTTTGCTCTGGCCGAACTAACCGCAGGTGCGGGGCAAGATTTCCAACTACCGCCCCAAGACTATGTCGGCCAGAGCTCCCTTCTCTCCCATCAAACGTCCGTCCCATCTGATGGTGGTCCGACCTTTCGGAGAGACGATTACCATCACGTGGAATAGACCGCCGACGGTACGCGAGCCTGTTGAAGTGACCTTGCCGTCGTACAAATCTCGATTTGCCAGCATCTGATCGAGAGCTTGCGAGTCCTTTTCCGGGAAAAGGCTGTTTTCATTCAAAGACAACCTCTGTTCGATTTTCAGCAAGCCAGAACTCTCCTCGGCTACTTGGCTGCGCTTCCACGATCCATCTTTGTCGCGCCACACGATTGTACTGGCTTCACCTCTAGTGTGATGCTCTGTCACACTATCCACGTAAATTATTGAGTCCGAACTGGGAGTTGGAAGTTGGTATCGACTTCTGATGTCGAGGCTTCGTACGATATCTGCATCTGCAGGTACTGAAAAGTCGGCGTTCGCCTTTTGACCGACGATCGGCGCACAAGAGGCCGACATTAGCAGAGCTACAAAGGCCAAAATTACTTTCACCTTCACTCTGCTCCCATTCAGACGGCTCATATCGGCACTGCCCCGCTGCCTCGCCCGCCTCGGAGCAGGTATTCCTGCGTGCCTCGGTGCAGCACATCGTCGATGTCGATCACGGCGGTGTTGGCATAGGTGAAGCCGGGGGCGAGGCTGCGGTAGAGGCGGTCGAAATCGCGCTCGACCGTGTCGTGGTATAGCTCCTGAAAGCTCTCGATTACGAAATAGGTCGGCTGCAGATCGTCGATCACGTAATCGGTCCGCATCACCCGGTCGACGTTGAGCATGATCCGGTTGGGGCTCTCCGCTTCAAGGCAGAACACCGCCTCGGTCGGGCCAGACAGGATCCCGGCGCCATAGGCGCGCAGGCCCTCTGCTTCCAGAATCAGCCCGAATTCGACGGTGTACCAGTACAGCGCGCCCAGCGCCTTCAGCCGATTATAGCGCATCGCCTTCCACCCGGCGCGGCCATATTCCTGCATGTAATCGGCATAGGTCGGATCGGCCAGCATCGGCACGTGGCCGAACACATCGTGGAACACATCGGGTTCCTGAATGTAGTCAAACGTCTCGCGGGTGCGGATGAAGTTGCCGGCCGGGAAGCGGCGGTTGGCAAGGTGCCAGAAGAACACGTCATCGGGGATCAGCATCGGCACCGGGACCACCGACCAGCCGGTTAGCGCGCCGAGCTCCTCAGACAGCCGGGCAAATTCGGGCACGCCGCCGCGGCCCAGATCGAGCTTGTCCAGCCCAGCAAGAAAGGCGCTGGCTGCGCGGCCGGGCAGGACGTCGATCTGGCGGGCGAACAGCCCATCCCACACTGCGTTCTCGTCACTGCCATAGCTGTGCTGGGCTGGTTCGATCCAATCCGGGCCAATGTGGGCAGGCCGCTTCAGCGGGGCGGTGAAAACCGCCGGGTCGGGATCGGGCAGGCGGGTAAAGTCGGTCTCCAGCATGGTTGCATCTGTAACCATTTCAAAGCGGGACAGCAACGCCGATTCGCCGCCTTGCGTCAGGGTGATCGGACGCGCATTCTTGGGCTATGAAAAAGCTGAAAAAGAAGCAGTTCGAAGAGCTCTATGCCCCAATGGAGGAAGAGCTGGTGGCGATGGCGCGCTGGGCCGCAAAGACCGGGGCGCGGATCGTGGTGCTGTTCGAAGGGCGCGATACCGCTGGCAAAGGCGGAGCAATCAAAGCCGTCGCGGGCCCGCTCAACCCGCGCCAGTGCCGGGTCGTGGCTTTGTCCAAGCCGAGCGATCAGGAAAAGACCCAGTGGTATTTTCAGCGCTATGTCGCTCACTTGCCATCCGCCGGTGAAGTCGTGCTGTTCGACCGCAGCTGGTACAACCGCGCCGGGGTTGAGCGGGTAATGGGCTATTGCAGCGAAGATCAGGCCAAAGCCTTTTTGAAGGCGGTGCCCGAGTTCGAGGACCTGCTCATCAAGGACGGCATTCTGCTGTTCAAATACTGGCTGACCACGGATCAGGCTTGCCAAGAAGAACGGCTGGCCGAGCGGCTGGAAGATCCATTGAAGCGCTGGAAACTCTCGCCGATCGATCTGGCCGCGCGTGAGAAGTACGACGCCTATACGGCTGCCCGTGAGGCGATGCTCAAAGCCAGCCACAGCAAGGTCGCGCCATGGACCCTGGTCGATTTCAACGATCAGCGGCTGGGCCGGTTGACCCTGATTCGCGATCTGCTTGACCGCTTGCCCGATACCCATGTCGAACCCGAGGCACTTGAGCTGCCCCCGCTGGATCGCGCGCCATCCGAAGAGAGCTTTGCCGTGCTCGCACCGATCCCGCCCTATGAAGCCAAGGAAAAGCGCGGCAAGAGTTGACTTTCGCCCGATCCTGACGCATTGGCGCGGCCTTGCGGGGCGGCGCTGGTGTGCCGCCTTCACAGTTTCCGGGGCCTTTGCGCCCGAATCGAAAGTTTAGGACAAGCGCCATGGCGAAGCCCGCAACCGTCAAGATCCGGCTGGTTTCCACCGCCGACACCGGCTTCTTCTACGTCACGAAGAAGAATCCGCGCAACACCACCGAGAAGATGGTGTTCAACAAGTACGATCCCGTCGTGCGCAAGCACGTCGAGTTCAAGGAAGCCAAGATCAAGTAAGGTTCATTGCGAGTTCAACGGCAGGCCGCTAGCAGGCTGACCATGGACCTGATGAAACTTCCTCTTCGCTCTATCGCAGGTGCCGCCGTTTCGGCGGCGCTTGTCGTTTCTGCTCCTGCCGCACTGATCGCGCCCAGCGTGGCGCAGGCCCAGTCCGGTGATCTGGCTCAGGCCGTCGCCGCGCTGCGCGGCATATCCACGATGCGCGCCAATTTTGAGCAGATCGACCGGGCGGGCAAGCGGCTGACCGGCGTGATGACGCTCAAGCGGCCCGGGCGGATCCGGTTCCAGTATGAAAAGGGCGTCCCGTTCCTGATCGTCTCGGATGGCCGGGCGCTGACCTTTGTCGATTACGGCGTCCGGCAGGTGCAGCGCTGGCCGATCACCAACAGCCCGCTTGGTGCGCTGCTCGATCCCAAACGCGATGTGATGAAGTACGGCAAGGTTCAGCCGCACAGCAATCCGAACATCATCGCGGTCGAAGTGCGTGACAAGGGCCACCCCGAATATGGCGTGATCACGCTGGTGTTCATCCGCAAGGGCTCTGCGCCCGGCGGACTGGAACTGGCCAGCTGGGCGGCGATCGATTCGCAGAACACCCGCACCCAGGTGAACTTGTCGAATCACCAGTATGGTTTGGCCGTGGCCGACAGTGCATTTCGCTTCAACGATCCACGCCCTGCCAATCGTCGATAGCGGCGGGCGGCTCGTCGCGGAACGTGCCGGACTTGCGACAATTTGTGACAGCGCCGTTCAGATTGTTCATGACAGAGCAAGGCGATCTGCCCTAAAACTGACATCGACGACACGGCCTGAGGCGGGTTTCCCCCCTGTTGCCCTTAGCCTCTCTACTGGCCCGTGAAGTCAAGCGTGACGAACGCAAAAAGGACCCCCACTCCAATGCCCCCGGAGTGGGGGTTTTCTTTTTGGCCGCTGTGGATTGGCCCATGCTGGGCTGCGAACGGCAATCTTCTGCGCTTCCGGTGCTCACGGCCCCAATGGCCGCTGCGCGCCGGTTCTCGAAGCTCACCATTCTCGCTCCATCCTGAGCCAATCCACAGCGGCCAAAGCCTTGCCGCCCTTGCACTTGGCACCTAAAGCCGTTTCCATGATCTCAATCGCCACCTGGAACATCAATTCCGTCCGCCTGCGGATCGATCAAGTCAGCCGGTTTCTGACCGAGCAGGCACCCGATGTGCTGTGCCTGCAAGAGATCAAGACCGAGAAAAAGCACTTCCCCCACGAAGCGTTCGAGGCGCTGGGGTACACCCACCGTGCGGTCCATGGCCAGAAAGGCTATCACGGGGTCGCCACGGTCAGCCGCATTCCGATCCGCGAACTGACGCGCAACGATTGGCAGGCCAATGGTGAAGCGCGGCACGTGGGGGTGGAACTGCTGGGGCCAGGGCAGGGCATGGTGCTGGAAAACGTCTATATCCCAGCCGGCGGCGACATTCCGGATCGCGAGGCCAATCCCAAATTCGGCCAGAAGCTCGATTTTCTGGAGCGGATGACGCAGTGGTCCGCCGCGCTTGATCGGCCCACGCTGCTGGTCGGCGATTTCAACATCGCGCCGCTGGAATGCGATGTCTATGACCACAAGGCCCTGCTCAAAGTGGTCAGCCACACTCCGCTGGAGGTTGAAACGCTTGTCCGCCTGGCCGACGCACACGGCTGGGTCGATCTCGGCCGCAAGCACATTCCCGCACCCGAACGCAATTGGACCTGGTGGTCATACCGGACTTACTGGCAGGAAAAGGATCGTGGGCGGCGGCTCGATCATATGTGGGCTTCGCCCGATCTCGCCGCGCAGTCGGCTGGGCATCGCTTGGTCGAGGACACCCGGCGCTGGGATCAGCCGAGCGACCACATTCCGCTGATCACGGAATTCGATCTGTGACCAGTCCGGGCCCCAGTGGTCCTCGGCGCGTTGCCCAGGCGCTTGATGCGCTGCGCCACGGCTGGCCGATTGCGCTGGACGGCGCCTTTACCCTGCTTCCAGCGGAGACCGGCTTCGCTGCGGGTGCGACGGCGCGGATGATGCTGATCTCCTGCGCCCGCGCCGTGACGCTGAAACTGGCCAACCAACGTGAGGCCGCTGTGCCCGAAGCGCCGGTGCTGATCCGGGGCGCTGAGCCATTTGATCTGGCGCTGGGCCGGGCCATGGCTGATCCGGCGCTGGACCTGATTTACCCGATGAAGGGGCCGTTTCGGGCCGAGCCGATCGTGCGGGCTGAGGCGGCAATGGCGGCGATGGAACTGGCGCGGCTGGCGGGGATACTGCCTGCCTATCTGGTCGATCCCGACCCATGCGGTGAAGCCGTGGCTGTTTCAGCCGCCGATCTGGCGGACTGGAAAGACACGGCTCAGCTGAGCATCGCTGCGCGCGCGCGGTTGCCGGTGGCTGCGGCCGAGGACGCGCAGATCATTGCCTTCCGCTCTGCAGACGATCTGCGCGAACACGTCGCGCTGGTGATCGGGACACAGCAAAGTGAGCGCGCTCCGCTGGTGCGGCTGCACAGCGAATGCCTGACCGGCGATATCCTCGGCAGCCTCAAATGCGATTGCGGGCCGCAGCTTGATGCCGCACTGCGGGCGATGGCGGCAGAGGCGAACGACAACGGCGGCTGGGGCGTGCTGCTCTACCTGCGGCAGGAAGGGCGCGGGATCGGTTTGATCAACAAGCTACGGGCCTATGAGCTGCAGGATCAGGGCTTTGATACGGTTGATGCCAACCAGCGGCTCGGCCTGCCGAGCGAAGCGCGTGACTTCCCGGTCGCGGCACGGATGCTCGAACTGCTGGGGGTGCGGCAGATCCGGCTGATGACCAACAACCCAGCCAAGGTCGACGCGCTCGTCGCCGCTGGGGTCGCGGTGGCAGAGCGCGTGCCGCACCAGCTTCCGCCCAATCCCCACAATGCACGCTATCTCGATACCAAGCGCGATCGGACCGGCCATTTGCTGTGACCGACTGGACGATCCGCCCCGAACAACCTGGCGATGAGTCGGCGATCCACGATCTGGTCAAACACGCCTTTGCGCCGATGCCGTTCAGCGAAGGCGACGAACAGGATCTGGTCGATGCTTTGCGGGCTGCGGGTGATCTGGTGCTCTCATTGGTGGCGGTGGATGCGAGCGACACCATCATCGGCCATATCGGATTTAGCCCGGTTACGATCGACCATACCGCTTGCGGCTGGTTCCAGATGGCTCCGGTTTCGGTTGCGCCTGAGGTTCAGTTCATCGGTATCGGCAGTGCGCTGATCCAGACCGGGTTGACGCAGCTTCGCGAAGATGGCGCGCGCGGCGTCGCGGTGGTTGGCAATCCGGTCTATTATGAACGCTTCGGCTTTGCCGTGATCCCCGGCCTCGCTCCGCTGTCAGAGCACGATGCGCGCTATTTCCGCGCTCAGGTTCTGGAAGGTGCGCCGCCGCAAGGTGCACTGCGCTATGCGGCGGCGTTTGGTTAGCGCCGGTCCTTGATCTTCAGTCCGGCACCCAGCGTATTGACGCCGATTTGCACTGGATCGTCAGTCCAGTTGGCAACGAAGGTGCTGGTCCGGCTCACGCCCGGAGCAAATCGCGCGTTGTTGCCTTCCACCACCAGCCCAGCGGAGCTGCGCTGGCGCCCTTCGGGGGCGACGGTGATGAAGGCCGAATAGTTTTCCTTCGACTGGCCTTGCACGAACCAGTTGCCCGCGATCCGGCCAGAGGCGCCGTTCGGCAGGTCGATCATGTAATTGGTTTCGCGCCCGGCGGTATCGTCAAAGCTGCAGTTGATGATGCCGATCCGGCCTGCCCGGCTTTTCAGGTAATGACCGCCGCGTCCCGCTTCGAACCGGCTGCGGGTGACGGTGACCGCGCCATAGTCGCCGGCGTACAGCGAGTGCGCACAGCCGCCGGGGCCTTCGCAGGTACCGAGCCGCGTGAAAGTCGATTTGTCGATCGCCAGCGTGGCTGAGGTGTCATCGCCGGTCAGGATGCCTTGCTGGCTATCGCGGAACCACGATTGGCTGACGGCAAGGTTGCCCTTTTCCAGCCGGATCCCCGCGCCGTTCCAATCACCGACCTTGATATTGGCAAAGACCAGCCCTTCGACCCGGGCTGACGATCCCCGCAGCACGAAAGCGGCCTTGTCTTCGCAGGCGACGCCATCGAACACCGCCTGTCCCGGAACGGCGGCAATATAGCTGACGTTCCCAGCGGTCTGCACCGCGCAATCGGCATAGCGGCCGGGCGCGATCCGGATCGTCCCGGTCCCGCCGCCGATCGCGTTGACCGCATCCTGCAGACGGCCAAAGCCTTGCCCGGTTTCGACCACGACATAGGCGGGACCGCCGGACTGCGCCTCGGCAAAGGTGGCGGACAGGGCCAAAGCAGCAGCGGCTATTGCGATAAGCGGGAGGCGAATGGGCTTTCTCATTGCGCCGGAATAGCACCGTGCGGTTAAGAATGCGTGGGGCCTGTCGGCGCTGTCCCGCTGGAGGACAGGGTGAAACCCAATGGTTTCAACGCTTGTTGCGCGCATCAAGCTCGCGCTTGAGCTTGAGCAGCTCGTTCATGTCGACCACTTCGCTGCGCAGATACATCCAGCGCAACATGGCCAGCGACCAGCCGACCGTCAGCAACACATAGCCCGTGACATAGGCCGCGATCTGGGCGTCGCTATGCTGGCGGGTCATCAACAGCACGAACAAAGCGGTTGGTATTGCCAGCGCCACCAGCCACAACAGCAATGCCCACCAACCGACAGCATTTCGCGGCATGAACTTCAGATTCCACCCGCTTTTGTAGCAGATGAAGGGTTTGTCCTGTTCAGCCATTGCCTGGTTCCTTTGCTGGCCGCCCGCGCTTGATTGGCGGGCTGGCTTGAACCTTAACTCCGCGCCGGGCCAAGGCCTCGCGCAGCAGCACTTCAACCTCGGCGTTGACCGAGCGAAAGTCGCCCGCCGCCGCCCGTTCCAGCGCTGCATAGAGCGCTGGATCGAGACGGAGCGGGAACGACTTCTTGCCGGGGCGCGCCATGGTTCAATCGATCAATAGAGCGAGCCGGTGTTGACCACGGGCTGGGTGTCACGCTCACCACACAGCACCACCATCAGGTTGGATACCATCGCCGCCTTGCGCTCGTCGTCGAGGTCCACAACGCCTTTGTCCCGCAGCAAGCCCAGCGCCATGTCGACCATCCCGACCGCGCCTTCGACCAAGGTTTTGCGCGCGGCCACGACCGCTTCGGCCTGTTGGCGGCGCAGCATCGCCCCGGCGATTTCCTGCGCATAGGCCAGGTGGGTAAAGCCGCATTCGTCGACCGTGATCCCGGCCATGGTCAGCCGCGCGATCAGTTCCTTGCGCAGTTCCACGCCCACCTCGTCATGATTGCCGCGCAGGGTAATCTCGGCATGGGCGAAGTCATCATAGGGATAGCGCGAGCCGATGGTCCGCACTGCCGCCTCGATCTGGACCATCACGAAGGCCTTGTAATCGTCGACGTCATACAGCGCCTGCGCAGTATCGGTGACCCGCCAGACGACTTGCGCGGCCATTTCGATCGGGTTGCCGCGCAGATCGTTGACCTTGATCTTATCCGAAACCAGATTGTTGGCACGGACCGAAATTTTGGTCTTGCCCATCCACGGCCACACCCAGCGCAGCCCGTTGGTGCGATCGGTTCCGCGATAGGCACCAAACAGGGTGATCGCAGCGGCCTGATTCGGCTGGATCATGTAGAACCCGCTGGCCAGTGTCACCAACACTATGGCGAGCACGAAGGTGGAGACAACGAAGGACAGAATCTCGCTGTCTGCCGGATTGCTCGCGGCGAAGCCGACGATGCGCCAGATGGTCAGCGTCAGCAGGGCCAGAAAAGCGATGAAAATCAGATAGCCACTGGTCGACCAAGCGCGCGTTTCGCGGCTGGCGGTCATGGCGGAATGCGAATCGGTCATGGGGACCCCCCTTAAAAGTGATATCACATTAATATCGGTATTGAGACCTGTGTCAACAGGACTTGAAATCAGAACGAATCACTCGTATTATCCTTCTCGCGAGACCGGGCCCCTCTGGCGCGGCGTTATGACCACCCCCCATCCTGGTCGGCGCTGCGTGATGTCGGATCGCATCGGATACACCGATGCCAGGGTCCGGGATAATCCCCTCCAACCCCTCTCAGGCCCTGCTCGGTGTGTCCGATCGTTTGCAACTGATTGCACGATAGGGAGCAATACCGATGTCTGATCGTTTGTTTCGCCTGATGGAGCGCCACCAGAAGCTCGATAGAGCGCTGCGCCAGCTGCAACTGCAGCGCTGGCCCGACCCGTTCCAGATCGCCCGGCTCAAAAAGCTGAAACTGGCGCTGAAGGACCGCCTTTCCGGGCTGTCGATCCGCAAGACGCCATCGCGCACCTGATCATCACCCGGATTAATCGCCGGTGCTTCCCCTCGCGGAGGCACCGGCCCTTTTTTGCATTTCTGAAACAGGGGTAATTTGAATGGAATTCCTGACTGCCGACTGGCTCGGCACGCCGCTATGGTTCTGGCTCTCGTTTGCTGGAATCGTGCTGGCCCTGACCGCTTTTGACCTGGGCATCCTCCACAAGGAGGACCGCGAAATGGGAATCGGCGAATCGCTGAAACTCACCGCCTTTTACATCTCGATCGCGCTGGCATTCGGTGTCTGGGTCTGGATCGAAAAGGGCGCCGATCTGGGGATGAAGTACTACACCGGGTTCTTCATCGAAAAGGCGCTGTCGATCGACAACGTCTTCGTGATCAGCATGATCTTCACCTTCTTCGCGATCCCGGCGAAGTACCAGTACCGCGCGCTGCTGTGGGGCATTCTGGCAGTGATTGTGCTGCGCGGGGGGATGATCGCGGCGGGCGCCGCCTTGGTCGAGCAAGCCTATTGGGTGCTCTACATCTTCGCCGCCTTCCTGATTTACACCGGGGTGCGGATGATGTGGGCCAGCGATCACGCACCCGACATTTCCAAAAATCCGGTGGTGAAATGGATCTCGTCTCATATGCGGGTGACGAAGGAACTGCACGACGAGCGCTTCTTCGTGAAAGTGCCGGATGAAAAGACCGGCAAACTGGTTCGCGCTGCAACCCCGCTGTTTCTGGCGCTGGTGGTAATCAACCTCGCTGATCTCGTATTTGCGGTGGATAGCGTCCCGGCGATCTTCGCGATCACGACCGACACCTTCATTGTCTATACCAGCAACATCATGGCCATCCTGGGCCTGCGCGCGCTCTATTTCGCGCTCGCCGCGATGATCCACCGCTTCCAGTATCTGAAGTATGCCCTTGCCGCAGTGCTGGTGTTCATCGGCTCGAAGATCTTCGTCACCGACTTCGTGCTGGGCGGCGACAAGTTTCCGCCGGTCGCAAGCCTGGCGGTGACATTCGGCTTGATTGCAGCCGGGGTGTTCTACTCGCTGTGGAAGACCCGAGGTGAAGGGATCAATACTGCTTGATGACCGAAAGAAACGCGTCGCCATAGGCCTCGAGCTTGCGAGTCCCGACCCCGCCCAGCTCGCCCAATTCGGACAGGCTAGCCGGGCGGGCTGTCGCCATTTCGCGGAGCGTAGAATCGTGAAAGATCACATAGGGCGGCAGGCCCGCCTCTGCGGCAAGATCGCGGCGCAGCGCCCGCAGCGCTTCGAACAGTGGATTGCCCAGCGGATTGACCGCGCCGCCCGCCCGTTCGCGCCGGGGCTTGCGTCTGCGTTCGGCCTTGGGGGCCAGCGCGATCAGCACCGCCGCATCGCCTTTCAGCACATCCTTGGCATCGCCGCCCAGCATCAGCCCGCCATGCTCGGTCGGCATCAGGCTGCCGCGCGCCTGTAGCGCCCGGGCCAAAGGCCGCAGCAGATGCGCCTCTTCGCCGCTGACGATCCCGAAAACGCTAAGCTGGTCATGCCCGCGCTGGCTGATCCGTTCGTCACTCGCACCCACCAGCACTTTTTCGATGTGACCAAAGCCATAGGTCTGCCCGGTGCGATAGACCGCTGAGAGCAGCTTTTGCGCCAGGGTGGTGGCATCAACGATGCCTGGTGCCTCTAGGCAGTTGTCGCAATTGCCGCAGCTTTGCGGCGGGTCTTCACCAAAGTGCCGCAACAATAGCGCGCGGCGGCACCCGGCGGTTTCCACCAATCCGGCCATCGCATCGATCCGCACGCGCTCACCCGCTCGGCGGTGCTCCTCTACCTCGCTCAAGCGCTGGCGGGCACGGGCAAAGTCATCCGCCGCCCACAGCAGCAGCGCGGTCGCCGGATCGCCGTCGCGGCCCGCACGGCCGGTTTCCTGATAATAGCTCTCGATCGATTTCGGCACCCCGGCATGGGCCACAAACCGGACGTCGGGCTTGTCGATCCCCATCCCGAACGCAACCGTGGCGACCATCACCATGTCTTCGGATGCCACAAACGCGGCTTGGTTGGCCGCGCGCACTTCCGGCGGCAGCCCTGCATGATAGGGCAGCACCCGCCGCCCGGTTGCGGCTGCGAGCTTTTCGGCCAGATCTTCGGTGCGTTTCCGGGTTGGGGCATAGACGATCCCGGGGCCCGGCATTTCGGCCATCAGCGCGGTCAGTTGCCGCGTGATTGTCTCGCGGTGGCGCACGACATAGCGGATGTTGGGCCGGTCAAACCCGGCGATGATCAAGCCGTCATCGGGAATACCGAGCTGGGCCAGCACATCGGCGCGGGTCGTGGCATCCGCCGTCGCGGTCAAGGCGAGGCGGGGCACGTCCGGAAAGGCGTCCATCAGCGGGCGCAGCAGGCGGTAATCGGGTCGGAAATCGTGGCCCCATTCCGAAACGCAGTGCGCTTCGTCGATCGCGAACAGGCTGACCTGGGCCTTGCTCAGCAGTTCGCGGAAATGCGGCTGGCTGGCGCGTTCCGGGGCAACATAGAGCAGATCGAGCTGGCCATCGCGGAAGGCATCAATTGCCGCTTCGCGGTAGTCCTCGCTATCAGCGCTGGTCAGGCTGGCGGCCCGGATCCCGTTGGCTTGGGCGCTGCGCAGCTGATCGTGCATCAAGGCAATCAACGGGCTGATCACCACGCAGGTTCCCGGCAGCATGACGGCGGGGAGCTGATAGGTCAGCGATTTGCCCGCCCCGGTCGGCATCACCGCCAGCGTCGATTGCCCGGCCATGACCCGGCCGACCACCTGATCCTGCACCCCGCGAAAGGCGCTGAAACCAAAGGTGGTGTGGAGCTGATCGAGAAGGGCGGCGGCGGTCACGCGAACCCGCCTAGCGGCCTATCGCGCTTTGCGGAAGGGCGCGCGCGCCGCTCTCTCCACAATGGCTTCTTCTGCCTGGGTAAAGGCGCTGCGACCGGTCGGTGCGCCGGGGGCGATGGCGCTGGTGAAGTAGGCGATGCCGCGCCCGGTTTTGGGATCAATCCACAGTCCTGCCTTCAGCCCATAGGCGTCGCCGGCATGGCCGATCCGCACATGGCCATCGCCAAACACATCGTCCTTGCAGCCCGGTTGCTTGCCGCCGAGTTGTTGCACCGCAAAGCCATAGGCGCAGAAGAACCCGCTGGCCGCGCCATCTTCGCCCACGCCGTTGCGGCCGTTAAAGCGCCACTGCGGGCGGGTCATTTCGGCAAAGGACCGCGCGCTCAGAAACCCTTTGCCGCCGCGCGCCAGCATCTGGCCCAGCTTGGCCAGATCACGCATCGAAATTCTGAGGCCGCCCTGGGGGGAGAACAGCGCGCCGTTGTCGCCCAGGCGGTAAGTCGAGAGATTGCAGTTTGTGCCAGTGCCCAGATAGACCGGGCAGGCGGGCGGCTGGCCGCGCAGGTCATCGCGCGCGACTTCGCCGCTGGCGCGATAGAGTACCACCGCCCTGCGGAATGCACCGGCCGAACAGCCTGCGCCCCAGTTGAAGCAAGCGTCAAGCTTCAGCGGCTTCAGCACCAAGCGGCTCATCAGCACATCGAACCGTTCGCCCGTCACCCGCTCCATCACGCTCGCAATCACCGGGAAGTTGAGATTGGTGTAATGGAACCAACCCGAGCCAGGAGCATGGGCATTATCCCACACGCGCGGATCGGCCAGCCGCTCCTGTACCGTCACGCCCAGCGGGATCAGATAGAGCTCGTCAGCGTCGATCAGACCCGATTGGTGGGACAGCAGCAGCCGCAAGGTGATCTTGCGGTCCGGAAAGGCCGGATGGCGGACCGGGTAACCGAGGTAGTCCGAGACATCCCGGCCGAGATCGAGCCGGCCCTGATCGACCAGTCGCATCACCCCCAGCGCAGTGACCAGTTTGGAGATCGAGGCGATCCGGACCGGATCATCAGCGGTAACATTGCGCCAGACCGGCCCCGGGGAAGCCGGCATCCACATCCCGCTGTGCAGCGCCTTCCACGATCACCGGCCTGATCTGCGTCCGATCGAACTGGACTGCAACCGTGGCTGGCAGTGGCTGGGCGCTGGCCGATACCGGGACCAGTGCGAGCAAGCCTGCGAAAAAAGACGCTTTCATGCAATCAGGCTATCGCGCAGCATGGTACCTGTCGAGCCATCCATTCCGGGAGCTGACCCATGCGCTTTGTCCTCGCCCTCGCTTTTTCCGTCGCTGCGATTGCGATGGCCGCCCCGCTTAGCGCCAATGACAGCGAGGCCGCGGTCAATGTCGGCGGGATCGAACTGGTCGCCAACAAGACGATCTCGATGGATTCGGAAGATCTCTACATCTCGGAAAAAGAGGTGCGGGTCCGCTATCGCTATACCAACCATTCGGCCAAGGATCAGGAACTGACCATCTCGTTCCCGCTGCCAGCGATCCGGGCGGCGGACGAGGAGAAGTACGGTTACACCGCGATTCCCGATTTTCCCCAGCTCAACTTTGCCACCACAGTGGACGGCAAACCGGTGCGGTTCCAGATTGTGCGGCGGGCAGAGGTCAATGGCCGCGATGTGACCCAGCGGCTGATGCAGCTCAAATGGCCGCTCGACTGGATCACCGGCAGCGGTGATGAGCCGGCCTGGGTTGGCAAATTGAGCGCAGAGGCCAAGCGCGCCGGCGTCAGCGAAGGCCTGCTTCGCAAGACCGACAACGGTAACTTCTATCCGACCTGGGATGTTGTCACCCACGTTACCCGCAAGCAGGTGTTTCCGGCGGGCAAGACGGTGGAGGTGACCCATCGCTATACCCCGATGATCGGCGGCTCGGTTGCGGGTTCCTTGTTCCCGGCGGTACGCAAGGAATATCCCGAGCATCTGAAGCGCTATTGCATCGATCAAAGTTTTTTGGCGACGTTCGACCGCAAGTTCGCCGCGCGGACCAAAGACCCGGATGCCCCGATGGCCTATAGCGAGACCTGGATCGGCTACGTCCTGTCCTCAGGCCGCAACTGGCGCGGACCGATCAAGGATTTCCGGCTGGTGATCGATAAGGGCAAGCCTGAAAATCTGGTCAGCTTCTGCATGGACGGGGTCAAAAAGATCAGCCCCACCCAGTTCGAAGTGCGGCGCAAGAATTTCGAGCCGAAGGGCGATCTGGAGATACTGATCGTTGAGTGGCCAAGTAGTTCAGATTAGAGGCTAGCCTGTGGTATTGAGCATTGTCGATTGACCCGGCGCACTCGGCATGGCCATCTCCGGTAATGGCCAGCCTTCCCGATAGTTCCGTTGCTTCCGGCAAGCACATTGCGTTGCTGATCGATGCGGACAACATTTCGCACACCAAGATCGCTGGAATACTCTCCGAACTTTCCAAATACGGGACCCCGAACATCCGCCGCGCGTATGGGGACTGGACCAGCAAGCAACTGGCGGGCTGGCAGGGGAAGTTGCACGAATTCGCGATCCGGCCGATTCAGCAATTCAGCTATTCGACTGGCAAGAACGCCACTGACATCTCGCTCGTGATCGATGCCATGGAACTGCTCTACACCCAGCGGCTCGATGGATTTGCGATTGCCTCCAGCGATGCCGATTTCACACCCTTGGTGATGCACTTGCGGGCCGCCGGACGTGAAGTTTTGGGCTTTGGCGAACGCAAAACGCCTAAACCGTTCTTCAATGCGTGCACTACCTTCCTGTACCTTGACACTTTGGAAGGCGATCTTGGTGAGGAACCTGCGCCGCCCGCTGCGGCCAAAGCAACAGCGCCGGCACCATTGCCGAAGAAGCCAGCTGAAAAGACTTCGGATCGGCCCAAGAAGTCGCTGGCAATGGATACCAAGCTGGTTGCAATCCTGCGGGGTGCGGTTGAAGCGTCAGCTCGCGAAGATGGCTGGGCCTACATGTCCACGGCAGGGAGCGCAGCGAAGCGTCAGGCACCGATCGATCCGCGCAATTACGGCGCCAAGACCTTCACCGAACTGTTCACTGCGACTGGCCTGTTTGAAGTGATCAAGAGCGCTGAAGGCAAAATTTATGTTGCCGATAAACGTAACAAGGATCGTGCAGCTAAGCCGACTCCTTGATCAATCCAGATTGGGCCGCAGCCACCGTTCTGCCACTGCCAAGTCCATCCCGCGCCGAGCGGCATAGTCTTCCACCTGATCGCGGCCGATCCGCGCCACGCCGAAGTACTGGCTTTCGGGGTGGGCAAAGTAGAACCCGCTGACCGCTGCGGTGGGCAACATCGCCTGGCTTTCGGTCAGCGTGATGCCGGTGTTTTCGGTGGCGTTCAGCAGTTCGAACAGCACCGGCTTCAGGCTGTGATCAGGGCAGGCCGGATAGCCGGGGGCCGGGCGGATGCCGCGGTATTCCTCGCGGATCAGCGCCTCGTTGGTCAGCTGCTCGCCCGGGGCATAGCCCCAAAGGGTGGTGCGGACGTGCTGGTGCAGGCGCTCGGCGAAGGCTTCAGCAAAACGGTCGGCCAGCGCTTTGAGCAGGATGTCGTTGTAATCGTCGTGCTCGGCGCGGAAGCGCTCCAGGTGCGGTTCGATCCCGTGGATGCCGACGGCAAAGCCGCCGATCCAGTCGCCATCGGGATCGATGAAATCGGTCAGGCAGAAATTCGCCCGGTCGCGACTCTTGCGGATTTGCTGGCGCAGGAACGGCAAACGGACGTGGCGTTCTTCCTCGGTCAGATAGATTTCGACATCATCGCCGTCGCGGGCGCAGGGCCAGAATCCAGCGACGCCGCGCGCGGTCAGCCACTTCTCCTCCACGATCCGTTGCAGCATGGCCTGTGCATCCTGAAACAGGGATCGGGCGCTCTCGCCAACCACTTCGTCGGACAGGATTGCGGGATAATTTCCGGCAAGTTCCCAGGCGCGGAAAAACGGGGTCCAATCGAACACGCTGGCCAGATCGGCCAGATCCCAGTCTGCGAAGACGTGCAATCCGGGCTGTTCGGGCGGCGAGGCCTTTTCGCTCATATCGGCCTTGAAGCCGTTGGCGCGGGCGTCCTCCAGACTGAGCAGTACGGAAGGGTCCTTGCCCGAACGCAGATCGCGGACGTGCTGATATTCTGCAGCAGTCGCGGCGATGAACGGTTCGGCCTGGGTATCGGAGAGCAGCTGGCTGGCCACCCCAACCGCGCGGCTGGCGTCGAGCACATGGATCACCGGGCCATCATAGGCCGGATCGATCCGCAGCGCGGTGTGGACTTTGCTGGTAGTCGCGCCGCCGATCAGCAGCGGCATGGTCAGCCCCGCGCGCTGCATTTCTTCGGCCACGGTGACCATTTCATCCAGCGATGGCGTGATCAGGCCCGACAGGCCGATCATGTCGGCATCCTGCTCGATCGCGGTTTCGATGATCTTGGACCAGGGCACCATCACGCCCAGATCGATCACTTCGTAGCCGTTGCATTGCAGCACGACGCCGACGATGTTCTTGCCGATATCGTGGACATCGCCTTTGACCGTGGCCATCACGATCTTGCCCTTGGGCCGCGCGCCCGGCTGCTTGGCGGCTTCGATATAGGGGATCAGGTGGGCGACCGCCTTTTTCATCACCCGGGCCGATTTGACCACCTGCGGCAGGAACATCTTGCCGGCGCCAAACAGATCGCCAACGGTGTTCATCCCGGCCATCAGCGGGCCTTCGATCACTTCGATCGGGCGGGCGTGGAGCAGGCGGGCTTCCTCGGTGTCCTCGACGATATGCGCGTCGATCCCTTTGACCAGAGCATGCTCCAGCCGCCGGACCACATCCCAGCCGCGCCATTCGGCGGCCTGCTTTTCGGCAACCGCGTCGGTGCCCTTGAAGCTCTCGGCCATCGTGATCAGCCGTTCGGTCGCGCCGTCATCGCGGTTGAGGATCACATCCTCGCAAGCGGTGCGCAGCGCGGGGTCGATCAGGTCGTAAACGTCAAGCTGCCCGGCGTTGACGATTGCCATGTCGAGCCCGGCCGGGATTGCGTGGTAGAGGAACACCGAATGCATCGCCCGGCGGACCGGCTCGTTGCCGCGGAAGCTGAACGACAGGTTGGAGAGCCCGCCCGAGAAGTGAACGTGCGGGCAGCGCGCGCGGATTTCGGCCACCGCTTCGATGAAATCGACCGCGTAATTGTTGTGCTCTTCGATCCCCGTCGCGACCGCGAAGACGTTGGGATCAAAAATGATGTCTTCGGGCGGAAAGCCGATCCCGGTCAGCAGCTTATAGGCGCGTTCACAAATTTCGACCTTGCGAGCTTTGGTATCGGCCTGGCCCTGTTCGTCGAAGGCCATCACCACCACGGCGGCGCCATAATCCATGCACAGCCGGGCGTGGTGGAGAAAGGCGTCTTCGCCCTCTTTCATCGAGATCGAGTTGACGATCGGCTTGCCCGACACGCATTTGAGGCCGGCCTCGATCACCTCCCATTTGGAGCTGTCGATCATCACCGGAACCCGCGCGATGTCGGGTTCGGCGGCGATCAGCTTGAGGAAGGTGGTCATCGCGTAAACCGCGTCGAGCAGGCCTTCGTCCATGTTGACGTCAATGATCTGGGCGCCGTTCTCAACCTGCTGACGCGCGACCTCGACCGCGCGGGCATAGTCGCCCGCCAGGATCAGCTTTTTGAATGCAGCCGATCCGGTGACATTGGTGCGCTCGCCGATGTTGACGAATGAGGCAATCTGCTGGGTCATCGAATCAAGCCGCCATCACAAAAGGTTCCAGCCCGGCCAGCTTCGTTATCGGCTCAAGCTGCGGCAAGGCGCGTGGCGGCAGCCCGGACGCGGCCTTAGCAATCGCAGCGATGTGCGCCGGGGTCGATCCGCAGCATCCGCCCAGCACGTTGATCTGGCCGTGTTCGGCCCATTCACGTACCAGCGCTGCAGTTGTTTCGGGCATTTCGTCGTACGCGCCAAGTTCGTTGGGCAGGCCGGCGTTGGGATAGACCATGATCAGCGCATCGGCGATCTGGCTGAGCGCGCGAACATGCGGGCGCAGCTGGGTAGCGCCGAACGAGCAGTTGAGCCCGATCGTCAGCGGTTTGGCATGGCGCACCGCGCACCAGAATGCCTCAACCGTGTGGCCCGACAGGTTGCGGCCGGACAGATCGGTCAAGGTCATCGACAGCATCAGCGGCACTTCGCGGCCCAGTTCACGCGCCAGCTGTTTGACCGCCATGATCCCGGCCTTGGCGTTGAGCGTATCGAACACCGTCTCGATCAGTATGAAGTCCGCGCCGCCTTCGATCAGCGCTGCGGCTTGCTCGTGGTAGACCGCCACCAGAAAGTCCCAGTCGATCTCGCGGAAACCGGGATCGTTGACATCCGGGCTGAGCGACAAGGTCTTGTTGGTTGGCCCGATCGCACCCGCAACAAAACGCGGGCGGCCATCCTTGGCGGTGAACTCATCCGCTACCCGGCGGGCAAGCTGCGCGCTGGCCAGATTGATCTCGCGGACCAGATGTTCGGCGCCGTAATCCGCCTGACTGATCCGGTTGGCTGAAAAGGTGTTGGTTTCGGCGATGTCAGCCCCGGCGGCGAAATAGGCGCGATGGATCGATTCGGGCACTTCGGGCTTGGTCAGCGCCAGAATATCGTTGTTGCCCTTCTGGTCCTTGGCGAGGCCGAGCGATCCGGCATAGTCAGCCTCGGACAGCTTCCAGTTCTGGATCTCGGTCCCGAAGGCGCCGTCGATGATCAGGATGCGCTTGGCCGCTTCGGCCAGCAGGGTTTCGCGCGGGGTCATGGCTGGGCATCCTTCGGGCGCAGGCCGAGCAGGTGGCAGATCGCATAGGACAGCTCGGCCCGGTTGAGGGTGTAGAAATGGAACTGCCGCACGCCGCCGGCATAAAGCCTGCGGCACAATTCGGCCGAAACGGTCGCGGCCACCAATTGCCGCGCGGCGGGCAAGTCATCCAGCCCTTCGAACAGGTGCGCCAGCCAAGCTGGAACCGCAGTGCCAGTCATCCCCGACATCCGCTGGACCGCGCCGAAATTGCTGACCGGCATGATCCCGGGGACAAGCTCGGCACTGATTCCCGCAGCAGCCGCGGCATCGCGGAACCGCAGGAAGGTGTCGGGTTCAAAGAAGAACTGGGTGATCGCGCGGTCGGCCCCGGCATCGATCTTGCGCTTCAGGTTGTCGAGATCGGCTTCGGCGCTGGCGGCTTCGGGGTGGGTTTCGGGATAGGCCCCGACCGAGATTTCAAACGGCGCGACCTTTTTCAGCCCTGCGACCAGATCGGCCGCGCTGGCATAGCCATCGGCGCGCGGGGTGAATTTGGCCCCGGCCACCGGCGGATCACCGCGCAGCGCCACGATGTGCCGCACGCCGATTTCCCAATATGCCCGGGCGATTTCCTCGATCTCGGCCCGGCTGGCATCGACGCAGGTCAAGTGCGCGGCGGCCGGGATGCTGGTTTCGCACACGATCCGCTCGACCGTGGCATGGGTCCGCTCGCGCGTGGTGCCACCCGCGCCATAGGTGACCGAAACGAAGCGCGGCTCCAAAGGCGCCAGCGTGGCAATCGAATCCCACAGGATCTCGCCCATCCGCTCGGTTTTGGGCGGGAAGAACTCGAACGAAACGCCGATGTCGCCTTCCAATCCGGCAAACAGCGGCGTGGCCTGAGCGCGGCGGGCTTCACTGGACGGGTTCATGCGGAAAGGACCTTGGCTGGAGTATGAGATGTAGTGGTGGCGAGGCGCGATCCGGTCCAGATCTTTACGGTCAGCGGTTTGCCGGCCAGCGCCTGCGGAGCAGCGGCGGCAAAGCCAGCATCAGTCATCAGCGCCAGCATCGCTTCATCGGTAAAGCCCAACCGCGCGTGGGCATGGCGCTCACGCAGTTCTTCGCGGTCGTGCGCAGCGAAATCGACCACGGCGATGGTCGCGCCTGCCCGGCAGACCCGAGCGGCTTCGGTCAGGGCTAGCAGCGGTTCCTGCGCATAGTGCAGCACCTGGTGGAACACGACCGTATCGAAACTGGCATCGGCAAACGGCAGTGCGGCAAAATCGCCCTGGACCAGTTCGAGTGACTGGGCTGGCAGGTGCTGCAACCGGGTGCGGGCCAGCCGCAGCATCTCCGGGCTCTTGTCGAGCCCCGCGACGCGCGCTGCGCAAGGGCTGAGCAGTTCAGCGATCCGTCCAGTACCGGTGCCGATGTCGAGCAGCGCGCCCAAGTTGGCTTTTCCCAGGGCGGCCAGCAGCGCGGCTTCGACTGGACCATCGGGGCTGTGCAGGCTGCGCAACTGATCCCATTCGGCCGCGTGGCGGGCGAAGTAGTGTTCAGCCGCATCCTCACGCGCGGCGCGAATGGCGGCGAGGTGGCGGCGGTCCTCTGCACAGCGAGCGGCAAAGGTGGCATCACCTTCTTCCGCCAGCGCCAGCAACCGCGCGGTCGCGCCACCCAGCGGCGGTGCGCGGCCTTCTCCGATGGCGCTGCGCAGGAACACCCAGCTGCCTTCCTTGTGCCGTTCCGCCAGCCCGGCATCGCACAGGATCTTGACGTGCCGCGAAACGCGCGGCTGGCTTTGCCCCAGAACCTGTGCCAATTCCCCCACCGCCAGCTCCATCGCTGCCAGCAGGCGCATGATCCGCAGCCGAGTTGGATCGGCCAGCGCGCGCAAGGTCGGTTCGATCTTCATTGCGGTATCATATAAAGAAATCTTTATATCTTATCAACCGCCGCCGGTGAAAAACTCTCGCTCGGCGGAGATTGGCGGTTGGCAGCCGATTCCGGGGCAGCTAGAACCCCATCTATTGCGGTAACTCTGCCGCCGGGCCGCACAGTTCGGAAAGGTGTTTTTCATGAAGAAGTTTGTTGCACTGGCTTTTGCGTCGTCCGCTGCCCTCGCGCTGGCCGCTTGCGGCTCAGCCGATAGCGCCAAGGAAGACGCGCAGGCCGATAACGTTGAAATCCCTGCGGAAGAAACCGTGGGCGATATCGACGCGACGCCAGCTGCCGATGCTTCGGCTGGGGCTGATGCTACAGCGGCAACCAAGCCGTAAGATCGGTTCGGATTGATTGGAAAAGCGGGGTTGCAGCGCTGCGCTGCATCACCCGCTTTTTCTTTAAGGCAAAACGCCTATGGTGCCGCCATGCGTAGATTGTCAGTCCTGATCATAGCCCTGTCGCTTACCGCCTGCAGCGATGACACGCGCACGGCGGGCGGCGTGACGAAGGGTGAGGCAGACGCGCTCGATGATGCTGCGGCGATGGTGGAGGAGCAGCGTCCGCCTGCCGATGCGGCGACTGCTCCGCAACCTCCGGTCGAACCAGATAAAAAATAACGATACCAGAATTTTGCCGCGCTTATGCTGCGCAGCATTCGTGCAGCATTTCGTAGATTCTGGCTGCAGCATTGTGCGCAGCATTCAGCCGCTAGTCGAACTGCACTTTGCCGCGTCCGGCCTTGACCGTGCCGCGTTTCTTCTTGCCCTCAAGCCGGGCCGTTTTGCCGACGCGGTTCAGCCGGGTCTTGGCGCGGGTGGCGGGCAGATCAAAGGCTTCTGCAATCAGCTTGGCCATCCGTTCGCGCGCGTCCTGCCGGTTGGCTTCCTGCGTGCGAAACCGCTGGGCGGTGAGCAGCAGTTCGCCCTTGGCAGTCATTCGGCTTCCGGCCAGCATTTTGAACCGGGCAAAGACCGGCACCGGCAGGGCGAGGGCATAGACATCGAGCCGCAGCTGGACGGCGGTTGCGACTTTGTTGACGTTCTGGCCGCCCGGACCCGATGCCGCGATAAAGCTCTCACTCACCGCCCCCAGCGCGCGGGCTATGGCTTCGTCAGCCGAGATCGTCATTGGTGAAGCCGAGGGCTATGAAATCAGCCGGGAGCGGCGCCACCGCGCTGATCGGCGGCTTGCCTTCGCGCTGTACCACCAGTGCACGGGCGTGGAGCATGGTCCGCTTGGCGCTCTTGCCATTGCCATAGACCGGATCCCCCAGCAGCGGATGGCCCAGGCCGTGTTCGGCGTGGACCCGGATCTGGTGGGTGCGGCCGGTTTCGGGCCGGAATTCGACCAGCGTATTGCCGCCGCGTTCGACCAGCTTGCGCCAGTGGGTCACCGCGTCCTTGCCCTTTTTGGCGGCGATCATCCGCCAACCCGCTTCGGCGCTGCTGATCTTGGTCAGCGACAGTTCGATGGTTCCCGCTTGGCCCTCAACCGGGCCAGCCACGACACCAAGATAGACCTTTTCTACTACGCGCGCTTCAAACGCTGCGTGAAACCGTTTCAAGGCCTTGGGGTTGCGGGCCATCAACAGGCAGCCAGAGGTATCGGTATCGATCCGGTGGACCGCCACGGGGGCCCGGGCAAAGCCGAGTTTCAGCGATTCGGAATGGTTCTCAAGGCTGAGGCCACCCGCGCGCGGCTGCTCTATCGGCAGGCCCGCCGGCTTGTTGATGACCAGTGCCTCGCCATCTTCATACAGGATCGGGATAATGCTCATGTCAGTGCCTCCGCTATGCGGCGCACCGCCTCATTCAAAACGCAATCGTCGGCGGCAAAGCTGATCCGGAAACCGTCCTTGCTGCCAAAGGCGCTGGCCGGAACCACCGCCACGCCGTGGTCGAGCAGGTGCAGGCACAAGGCCTGATCATTCCCGAACCGGGCCATCAGCGGCGCGGCATCGACCAGACAATAGAATGCGCCATCGGGTGCCGGGGTCGAGAGGCCGGGTATCGCATTGATCGCCGCCACTACGGCATCGCGGCGGACGCGGAACCGGTCACGCCAGTCCAGCAGGAAATCCTGCGGTCCTTCCAGTGCAGCCACGGCGGCGGCCTGACTGATCGAGCTGGGATTGCCCGACGAGTGTGACTGCAACTTGCCCATCGCCTCGATCAGCCATTCGGGCCCGGCCGATACGCCGATCCGGAACCCCATCATGGCGTGGCTTTTGGAAACGCCCGATACCGTCAGCACGCTGTCCGCCAGTTCCGGGCAGACCACCGCCATAGTGGCGTGGGCCCCGGCGCCATAGCGCAGCGGGGCATAGATATCGTCGCTCATCACCAGCACTCTGGGATGCCGCGCCAACACATCGCCGAGTGCGCGGAGCTGGTCTGCCGAATAGACCGAGCCGGTCGGGTTGCCGGGACTGTTGAGCAGCAACCAGCGGGTGCGGGGTGTAATCGCGGCCTCCAGCTGCTGCGGCGTGATCCGAAAGCCGCCAGAAGCGGTGGTTTCCAGTGCCACCACAGCGGCCCCGGCAAAGCGGACAATCTCGGGATAGGAGACCCACCATGGCGCCGGGATCAGCACTTCGTCACCGGGATCGAGCGTGGCCAGCAGCGCGTGAAAGATTGCCTGCTTGCCACCGGCGCTGACGATCACTTGGGCAGGCGGAACATCGATCCCCAGGTCGCGCTTGAAATGCAGTGCCGCCGCCTTGCGCAAGGCGGCCGTACCCGCGACCGGGGTGTAGCGTGTATCGCCAGCATCCAGCGCAGCTTTGGCGGCGGCGATGACGTGCGGCGGGGTGGCGAAGTCCGGCTCGCCCACTGACAGCGAAATGATGTCGCGTCCAGCGGCGCGCAATTCCGTTGCGCGGTCAGACATCGCGGCGGTTTGCGATCCGGCAATGCGAGCAAGGGCGATTGAGAGGTTCATAGCAGCACCGCCGGGATCAGTCCGCGCAAGGCGTTGCCGATCAGGAAGCCGTCCTTGAGATCGTCCAGCGTCAGCTCCGCCTCGACTGCGCGGCCGTCATCAATCAGCGAGCGGCGCAGTACCCCGGGAAGCAGGCCGAGCCGTGCGGGCGGGGTCAGCAAGCGGCCGTCACGTTCGACAAACAGGTTGGTAAAGCAGCCCTCGGTCAGCAGGCCATCGTCGCGGATGAACAGCGCTTCGTCTGCCCCGGCCGCTTGGGCAGCAGCCAGTCCCGCCTCGTAAAAGCTGCGGTCGCTGCTCTTGTGGCGGAGCCGCCAATCGCCAGGATCAACTGGCAGTGGCAAGACCGCGCAGCGCAGCGGTCGGTCCAGTGTTTCGGGCAGCGGGCCCAGTTCGAGCGAGTAGGCCCCGCTTCGGGCCGCCGCCAATCGCAGCCGGGCGGGCGCATCGGCTTCAAAACACAGCGCCTGAATTGCATTTCGAACCGCGTGGCGATCAAAGGCATAATTCAGTTCCGTCGCGCTGGCCTTGATCCGCTCCAGATGCAGTTCGAGCAGCGGGGCACCCTCATCAGGGGTAAAGCGCATGGTCTCTATCAGATCGGCCCCGCCGGCGCGCAGCCGCACAAACCCGCCCTTGATCAAGCATTCGCGCCATTCATCCATCGGTTCACTATCAGCGACGATGGCCGAGCCGACACCCAGCACCGCGCGGCCACGTCCGTTCTCGCCAGGCGTCAGCCGCAACGTGCGGATTGCCACGTTGAACGCAGCGTCGCCAGCAGCGTCGATCCGGCCGATCGCCCCGCAATAGGGGCCGCGTGCATCGCGCTCCACCTCATCGATCAATTCCATCGCGCGGATCTTGGGCGCGCCGGTGATCGAACCGCACGGGAACAGCGCGCGTACCATATCAACCGCGCCATTGCCCGGCCGCAGCCGCGCCCGGACCGTTGTGGTCATGGTATGGAGCGTGGGATAGCTCTCTATCGCAAAGGGCTTTTCGACCCGGACGCTGCCCGGTTCGGCGACCCGGCTAAGGTCATTGCGCAGCAGATCGACGATCATCAGGTTCTCGGCGCGATCCTTTTCGGACATCGTGAGTTCCGCCGCCAGCGCCGCGTCTTCGGCCTCACTTCGCCCGCGCGGACGGGTACCCTTCATCGGTTTGACCATGGCCGCACCATCGCGTTCGGCAAAGAACAGTTCGGGTGAGCAGGACAGCAGCCAGTGGGTGCCATCGAATACCACGCCGCCATAGCCTGCCCCCGCCGCTGGACGCAGCGCGGCATAAAGCGCGAGCGGATCGCCCCGGAACGACCCCGCCAGCGGGAAAGTCAGATTGGCCTGATAGATATCGCCCGACGCGATGGCATCCTGCAGCGCGGCAAATGCAGCGCCATAACCTCCAGCAGACAGCTGCGGCTCTAGCGGGCCGATCTGGGCGATCCCGGGCTGGGCCTCGGCCGCCAGCCAGGCGGGTACGTCCTCGGCGGCAATCGGTTCAAAGCCTTCAAACGCGCCGAACCATAGCAAAGGCCCCATCGCGCCGCTGCGTTCATCGGCCAGCGGAGCAAGCTTCTCCTCCAGCGCCAGCCCGGCCTCATAGGCCAGATAGCCAACCACATCGAAGCCTTGCTGGCGAAGCGCATCGATCCGTTCCAGTGCGGGTGCAACCTCCGCAGCGCGGCGAGCCACAACCACCTCTTTGGGCCCACGATAGAGCCGCGCGGCACTGGCGCCCGCGGGTCGGGCATCGTCGAGCAGGATAAACGGTTCGGTCATGATTGGGGCGCTTCTAGCTTGGGATTGCGCAGCTTGCAAAATGCCAGCGCAAAAACCCCCTCGCGCTGGCGGCTGGGTCGTTCTATCTGGGGCGAAAGCCCATTTCAGACCCGGAGCAGCAGCGCACATGGATAACATCTTTATCGGCCTTGGTGCCAACGGCGAACGGCAGACCCTGAAGCTCAGCCGCGCAAACCGCCACGGCCTGATCGCGGGCGCGACCGGCACCGGCAAGACCGTGACCCTGCAGACCCTGGCCGAGCAGTTCTCTGCCGCCGGGGTGCCGGTGTTCATGGCCGATGTGAAGGGTGATCTCGCCGGGATTTCGATGGCAGGCAGCCATGATTTCAAGCACGCCGACAAGATCGAAGGCCGGGCCAAGGAACTGGGGATCGACCCGTTCGAATACCGCGACAATCCGGCGGTGTTCTGGGATCTTTACGGCGAAAGTGGCCACCCGATCCGCACCACCATTTCCGAAATGGGACCGCTGCTGCTCAGCCGTCTGATGGGGCTGAATGAGACGCAGGAAGGGGTGCTGTCGATCGCGTTCAAGTGGGCTGATGATCAGGGCCTGTTGTTGCTCGATCTGCCCGATCTGCAGCAGACCCTGATCGCCTGCGCCGAACAGGCCAGCGAATTGGCCACGACCTATGGCAATATCTCGAAGGCCAGTGTCGGCACGATCCAGCGGCAATTGCTGGCCTTCGAAAGCCAGGGCGCGGACCGCTTCTTTGGCGAACCGGCATTTGAGATCAACGACCTGATCCGCTGTGATGAAAACGGCAAGGGCATCATCAACGTGCTCGCCGCCGACAAGCTGATGCAAAGCCCAAAGCTTTACGCCACCTTCCTGCTGTGGCTACTGGCCGAACTGTTTGAGGCCTTGCCCGAAGTCGGCGATCCGGAAAAGCCCAAGCTGGTGTTCTTCTTTGATGAAGCCCACTTGCTGTTTGAAGACGCGCCCGAAGCGCTGTTCGACAAGGTTGAGCAGGTTGTCCGGCTGATCCGTTCAAAGGGCGTGGGCGTCTATTTCATCAGCCAGAACCCGATCGATATCCCGGAAAAGATCGCCGGGCAGCTCGGCAACCGGGTTCAGCACGCGTTGCGGGCATTCACCCCGCGCGATCAGAAGGCGATCAAGGCGGCATCAGAAACCTTCCGGATTAACCCCGATCTGGATGTTGAAACCGCGATTACCGAGCTGAAAACCGGCGAAGCGCTGGTCTCGACACTCGATGAAGAAGGCGCGCCGACGATTGTTCAACGTACATTGATCGCCCCGCCCCGCTCGCGGTTGGGGCCAGTGACGCCCAAGGAGCGCGCGATCATCCAGTCGATCAGCCCGTTTGACGGCAAATACGATACAGCGGTCAACCGCGAAAGCGCCGCCGAAGTCCTCTCGCAGAAATCCCAAGACGCTGCGCAGGCCGCACAAGTCGTTGAAGAGCAGGGCGAAGAGGCGCAGCGTGCCCAGCCGCGCGCCACCCCATCGATGTGGGAAAAGGCCGGCAAAGCTGCGTTCGGCGCAGCGGCGGCTTCGGCCGGAACCATGGTCGCGCGCAGCCTGACGGGCCGCAAATCAAGCGGCAACGTGGGCGCCTCGGCTGCCAGCGCGGCAGCAGGTGCGATCGGCACTGCGCTGGGCGGCGCAGCATTCGGCCGATTTGCCCGCGGCCTGCTGGGCAGTCTGCTGCGCTGACGCTGGTCGGCCCTGCTGGGCGCTTGGTCGAGCAGGGCAGTTGCAAAATTGTCTCATTTGGAGTCTGGCTGCGACCAACAATAATTGGTCGCTCCGGAGTATCCATGCGCACGCTGCTTCTTGCCGCTTCTGTCCTCACCCTTGCCCTGACCACTGCCGTTCCCGCCACGGTCGCCAATCCCGATGGGGCGACCAAGGCCGCGCTGGCACTCGCGCCGGTCCCGCCGGGGCGCCTGACCGATGCAGCGCGACCGCTCTATTACCGGATCGACCTGACCGTTAACCCGGATCTGGAGCGGTTTTCGGGCAAGGTTGAGATCGACATCGTAGTGAAGCGCAGCAGCACCTTCATCGATCTGCATGGACGTGATCTGAAGATGGCGAGCGCGGTGGCGGTGGTTGGGGGCAAGCGTCTGCCAGCGCGGTATTACGAACTCGACGAAAGCGGCGTAGCGCGGCTGGTATTCGATAGCGCGCTGCCCGCAGGACCGGTGACGCTGCAGTTCGACTATGATGCCCCGTTCAGCAACAGTCCGGCCGGAATGTTCCGGGTCAAGGTAGGCGATGACTGGTACAGCTGGACCCAGTTCCAGTCGATAGATGCGCGCGCTGCATTTCCCGGTTTCGATGAGCCCGGCTTCAAGGTGCCGTTCAGCGTGACCTTGCGGACCAAGCCCGGCCAGATGGCGATCAGCAATGCGCCGCAGCTTTCCACCACCAGTGAAAACGGCATGGACATCCACCGCTTTGCGCCCACGCTGCCAATGCCAACCTATCTGATGGCCTTCATGGTTGGTCCGTTTTCTGCGGTTGAGGGTACCGTCGCGCCGACCCCGCAGCGGGGGCACCCGCTGCCAATCCGGATCATCACGACCAAGCCCAATGCCGACAAGATGGACTTCGCGCTGCAAGGCACCAAAGGCATCGTCCGCCACCTTGAAAGCTATTTCGGACAGGCGTTTCCTTATCCGAAGCTCGACCAGATCAGTACGCCGATCTTGCCAGGCGCAATGGAGAATGCCGGGGCGGATCTGTACAACGACAACATCCTGATCCTTGATGACAAGGCCACCACCGGCCAGAAGCGAAACTTCGGCATGGTGGTCAGCCATGAACTGGCGCACCAGTGGTTCGGCGATCTGGTGACTCCAGCCTGGTGGGACGATATCTGGCTGAATGAAAGCTTTGCCAACTGGATGGGCTTTCGGATCGGCCACGAATGGCGCCCCGATCTGAATATTCAGGCCGGCGCGCTGGTGGATGGCTTTGGCGCGATGGGCACCGATGCGCTGGTGGCTGGCCGCGCGATCCACCAACCGATCGAAACCAATGCCCAGATCGACGAAGCCTTTGACACGATCACCTATGGCAAGGGCGGCCATGTGGTCGCCATGATCGCCGGCTTCATGGGCGATACCAAGTTCCGAGACGGGGTGCGGCGCTATATGGCTGCGCACAAATATGGCAATGCCACCAGCGCCGACTTCTTCGGCGCGATGGCCGAAGCTTCGGGCGATCCGCGCATTCTGCCCGCGATGCAGAGCTTTACCGATCAACAGGGCGTGCCGCTGGTGACATTCGATCCCGATGGCAAGGGCGGCTACCGCGTAACGCAAAGCCGCTATACCCGGCTGGGCTCCACCGCGCCCGCGATCCAGTGGGGCATCCCGCTGTGCGCGCGGCGATTGACTGGCAAGAAGCAGTGCCAACTGCTTGATCAACAAAGCGGCAGCATCAGATTGCCGGGACGTGGTGCGATTGTCCCCAATGTCGGCGGCACCGGTTATTACCGCTTCGAACTGCCCGCCGGTGAGTGGGACGCGCTGATCGCCAAGGCTGACAAGCTTCCCGGCGGTGAAGCGCTGGCGTTTGACGATTCGCTGTTCGCCAGCTTTCAGGCCGGACGCGCCAGTGCGCCGCAACTGGTGACGGGTGCTGTCAAGCTGGCCTCCAACCCTGACAGTTACGCCAGCGAGGCCGGGATCGGCAGCTTGGCCTGGTTCTATCGCGCCGGGATGCTCGATGAAGCTGGTGAGGAGGGCTATCGCGCTTTGATCCGTCAGATCTATGCGCCAAAGGTCAAGGCGATGGGCTTTACGCCCAGGGCCGGGGCCTATGCCAGCGAAGATCCGGAAAAATCGCAATTGCGGATCCAGGCCGTTGCCACTCTGGCGGGCACTGGCCGCGATCCAGAGTTGCGCAAGGCGCTGGGCACGGCGGCCCGGGCCTATCTTGCCGGAGACAAGGCTGCGCTGGATGCGGCTTGGTACGGTAGCGCCTTTGCTGTGCTGGTGGACGAGGGCGGCATGGCTGCAGTCAAGCAACTGATCGACGCAGGATTGGGATCGCAGGATTCGCTGCTGCGGGGCGCTGCACTGGGAGCGGCCGCTACTTCCGGTAAAGAGGACATCGCCCGCTGGCTGTTGGACGAATTTGACGATCCGCGTTTGCGCCGCAATGAGCGGCAGGGTTTCATCCGCGGCGTAATCGGCGCCAGGGATACCCGGGATTGGGGTTTTGCCTGGCTGCAGACCAACTTTGAGAAGGTCATTGCATCGGGCGGCGGGATTTTCTTTACCGCGCGCTTGCCCAGCATGGTTGGCGGCTACTGCTCGGTTCAGAAGGCAGACGAGATTGCGGCATTCCTGCGGCCCAAGCTGGCCGGCAAGACCGGCGCGCTGGATCTGGAACGCACGGTTGAGCGGGTGCGGTCGTGCGGTGTCCTGAAAGAAGCGCGCGGGGCCGAGCTGTCAGCCGAATTCAAGAAGATCAAGTAAGCGGCAGCGTCAAGGTCGCGGTCAGTCCCGTGACCTTGCCGTCTGCGCCCAGCCGGTTGGCGAGGGCAAGCGTTCCGCCGTGCTGCTCGGCAATCGCGCGGGCGAGCGTCAGGCCGAGGCCCGCGCCGCCGGTGGCGCTGTTGCGTGATGGCTCGGCGCGAGTGAATGGCTGCATCATCGGCTCGATCTGATCGGCGGCGATGCCGGGCCCGTCGTCCTCAATTCGGATCAGTACCTGCGCCTGGTCGCGGACAATCGCGATCCGCGCGACTTTGCCATAGCGCAGCGCGTTGACCACAAGATTGCGCACTGCCCGGCGCAGCCAGGTTTCGCGGAGCCGGACAACAGTTCGTTCCGCCGGAGCAAAACTGACTGGCTCGCCCATGTCTTCGAATTCCTCTGCAACCTGCCCAACCAAAGCGTTCAGTTCGGTAAGTTCCAAAGGATCGGTAGGTCGGCCTACCCGCGCGAGGGACAGGATATCGTCCAGGCTGCGCGTGATGTCCTCAATCGTCGCGGCCATTTTAGCGCGTTCGGTTTCATCTTCGACGCTCTCGATCCGAACTCGCAGTGCCGCCAGTGGGGTCTTGAGGTCGTGGCCGATCGCCCCCAGCATCACATCCTTTTCATCCAGTAGCGCGGCGATGCTGTTTTCCATCGCGTTGTGCGCCAGGATCAGCCGCTGCATATCCTGCGGGCCCTTTGGTTCAAGTTGTCCGGCCGTATCGCGGCGCTCAGCAAAACGTTCGACCCGCCCGGTCAGCGCGGCAAGCGGGCGAGTGATGCGTCCAACAATCAGCGCGATTGCGCCAAAGAGCAGCGCATAAAGCAGCAATGTCTGGCCGATCAACGTGAACAGCAGCGCCGGATCGGGCCGCGGGGCAGGCACGCGCACGGTCAGCCAACGCTTGGCCTGCGGCAGTTCGATAGCGGCGACCAGCAGGTGTGGTGGTGAACCACGGCCTTGTCCGCCGAGCATCTGAGCACGGCGTTGCAGTCGTTTGAGCAAGCGCGGATCGTCGCTGATTGGCCGCTGGACCACCATAACCTGGCCCAGTTGCAGGCCCTGACCTGCCATGATTTCGCGCAGTTCGGCTTCGGCACCGGGGTTGCGGGCTTCGCCGGGAGCGATCGGTGCCGTGTCGCTGTGTTCTACCTTCAGTTGTCGTTCGGCCCGCTCGCCGCGGTCACGTCGCTCAGGTAAGCGCCGCTCTGGCAGCTCCATCACGCCTTCTTCGCGTACGGCGGCAAACAGGCGGATGGTTGCGGTGTGGATCAGCGCGGCTTCGCGGCGATCGTTCTGCGCGCGATAGAGCAGCACGGCGCTGATCGTCTGGGCGAGCAGGAGTGCCATCGCCACAGCCAGTAGCAGTTGCCCCTGTAAGCTGCGCGGCCACAGCAGGCCCCGGATTCGGGCGATCATGCGCGCGCCACAGGCTCGCGGCGAACATCGGCGGCAAGCATATAGCCGCCGCCCCAGACGGTCTGGATCAGCACGGGATTGCGACTGTCCGCCTCGATCTTGCGGCGCAAGCGGCTAACCTGATTGTCGACAGCGCGGTCAAACAGATGCGCCTCCCGCCCTTGCACCATGTCGAGCAGACGGTCGCGGTGAAGGACCTGGCGCGGATGCTCCAGAAAGGCCAGCAGCAGCCGGAACTCGACCGAAGAAATAGCTACGACCGCGCCCTCGGCGTCGGTCAGCTTGCGCTTGAGCGGATCGAGGCGCCAGCCGTCGAAGACCAGCACTTCATCCTCGTCGGGAGTCGCGGAGGCTGATTTGGAGCTGCGGCGCAAGACCGAGCGGATCCGGGCGACCAGTTCGCGCGGCTCGAACGGCTTGGTGACATAATCATCGGCGCCGATTTCCAGTCCGACGATTCGGTCGGTCGTCTCGGTCCGGGCGGTCAACAGGATCGTCGGGATCGCCTTGCTCTCAGCCAGATGGCGGCACAGCGAAAGCCCGTCTTCGCCGGGCATCATGATGTCGAGCAGAACCAGATCGACGGGATCATCGCGCAGCCTGGTTCTGGCCTCCGCCGCGCTGGCAGCTTGGATTACGACGAACCCCTGACGAGCGAGATACTCGGCCAGGGGTTCGCGCAAGGCAGCTTCGTCATCGACGAGGAGCAGGCGGGTTGCGGCGCTCTGGTTCATCGGAAACGGGCTGCGGTTAGGTTCAGTTGGTCGGCGCTGGTGCCGGAGCCGCAGCACCCGGGCCACGCTGGCCGCGCTTGCCCATGTGCTCGCGCATCTTGCCGTGGTGGGCCTGACGTTCGGCAGCAGTCAGCTGACCGTCTTTGTTGGCATCGGCGCTGTCAAACATCTTGGCGTGAGCCGCCAGGAATTCGTCGCGGCTGACCGCGCCGTCCTTGTTGGCGTCGGCCATCTTCAGCATCATACCACCGGCCTTGCCTTTGCCGCCATGATCGCCGCGGCCACCATGCCGACCCTTGCGGCCTTCGCCGCCCTGGCGCTGTTCGCGCGCGGCGGTGAATTCGCTACGGCTGACCGCGCCATCCTTGTTGGTGTCAAGCTTGTCGAACATCTGGCCTTGCATCTGCGCCTTGTGCGCGGTGCGGTCAGCCGTATCGAGCTTGCCGTCCTTGTTGGCGTCCATCTTGACGAACATGTCGACTGCCTTGGCCTGAGCCTCAGCCTTGGACACGGTCTTGTCGCCCATTGGATCGGGGCGGGCAGAGGGGCTTTGGGCAACTGCTGCGCCGGCCAGACCGACTGCCAGCAGCGAGAAACCGAGAAATGTCTTCTTCATGGTGCGAACTCCTTGTCGCAGGAAACAGGAAGAAGCCACCGGCCAGTGGGGAGGGGGAGACATGGCCCGTGGCTTCCTGTCAGCCGTTCTAAGTCCAAGCTGTCGCTCGATTGTGCCGCGATGCAAGGACTTTGTGACAAATTGTCGCAGTTTCACCCGCCCATTCAGCCGGGCGCAAGCCAATCACCCCATCACGAAGGCATTAAGCTTGTTGCCATCAGGATCGCGGAAATAGGCCGCATAGAACCCGTCGCCGCGCGGCCCCGGCGCGCCTTCATCACTCCCGCCATTGGCCAGCGCGATGGCGTAGAGCCGGTCAACCTGTGCGTTGTCCTTCGCCTCCAGCGCGACCATCACGCCGTTGCCAACGCTGGCGGTATTGCCGTCAAATGGCTTGGTTGCGGCGATTCCAGCCGCACCGCCGGGCTTGCCCCAGGCGATGAAGGTTTCAAACTCCATCATCCGCGGCGTTTCCATTTCGGCGGCCAGCGCATCATAGAACTTCGCGGCGCGGGGCAGGTCATTGGTGCCTACTGTGACATATCCGATCATCGACTCGACTCCTCATCCAGAAATGGAACATGATAGGAACATTGCGATTGAGTCAAGGCTTGAGCTTTGCGGCCCAGCTACCCCCGCGTCAGCGGCGCGCAAGCCGCCTTCAGCCATTCCGAGACATCGCCGGTCAACTGCGGCGCCAGAATGTTCCAAACCTGCGCGTGGTAATCGTCCCACCATTGCAGCTCGGCCTTGGTCAGCAGCGCCGTATCGACCAGCGTCTGGTCGATCGGCGCCCAGGTGAGGTTTTCAAAGCCCAGGTAATCACCTTCGGCCCCCGCAATCTCACGCCGTTCGACCAGCACCAGATTTTCGATCCGGATGCCGAATTCGCCGGCCTTGTAATAGCCTGGCTCGTTGGAAAGGATCATCCCGGCCAGTAGTTCCTGCCCGGTCCCGGCCTGTCCGCCCTGCGCCTTGGCGATCCGCTGCGGCCCTTCATGGACCGAGAGGAAAGAGCCGACGCCGTGGCCGGTGCCGTGGGCGTAGTCGGCTCCGCCTTGCCACAAGGCATAGCGCGCAATCGTATCGAGCTGGCCGCCAACGGTGCCCGCAGGAAACACCGCCATGGCGAGCGCAATGTGGCCTTTGAGCACGCGGGTAAAGCGGTCCTTGTGTTCTTCTGTCGGCTGACCCGGCCCGACCCAGACTGTGCGGGTGATATCGGTGGTGCCATCGAGATACTGCCCGCCCGAATCGACCAGATAGATCGAGTTCGGGGCGATCGGGATGTTGGACGCTTCATCCACCCGGTAATGCGGGCTGGCAGCATGCGGCCCGGCGGCGGAGATGGTATCAAAGCTGAGATCGCGCAGCAGCGGGCTTTCATCGCGGAACGCACGGAGCTTGGCGGCGGCCGACAGTTCGGTTTCGCCGCCCTTGGGGGCTTCGATACTTAGCCAATGGAGGAACTTGACGATCGCCGCCCCGTCGCGGGATTGGGCGTCGCGCTGTCCAGCTTGCTCAACCGGGTTCTTCTGGGCCTTGGCCAGCACGGTCGGATCGGTCAGCTCGACCACCTTCGCGCCTGCTCCCTCGAGCACGCCGAACACCGCCTGCACCGAACGTTCGGGATCGACCGCGACCTTCTTGCCGGCCAGCGCCTGCAACTGCGGCACGAAGGCTTCGCGCGGGCGCACGGTGACGGCATTGCCCAGATGGGCGCGCAGTTCGGGCGTGACCTTATCTTCGGCGATGAACAACTCGGCGGTACCATCGGCGTGGGCGAGGACGAATGACAGCGCAACGGGTGTCCGCTCCACGTCGGTCCCGCGCAGGTTGAGCAGCCAGGCGACGCCATCGAGCGCCGATACCACGGCTGCATCGAGACCGCGGGCGCTGAGCCATTCGGCCACATCGCTGCGCTTGGCTTCGCTAGATTGACCGGCGTATTCGGCCGGGTGGACGAGCGCCGGGGCGAGCGAGGGCTCCGGCTGATCGGACCAGATCGCGTCGATCGGGTTGCTCTCAACCGGCTCCAATTGGGCGCCCTTGTCGCGCAAAGCACGGTTGGTGGCATCGACCCAGGGCTTGCCATGCAGCCACGGATCAAACCCGATCTTTGCGCCTTCGGGTGCGTTCTCAGTCAGCCAGGCAGGAACCGAAGAGGCGGGCACCGAAACATATTCATACAGCCGCCCATCAACCTGTTCGCGAACCTGCAGCGTATAGCGCCCGTCGATGAACATCGCCGCCTTATTCGTCAGGACCGCCGCCGTTCCAGCTGATCCGCCGAACCCGGTCAGCCAAGCGAGGCGCTGGGCGTAGGCGCCAACGTATTCGCTCATGTGCTCGTCCGAGATTGGGATAACGAAGCCATCAAGCCCGCGGGTCTTCAGTTCCTTGCGCAGCGCATCGAGCCGCGCTTCATGTGTATTCATCAGCATCGCTTGCAGTCCTTCTGCCCGCACCATAGAGCCAAGGCATGACCCTGACTACTCCCCCCATCGCCGCCAAAAAGCCGCACAGCGCTGCGCACCACGGGATCACCGTGACTGACGATTACGCCTGGCTGCGCGATCCCGGCTATCCCGAAGTGAGCGATCCCGAAGTGCTCGCCCATCTGGAGGCCGAGAACGCCTGGTTCGCCGCGCGGATGGCGCCGCATCAGTCCCGGATCGACGGGTTGTTCACCGAAATGCGGGCCCGGATCAAGGAAGCCGATACCTCAGTGCCCTATAAGGATGGCGACTGGCTCTATTGGATCGAGTACGAACAGGGCGCCGAATACAAGAAGTGGTGGCGGCGTCCGGTCAGCGGCGGGGCAGACGCGCTGATTCTCGACGAAGTCGCCTTGGCAGAGGGGTTGGAGTACTTCCGGTTGGGGGCAATTGCGGTCAGTCCAACCGGGCGCTTTCTGGCCTATTCGACCGACACTGACGGGTCAGAGCGCTATACCATCCGGTTCAAGGATCTGGGCGGCACGGCACAGCTGGGCGAGGCCATTGCCGACGCATCGGGCAAGTGGGGCGACAGCGAGGTTGAAGGAACCATCGGCAATATCGTCTGGAGCGCGGATGAAACCGCCGTGCTCTACAGCCTGTGCGATGAGAACTGGCGGCACCGGACGATCAAATTGCACCGGATCGGCACTGACCCAGCCAGTGATGCACTGATCTACTTTGAAGAAGACGAAGGCTTTTCCTGCGGCGTCGCGCTGGGCGCGCAGGAACAGTGGATCATCCTGCAAACAGGCGATCACGATACAAGCGAAGTTCGCTTGATCCCTGCCGCCGATCCACTGGCGGAGCCGCTAATGGTCAAGCCCCGCCAAGCCGGGGTCGAGTACGAAGTCGATATCCGCGACCAGACGCTGTTCATCCATACCAACGATGCCCACGAGAATTTCCGCCTCGCCACAGCATCGCTGGGCAATCCCGGTGAATGGACCACGCTGATTGACGGTAGCGATCACTTCTACCTGACCGGGTTTGAACTGTTTCGCGATTTCTACGTCGTCGAAGGCCGGGTCCGCGGGCTCGACCGGATCGAGGTGCGGTATTACGACGATCCTGCGCGGATCGAGCCAATTGTCTTCCCCGAAGCGAGCTTTTCCGCCGGGCTTGGCGACAATCCCGAATGGGCGATGGACGTGCTGCGGCTGTCCTATGAAAGCATGGTCAGCCCGGCCAGCGTGATCGACTACAATGTCACGGCGCAAACCATGATCACGCTGAAGGTCCAGCAGATCCCCTCGGGCTACGACGGCAGCCTTTATGCGACCGAACGGCTGGAGATTGCCGCGCGCGATGGGACCATGGTGCCGGTCAGTGTCGTCTATCGCAAAGACCGCACGTCTGCTGGGCCGCTCCACCTCTATGGCTACGGTGCCTATGGCATTGCAGTCGATCCGGGCTTTTCGACCACGCGGCTCTCCCTCGTGGATCGCGGGTTTGCCTATGCCATCGCGCACATTCGCGGCGGCGATGATCTGGGCCGGGCCTGGTACAAGGCGGGCAAGCTGGAGCGGCGGACCAATGCCTTCACCGACTTTGTCGATGTGGCCAAGGGCCTGATTGAGCGTGGGTTTACGCAAGCAGGCCGGATCAGCATTTCGGGCGGCTCGGCGGGCGGCGAACTGATGGGCGCGGTGATCAATTCCGACCCCGAACTGTGGGGCGCGGTGGCGGCGCATGTGCCGTTCGTCGATGTACTGGCGACCATGCTCGATCCCACCCTGCCGCTGACCCCGGGCGAATGGCCCGAATGGGGCAACCCGATTGAGGACATGGCGGCGTTTGAGCTGATCCAGAGCTATTCGCCCTACGATCAGGTGCGCGCGCAAGGCTATCCGCCGCTGCTGGTCACCGCCGGGCTTAACGATCCGCGCGTGACCTATTGGGAACCGGCCAAATGGGTTGCCAAGCTGCGCGAGCTCAAGACCGATGACAACGAACTGCTGTTCAAGACCAACATGGGCGCAGGCCACGGCGGCAAGTCTGGCCGGTTTGAAAGCCTGAAGGAAACGGCGGAAGAGTTCGCGTTTATCCTGTGGCAGCTGGGGGTTGAGGGATGAGTAATCGCTATACCCAAACCTTCACCGCGCTCCCCTCGCACATCGACGAGCTGGGCCATGTCAACAACGCCGTCTGGGTTGACTGGATCCAGCAGCTCGCGACCGCGCACTGGGCGGCGGTGGCATCGCCTGAGCATCAGGCGGCCTATATCTGGGTCGTGACCCGGCACGAGATCGACTATCGCGGCAACATTGGAGTGGGAGAGGGCGTCACCGGCGAAACCTGGATCCCGAGCGGACCAACTGGCGCTCGGTTTGACCGACGCGCGGAGTTTCGCGGGGTCGATGGCAAGGTGCTGGTTTCCTCCAACACCACCTGGGCGATGATCGACCGCGCCTCGGGCCGGCTGGCGCGGGTCCGCGAAGATGTCACCGCGCCGTTCCGGCCGTTCGGGGATGAGGGGTAGTTTCTTCGACCACCCATCCTTCACCGTCACCCTGAACTTGTTTCAGGGTCCATCGTGCCGCAACCTCAGGTGCTGCCGACAATGACTAAACGGCGCGGTCGCGTTGCCCAACGAAACCCCGGTCTAAGCCGTGAAATGGACCCTGAAACAAGTTCAGGGTGACGGGATCAGATAGAGTTGGGGTGGATTAGCCCAGTACCTCGGCCACCGGGGTGTAGTCATAGCCCAGTTCGCGCGCGACTGCTTCGTAGGTAACTTTGCCGCCGCTGACGTTCAGGCCTGCCGCAAGGTGCGGATTGGCCTTCAGCGCCGCCTGCCAGCCCAGATCGGCGATCTTCAGCGCGTGGGGCAGGGTGACGTTGTTGAGCGCGTAGGTCGAAGTGCGTGCCACCGCGCCGGGCATATTGGCGACGCAATAGTGCACCACGCCATCAACCACATAGGTCGGCTCGGCATGGGTGGTGGCGTGGCTGGTTTCAAAGCAGCCGCCCTGATCGATCGCAACGTCGACCAGCACTGCGCCGGGCTTCATCGTGCCGAGCATGTCGCGGGTCACCAGCTTGGGGGCAGCAGCGCCGGGTACCAGCACTGCGCCGATCACGAGGTCAGCCTGGGCCACTTCGCTGGCGAGCGCCGCGCGGCCCGAATAGAGCGTGCGGGCGCGGCCTTCGAAATGGCTGTCGAGCCGTTCGAGCACTTCGGGATCGCGATCGAGGATGGTGACATCAGCGCCAAGGCCGACCGCCATTTGCGCGGCATTGAAGCCCACCACGCCGCCGCCGATCACCACGACCTTGGCCGGCAGCACGCCCGGAACCCCGCCGAGCAGCACCCCGCGCCCGCCATTGGCTTTCTCCAGCGCAGTGGCCCCGGCCTGGATCGACATCCGTCCGGCAACCTGGCTCATGGGTTTCAGCAGCGGCAGCGAGTTGCCGACACCGGTCACGGTTTCATAGGCAATCGCGGTGACGCCGGACTTGACCAGATCGGCCGTCTGTTCGGGATCGGGAGCGAGGTGGAGGTAGGTGTAGAGCACCTGACCGGGGCGCAGCTGGGCGCGCTCGACCGCTTGCGGTTCCTTGACCTTCACCACCATTTCGCATGACGAAAAGATTTCGGCTGCAGTCGCCTTGATCGTCGCACCAGCCGCCTGATAGTCCGCATCGGCCGCGCCAATGCCGTTACCGGCGCCGGTTTCGACCCAGACTTCGTGACCATGCGCGGTCAATTCGCGGACCGATTCCGGCGTCAGCCCGACGCGGTATTCATGGTTCTTGATTTCCTTGGCGGTACCAACGCGCATCTGGGTTCTCCCTAGGCTGGACAGAAGACAAGGATACGCCGGAGCAGGACGAATGTTTCACCAGAGTTGCCCTTGGTTCGGCGCGGGTTCGGTGATATTTTCCGAGTATCATCGATAGATTGGGAAATTTGCCCATGGACCGCAACGATATGCTTCTGCTTGAGGCGCTGCAGCAAGACAGTTCGCGCTCGCTGGCGGAACTGGCCGAACTGGCCGGTGTCTCGCCCTCTGCCTGCCACCGCCGGGTCAAAGCGCTCGAGGCATCGGGGGTGATCACTGGCTATGCCGCGCAGATCGACGCGCCCAAGCTGGGGCTGAAGCTCCAAGCCTTTGTCGAGATTACCCTGACCAGCCAGAGCCGTGAGGCGATGGACCGGTTTGAGGAAGCCGTGCGCGATATGGACGAGGTGCTCGATTGCCACCTGATGAGCGGCAATGCCGATTACCTGCTGCGGGTGGCGGCTGCAGACCTGGAGCAATACGACCGTATCCACCGCGATTGCCTCGCCCGCCTGCCTGGCGTTTCGGCGATGCGTTCAGCTTTTGCGATCCGCCGGATCAAGCGCTGGAAGGGCTACCCGGTCAAGGGTTAGGGGTTGACCGGCAAGGTCAGTACGAAACAGGCTCCTGTTCCATTCTCAACCAGTTCGAGCTCTCCACCGCAACCCACTGCCAAGGCTCGAGCGATTGGCAGCCCCAGACCGGTGCCGCCAGCTTCGCGCTTGCTGGTGAAGAACGGATCGAAGATCTGGAATCGGTCGGCTTCGGGCACACCCGGGCCGTTGTCTTTAAGCGCGATCCGCGCTGCCGTGCCGTCCACTTGCGCGGTGATTGTCAATTGGCTGGCCCCGGCCTGCCGGGCGTTTTCGAACAAGGTGGCGAGCACGGTTTCGAGCGCGCCATCTTCCATCGCCAAGGGCGGCAGGTCCGGCGGCAGGTCTGCCGCAACGGTGAAGCCGGGGCCGCCATGGGCATCGGCCAGCCGGGCCAGCACCGGCCCCAGCTCGGTCCGGGCATCTCCGCTGGTCTTGCCCATGTCGGCCTTGGCCAGTTCCATCAACCGGCTGACGAGGCGCGAGAGCCGGTCGGCATCGCCCTGCATGTTGGACAGGAACCGGCTGCGCTCATCCTCGCTCATCGTCGCAGCGTGGTCTTGCAGCAGCTCGATCCCGCCGCGAATGCCCGCAAGCGGTGTCTTGAATTCGTGGCTCAGGCTGGCGGCGAAATCGCGCAAGTAACGCCCGCGCCGCTCGATCCCTTCGGCCATCGCGGTGAAATCGGTGTAAAGCCCCTGAACCTCGCGCACTTCCATGGTCGGGCGGCGCAGCCAGGCGCTGCGCCCTTCGGCCAGTGCGCGGGTTGCGGCGGACAGGCGTTCCAGCGGGGTGACGATGGTCCGCGCCAGCACGGCAGCGATCATCACCAGCAGCACGAAAATTGCCCCGACGCCAAAGGCGATCTTGCCCCAATCCTCCCACATGCCCCGGAAAAGTGCGCTGGGCGAACGCGAGACGAGCACCACGCCAACCACTTCGCCGCCGACCAGAATGGCACGCGCATGGTGCAGCCGGATGTTGGTAGCACGGCTCAGCCAGCTGAGCAGATAACCATGGCTGTAGCTGGAATTGGCACGCAGCACGGTTTGTGCTCCGCCTGCCAGCGCCGCGCGCACTTCGGGCAGCTGGCCAAGTGATAACCCGATCTGCTTGCCGCTGACCATGATGCCATCACGGTCGAGCAATACGATCGAGGCGAGGGTTGCACCTTTGGTTTCGGCGATGGCCGGGGCAAAGCGGCGGGCAGCCTCAAGTGCGGCGGGATCGGGCGGAGCGCTGGGCCGCTCGGCGCCCGGACGCTCGGGCAGGATCAGGCTGGAACGCAGATCGATCCCGGTGGTGATCGCCGCTGCATAGGGATCGATCCGGCTATACTCGGGCGGCGGCGCGGTGTCGGCATCGGGCAGCAGTGTCACCGGCGGCGCGCCGGGCCATAGCAAGGCCGCGCTGGCAGCCAGGGCAGCCGCCTGTGCGCTGACCTCGGCTTCGGTCCGGCGAACCAGAGCATTTTCATAGACCCGCAGGCTCAGTGCCGCGACCCCTGGCAGCGCGGCGGCAAACAGCAGAACCGACAGCAGCAGCCAGCGCAGCCGCATCACAGGCCACAGTCGCGCGGCCAGCGGACGCAGCAGGGTGATCAAGCGCCGGATCAGGAGGTGGCCTCCGCCCCGCCAAGGCACGGTCCCAGCCGGTAGCCGACTCCGGCCTTGGTTTCGACCACATCGCCCGCGCCAACATCACCGAACTTGCGGCGCAGGTTCCGCACGTGGCTGTCGATCGTCCGGTCGGTGATCGCAAAGCCTGGGCCGTGCAGTTGGTCGATCAATTGATCGCGGCTGAGAATCCGCCCCGGCGCCAGTGCCAGCGCTTTGAGGATATTGAACTCACTGACGGTCAGCGACACTTCTCCGGCACCCCAGTAGGCCGTCCAGCCTTCGGGATCGAGCCGTAACTGGCCCTTGGTAATGCCGCCCGCCGGGTTGCCATCCTGCACCGGACGGGGGGAGGAGCGGCGCAGGATGGCGTTCGCGCGGGCCACGACCTCACGCGGAGAGAATGGCTTGGTGACATAGTCATCGGCGCCGAGCTCGATCCCCAAAACCCGGTCGAATTCATCGTCGCGGCTTGAGAGGAACAGTACCGGGATTTCACTGCTGGCACGCAGGCGGCGGCAGACTTCCAGCCCGTCCATCCGCGGCATGTTGATATCGAGCACTACCAGATCGAGGGCCTTACGGGCGACACAGAGCAGCGCTTCCTCGCCATCGCCAGCTTCCTCAACCGCGAACCCGGCCTTGTCGAAAGCGAAGGCCAGCAGCTGGCGGATGTGCGGGTCGTCATCGACCAAGAGAACGCGGCGGGTCATGGCGCGCATTGTCGCGGTTTCAGCGGGCGCGTCAATCGACATAGCGGTCATAGCAGGGTTCTCCAATCGGTTTGGACTGGGCCGAAGTTGGCCCAAATCGGGCTTCGACCTTGGCGAGGCGGTGATTGCCCAGCAGCGTCCAGCCGCCACCTTTGCGTTCAAATTCCATTTGATGTTGAAGGTCGAAACGTACGGCGGCGGCCTCTTTGCCCAGCGGATTGGTACCCTGGCTCCGCTCCAGCTCGGTTAGCGGGATCAGCGCGGAATCACCCAGTTCGTAGAGGTAGCAGAGGTCGAGCTTGGCCCCTGTCCCGTCGATTTCCCGCGCATGTTGGATGTTCCAGCGGGCCGAAACCTCGCCCAGATCGATGAAGCACAGCGCGAATAGCAAGGCCGCGCTGGTGGCGAGGTTGGTGTTGATCAGCCAGCCCGCGCTTTTCTCTTTCAGCATCCGCCACAGCACCAGCACCAGCCCGATCGCGACAAGGCCCATCCACAGCAGCGCGGATATCCGCAGCGGTGTAAGCGAGTACGCATCGACATAGTCCCAGGTCCGCAGCGCCGCACTGCCAACCAGGAACAGGTTCTGGCCGATCCAGGCCATCACCAGACCACGGACCAACCGGTTCTGTGCGGTTTGTGATCCGGGGCGCAGCGTGATCAGCACAAAGGCGGCGGCAAGCAGTGCGGTGACCAGCAACGGATAGGCGCCGCGGTGGGCATAATCAGCCAAGGTCATGTCACCCGGCAGCTTGGCCCCGCCCCACAGAAACGCGCTGTCCATCAGGTTCTGGGCCAGAAACAGCACGTTGAACGCGATGAGCGAGAGTGTGACCGAGGCAAGGCTGACACCGGGGATTGCCAGATCGCCGCGGCCATCGAATGTGCTGAGCAGAAAGCGCGGTGGGCGCGGGCGCAGCACGCCCCAGGTAACCAAGCCGATAAAACCCCACAGGATCAATCGCAGTACCAGCTTCTCATCAGGACTGGGGATCTTCAGTGCGGCCAGGAACTGCTCAATCAGCGGATTGGCCTGCGCAAACAGCGTCAGGATCACGGCTGATCCGGTCAACGGCAGGAACAGGGTTTTCAGCCAGTACCGCAGCCCCAGACCGCGCACCGGACGGCGGCGTTTGACCCGCGACAGCTTTCCCAGATCAATCAGCGGCCCGAACAGCGATTTGAGACCGTGGACCAGCAGCCGCTGAAACCAGCGCCAGCCATCGTCAAATGCAGCGGTGCCGGGCAACAAGGTGGCGAGCCCGATAGCGATCCAGAACAGCGCAAAAGGCAGCGGGTGGGCATCCCAGATAACGGCCACCGCAGCGAGCGCGGCCAAAGCAAGGGCGGTCAGCGCCCGCTGATCACGCCGAACTGCCGGACGGACCAGCGCCAGCGCGGCAACAATTCCCAGCCCAACCAGTCCGATCGCTCCGGCATAGTGCTGCAGTCGGTAGAACTGCCAGTCCGCCAGCGCAATTACACCTAGCGCGCCTGCAATTTTAAGCGCGAAGCCTCCGTCCCAGCGCTTGCTCAGTCCCTGCATTGGTGCCCTCCAGTTAGTCCGTGATGGGCTTATGGGCAGGCGAAGTGGAGCGGATTGTTGCGGGTGGGAGGGCTTTGCTTTGATTTGCCGTGCAGACACTGTGCAGACGGTGACAGTGGAATCGTTCGCACGAACCCTGCTAAGCTGCCTCCATGATCGACCCGCGCCTGATCAACGCGATCCTTACCCGGATCGAAACCGCACTCGGGGCGCCGCATCGGGCGCCGCTGGTGGTGGGCGTTTCCGGCGCGCAGGGTAGCGGCAAAACCACACTGGTCGCTCAGTTGGCCGAGGAGCTGACAGCGGCCGGGCGGCGGGTCGCGACCCTGTCGCTTGATGACCTCTACTTGCCGCGCATTGAGCGTCAACGCCTCGCCCGCGAAATCCATCCACTGCTGGCCACCAGAGGCGTGCCAGGGACGCACGACGTGGCGCTGGGTCTTGCCACCATCGCTGCACTGGAACGTGGCGAGGGCGCGCCGCTACCGCGCTTCGCCAAAGCGCTGGATGACCGCTGGCCAGAAGCCGAGTGGCCGCGCGCGCCAGAACGCTGCGAGGTACTGCTGCTTGAGGGCTGGTGCCTTGGCGCGCATCCGCAGGATCATGTGGGCACACCGGTCAACGCGCTGGAGGCAGACGAAGATCCGCAGGCAATCTGGCGCGGCTATGCCAACACCGCCTTGGCGGGGGATTATCAGCATCTGTTCGCGCGGATCGACCTGCTGGTGATGCTCGCCGCTCCGGATTGGACAGTCGTGGCCAAATGGCGTGAACAACAGGAAGCCGAATTGCGTGGCAGTGGCGGTCCCGGGGTGATGAGCGAGGCCGAGGTGAGCCGCTTCATCCAGCTCTATGAACGGCTGACCCGCTGGATGCTGGAAGAAATGCCCGCCCGCGCCGATCTGGCGGCGCGGCTGGGGTCGGATCGTGACGTACTGGACTTAGAGGGCTGAGCCGGCGGCGTGGGCAGAGGCCCAGGCCCACTGGAAGTTGTACCCGCCCAGCCAGCCGGTGACATCGACGGCTTCGCCAATCGCATAAAGACCCGGCACCCGGCGCGCTTCCATCGTTTGGCTGGACAGGTCGGCAGTGCTGATCCCACCAGCGGTGACTTCGGCCTTGGCAAAGCCCTCGCTGCCGTTGGGCAGGAATGGCCAGCTGCGCAAGGCGTCCTCGGCTGTGCGCAGGGTTTTGTCAGATTGATTGCCGAGGTCGCCGACAAGGCCAATTCGTTCGCTTAAAGTGATCGCCAGCCGATCGGACAGCGGCAGAACCTTGCGCAGTCCAACGCGGGGCTGGTTCCGCTTGGCCTCAAGCAACCAACCGGGGGCGCGATCGGGCAGAAAGTCGATCCGCACCTCGTCGCCGCGCTGCCAGTAGGAGGATATCTGCAGGATCGCCGGACCGCTGAGCCCGCGATGGGTAAACAGCGCCGCCTCGCGAAAACTGGCCTTGCCGCATTTCGCTACTACCTCGGCGGAGACACCCGATAGCTCGGTGAATAGCGCGTCTTCTCCGGCCAGTGTCAGTGGGACTAGTGCAGGGCGCGGCTGGACCACTTTGAGGCCGAACTGTCGAGCCAGCTCATAGGCGGTGTTGCTGGCGCCGAGCTTGGGGATCGAAGGCCCGCCGGTGGCAATCACCAAGCTGGGCGCACTCGCTCCGGCCAGATGAAACCGCCCGTCGCGGTGTTCGATAGCGGCCGCCGGGGTGCCATAGCGTAGCGTCACCTTACCCTTGGCGCATTCCTCCACGAGCATCGCGACGATCTGCTTGGCTGAGCCATCGCAGAACAATTGCCCCAACGTCTTTTCGTGCCAGGCGATTCCATAGGTCTCGATCAGCCCCAGAAAATCACGCGGGGTATAGCGGCTGAGTGCTGATTTGGCGAAATGCGGATTGGCACTGAGGAACCGGTCCGGCGCGGTATTGAGATTGGTGAAATTGCAGCGCCCGCCCCCTGAGATCAGGATCTTGCGGCCCGGCTCGTCGTTGTGATCGAGCAGCAGGACCCGTCGTCCGCGCTGTCCGGCCACTGCAGCGCAGAACAGCCCGGCCGCCCCGGCGCCAAGGATGATGGCGTCAAAGTCGCTCACGCCCCGATCAGATCCAGCGCCACCGCCTCGGCCACCTTGATCCCGTCGACTGCGGCGGACAGGATCCCGCCCGCATAGCCTGCGCCCTCGCCCGCCGGGTAGAGGCCGCGCGTATTCAGCGAAACAAAGTCCGCCCCGCGCGTGATCCGCACCGGGCTGGAGGTCCGCGTCTCAACCCCGGTCATCACCACGTCGGGATGATCATAGCCCGGCATCTGTCGCCCGAACACCGGCAGCGCCTCGCGGATCGCGTCGAGCACGAAGGGCGGCAAACACGCGCCCAGATCGGTCAGCTTGACGCCGGGTTTGTAACTCGGCTCAATCGAGCCAAACGCGCCGCCGATCTTGCCGGCCAGAAAATCGCCAACCTTTTGCCCCGGTGCGTGGTAATTCGATCCGCCAGCAGTGAAGGCTTGGGCCTCCAGCCGCCGTTGCAATTCCATTCCTGCCAATGGCCCGCCGGGATAGTCCCGCTCCGGACTGATATCGACCACCAGACCGGAATTGGCGTTGAATTCGGCGCGCGAATACTGGCTCATCCCGTTGGTGACGACCCGGCCCACTTCGCTGGTCGCTGCGACCACCCGCCCGCCGGGGCACATGCAAAACGAATAGACCGAACGGCCATTGCTGGCCTTGTGCGCCAGCGAATAGGCGGCCGGTCCCAGCACCGGATGGCCTGCAGAATCGCCATAGCGGGCCCGGTCAATCCAGCCTTGCGGGTGTTCGATCCGCACTCCGATCGCGAACGGCTTGGCCTCCAGATAGACGCCGCGCTGATGCAGCCGTTCAAAGCTATCGCGGGCCGAATGCCCCACCGCCAGCACCACATGCCGCGCGGGCAGCAGTTCGCCGGTGGACAGGTGCAGTCCGGTCAGCTGGCCATCCGCGATCTCAAAATCATCGACCCGCGTGCCAAAGCGGTATTCGCCGCCTAGCGCCTCGATCGTCTCGCGGATGCTCATCACCATCGTGACGAGCCGGAAAGTACCGACGTGGGGATGGGCCTCGGTCAGGATTTCGGGCGGAGCGCCGGCTTTGACGAATTCGGTTAGTACCTTGCGCGAGAGATGCCGTGGGTCCTTGATCCGCGAATAGAGCTTGCCGTCGGAGAAGGTGCCCGCGCCGCCCTCACCAAACTGGGCGTTGCTCTCGGGCTCCAGCACCCCGCGCCGCCAAAGCCCCCAGGTATCTTTCGTGCGCTCACGCACCGCCTTGCCGCGTTCGATAATGATCGGCTTGAGGCCCATTTCGGCCAGGACTAGCGCAGCCAGCAAACCGCACGGCCCGGCTCCGATCACGACTGGGCGCAGGCCGCTCCAGCCTTCAGGCGCACGGACCGGGGGACGATAGGTGGTGTCCGGGGTGGGTCGGACCTGCGGATCATCAGCATGCGCGGCCAGTACCGCCGCCTCGTCCGCCAGGTCCAGATCGAGCGAGTAGACCAGCTTGATCGCCGTCTTCTTGCGCGCATCATTCCCGCGCCGCGCCAGCGTGCAGCGCAGCAGATCGGCAGGCGCAATCCCCAGCCGCTCACAAACCGCCGCCTCCAGCGCCTCAGGCGGATGGTCAAGCGGCAGGGTCAAGTTGGACAGGCGGATCATCGGGTGGCTTTAGGCGGCAGTGAGGCCGAGGGGAAGGGCTCCGTCAGGTCAAACGACGCTTGCGCGACCAGCGGGAAAATGCGCTGAGACAGGAAAATCCCAACAAATCAGCAAGTGCGGTCTTGGACCGGGCCGACGCCTGAGCCGATTCCAGCATGGATAGACGGACACGCTCAACCACTTGCGAGAAACTTGTGCCTTCTCGCGCCAGACGGCGATGCAAGGTGCGGCGGTCGATCCCAAAATGCGTGGCGACCACATCGATCCGGCATTGCCCACGCGGCAGCAACTGCTGGATCATCCGTTCGGCACGGGCGCTATGGCTTTCACTGCGGGTTCCGGCAACCAGCGCCAGATAGCGCTCAACCGCACGCGCTGCCCCCGGGTCAGCTCCTACGATTTTGCGTGACAAGTCTTCGGCGCGCAGAACCAAGGCATTTCGATCTGCTGAAAAAACCGGGACTTGGCGGAAATGGCGGAGATGAGTGGCAACCGAGGCCGGACGTGGGTGTTCGCACAGCACCATGTCGGGTTGCCATTCAAGCCCCAGCAGTCCGCGCAACAGCCGGGTGATCGAAGCCAGAGTCAGTTCAATCGACTGGGCGGCTGGGCGAGGAAGTGAGGAAGCGATGAGCAGGTCCAGGACTGCAATGTCGCCAACTTCCTCAAGCCGCAATTGAAGCCCATCGACTTGAACCCAGCCGAAATCGATAAGCCGCGCCAATACACCGCGCAAATCGGGTTGTTCCCGCATCACCAGTCCGACCGCACCCAAGGTTCCGAAGTTCCGCACTTCGGACATTGCCAAACCGAAATCAGGCATCCTTGCAATTTCAGCGGCATCTTCGATCAGGGATATGACTTTGGCCGTCGGGATTGGCAGATCGGGATCGGTCAGGCAGTTGGGCGGCAGGCTGTGGCGCGCCAGCAACCACAGCGGGTCGAGGCCAGCTGCCTGAGCTACAGGGGCGAAGCCTTCGAGTACGGCGGCCCGCGAAATCAGCGTCAGATCAGCCATCATGTCTCAATTTGTCAATCATGTGTCCCAAAATGTCAAATGCATGGGCACAGTTCGGCTAGGATGGACTGATCAAAACACAGTGAATTTGGGAGAGTGCAATGACTGGACGGCTTGAAACCCGCGACTACGCTCAGTTCCGCGTGGTTCCCCGGACCCCGGTAATCGGCGGCTGGATCGAAGGCTGCAATCTGGCTGAGCTGGATGACGCTGGTCTGGCCGATCTGCGCGAGGCGCTGTGGACCTATGGGGTGCTGTTTGGCCGCAACCAGAACCTGCCGTTCGATGTCATGAAACGAGTCGCGTTGGCCTTTGGCGACCAGCTGGAAAAGCACACTTTTGCCCCGACCAAGGCTGATGAGGGCCATCCAGAAGTGGTCGTAATCCAGCGGCTCCAGACCGAGAATGCCCGATCGACTACTGACCTGTGGCATCACGATGTGACCGCGCGCAAGCACCCCAATATCATGTCGGTCCTTCAGGCCGAGCAGGTTCCGTTCGGCGCCGATACGATGTGGGCGAGCATGAGCGCCGCCTATGAGCGGCTGCCCGATGCTCTAAAAACCCTGTTCTCTGGAATCGAGGTTGAGCACGATTCGCTGTACCTGATGCTGCGGCATGATTTTGGCGATCCGGCGATCATCGAACGGATCATGGGAAGCCGCGAACATGCAGTGCATCCCGCAGTGATCCGCCATCATGCCACCGGCAAACCGTGCCTGTTCGTCGGCAATGCCTATGTCCAGCGCGTCAAAGGCTATGACACCGAACTGTCCGAGCCGCTGATCAAGCTGGCCAACGAAATGTCGAAAATCCCTGAGATCCAGGTCCGGCATCAATGGGAACCCGGCGATGTGGCGCTGTGGGACAATTTCGGCACCACCCACTACGGTGTCTCAGCCGACATCGGCACGCAGCTTCGGCGGCTGCACCGGGTCGCGAGTTGGTCGGACAAGGTTGCACCAACGGCCTGGTCTGCTGCAGCGTGACGGACTGGAACGATCCCAGCAGCTTTGCGCATAACACGATCGAGATCGAAGGCCTGCCAATCCACTACGTTGAGGCGGGAAAGGGGCCGTTGGTGCTGTTGCTCCACGGCTTTCCCTACACCTGGTTCGAATGGCGCCACCAGATCGGTCCGCTGGCTGCTGCCGGTTATCGGGTGGTGGCACCCGATATTCGCGGCTTTGGACAAAGCGGTAAACCTGCGCGCGCGCAAGATTACACAATGCTGCACAGCGCGGGCGATGTGGTTGGATTGGTGGCCGCGCTCGGCGAACCAGGCGCGGTGCTGGTCGGGCATGATCTGGGGGCTTGGGTTGCCGCAGCAGCAGTCCGGCTCAGGCCAGACCTGTTCCGTGCTCTTGCGATTCTCAGTACCCCGGTTGGTCCGCGCGAAGCGGTGCGCCCAAGTTTGGGCTGGGAGCGCATTGAGCGCGAACGCGGCGGGAAAATGCATCATCACTATTTCCAGGAACCGGGCCGAGCCGAGCGCGAGCTGGATGCAGACATCGCCAGTTCGCTGCGCGGGATCTATCACGCCATCTCGGGTGACGCGCGTGGGGCTGAGCGTTGGCGGTTGTTGACTCGTCCCGGCGAGACCATCTGCGACACGATGCCCGACCCCGGGGCGGATCGCCTGCCGGCATGGCTACCGCAGCGCGTTCTGGACGAGTATGTCCGGCAATACGCAGAAACCGGGTTCGCGCCGCCGCTGGCGCACTATCGCTGTCGTGAGTTGACCTGGGAGCTGACCGCTTCATGGTCCGGACAGCAGATTACCTGTCCGAGCATGTTTATCGGTGGCGATGCGGACCCAGCGCTTGAACTGATTCGCACGCAGTATGACGAGCTTGAACGTACGTACACCGACCTGCGGATCAAGGCCTTGCTGCCCGGGATCGGTCACGGTGCCCCAGAGGAGGCTCCCCAAGCTGTCACCGAGGCGCTATTGCAGTTCCTTTCAGGGCTGGGAGACGGTGGATGACAGAACAAGCGGCTTCATGACCAGTTCCGCAGGCGAACGCCGCACGCCTTGGGGACTTGTGAGCTTTCTGTTGGCGCTGCACATTCTCAATCAGATTGACCGGCAATTGGTGAGCGCCCTTGCCGCAGATATTATCCGCGACCTGGATTTGAGCCGCGGCCAGTTCGCGCTGATCGCAGGCCTCGCGTTCTCGAGCGTCTATGCATTCGCTGCGTTGCTGGCCGGGGTGCTGGCCGATCGGATCGGGCGGGTTCCGGTTCTGGCCACCGGGGTCGGCATCTGGAGCCTGTTCACTGCGCTTGCCGGAATGGCGCAAGGTTTCTGGACCCTGCTGGCGGCGCGGCCGTTTGTTGCTGCGGGAGAGGCAACGCTGGTTCCGACCGCTACCAACGTCATCCTGTCCCGCACTCCAGACCGGCACAAGGCGGCGGCGCTGGGGCTGTTCTTTGCGGGAATTCCGCTGGGGATCGGCGGAGGCTTTCTGATTGCCGGGCTGCTTGGCCCACTGCTGGGATGGCGGGGCACTTTCATTGCCATGGGATTGCTGGGGCTGATCGCGCTGTTCGCGGTGACCAGGCTGAAGGACGATCCGATAGTGTCCAACGGCAAACTGACGGTCTTGGGCGACTTGTCGGAGCTGTGGGCGGCCTTTCGGGTGAGGCCGCGCCTGCTTTATGCCTCGTTGGCGATGATCGTCGTCCATTGTCACGTCGCGACCAATCCGTTTGTCCAGCTCTGGTTGGTCGGTGAAAAAGGCCTTGATCCAGCTCATGCCGCCCGGACCTATGGGCTGATGTTCGTTGTCTTTGGCTTGATCGGAACCTTCGGAGCTGGCCTGCTTGGGGACTGGGCGAAGCGGCGGTTCGGCTGGGACCGGGCGCTTACAGTGTTTGGAACCCTGTTGCTGCTCGCGCCTTTGCTGGTGCTCTACCGGCTCGCACCGGGCGGTTCCCGGCTGCTGCTGGTCGGCATGGCCGGGTCGATCCTGTTCATGACGGTGATTTACGGCCCGCTGTTTGCTGTGATCGAGGAAGAGTTACCGCAGCGGCTCAAGGCCACCTCGACCGGGTTCAATATTCTGGCGCTGAACATCTTTGCCATCGGCGGCGTTGCCCTGGCCGTGGGCTACGCCAGCGATTTCCTCGCCCGGGCAGGCTCAGCCCATAGCTGGACCTGGCCGCTGCTGGGGGCTGACGCCTTGGCGCTCTTGGCAATTCCGCTGATTGGTCTGGCTGCGCGCAGCCCGGCCAGAGTTTAAAGCGGACTGCCGTCCTTATCGCGGTAGATGTCCCGCCGCCCGACGTGGTTGGCTGGACCGACGAAGCCATCTGCCTCCATCCGCTCAACCCATTTGGCCGCAGTGTTGTACCCCACGCCGAGCTGGCGCTGGAGCCAGCTGGCCGAAGCCTTTTGACTTTCGAACACGATCTGACAGGCCTGACGGTATTTGCGTTCGTCTGGATTGTCGCTGGCAGTCGCATCAAGATCGTCAAAACCGAAGCCGCCGTCCTCGGGCTCCTCGGTGACGCTGTCGACATATTCGGGGCTGCCCTGCGCGCGCCAGAAATCGGCGATCCGCTCGACTTCCTCGTCGCTCACGAACGGCCCATGGACGCGCATCACCGGCTGGGTATTGGGTTTGTAGAGCATATCGCCCTTGCCCAGCAGCTGCTCGGCGCCCTGTTCGCCCAGGATGGTCCGGCTGTCGATCCGGCTGGTCACGGCAAACGAAATCCGGGTCGGCAGGTTGGCCTTGATCACCCCGGTGATGACATCGACCGAGGGCCGCTGGGTGGCCATGATCAGATGGATCCCCGCCGCGCGGCTCTTTTGCGACAGACGCTGGATCAGCACTTCGATTTCCTTGCCGACGGTGACCATCAAGTCGGCCAATTCGTCGACAATGATCACGATCTGCGGCAGCGGCTGATAATCGAGCTGCTGGTCCTCGTAGAGTTCCTCGCCGGTATCCGGATCGAACCCGATCGCGATCCGGCGGCCCAACGGCTTGCCCTTGGCGGCGGCAGTTCGGACCTTGTCGTTGAAGCCGGACAGATTGCGGACCGACAGCTCGCTCATCATCCGGTAGCGGCGTTCCATTTCCTCAACCGCCCACTTCAGCGCGCGGACCGCCTTGGCCGGTTCTGTGACTACAGGCGAGAGCAGGTGCGGAATATCGTCGTAGCTCTTGAGCTCGAGCACTTTGGGATCGACCAGGATCAGGCGGCACTGCGCCGGAGTTAGCCGGTACAGCAGCGAGAGCAGGATCGTGTTGAGCCCGACCGACTTGCCCGAGCCGGTGGTCCCTGCGACCAGCAGGTGCGGCATGGTCGCCAGGTCCGCGACAATCGGTTCGCCGGCGATATCCTTGCCCAGAATGATTGGCAGCGCGGCCTTGCTGGCGGCAAAAGCCTCACAGGCGACCAGTTCCTTGAAGCTGACCATCTGGCGGTTCTGGTTGGGCAGCTCAATCCCCATCACGGTGCGCCCGGGGATCGAGGAGACACGCGCGGAAATCGCGCTCATGTTGCGGGCGATATCGTCGGCCAGCCCGATCACCCGGCTGGCCTTGATCCCGGGCGCGGGTTCGAGTTCGTACATCGTGACGACCGGCCCGGTACGGACGGCGTCAATGGTGCCTTTGACGTTGAAATCATCCAGCACCGTTTCGAGCAGCCGGGCGTTGCGCTCCAATGCCAGCTTATCCACTTTGGGCGCGGAGTTGGGCGGCGGATCGGCCAGCAGAGCCAGCGCGGGAAGTTCATAACTGTCAAACAGATCGCCCTGGCGGCTGCTCGACGTGATCTGCGCAGGTTTGGCCGGACGTGATGGATCGGAAATTTCTGGCGCCTTGCGCGGTTCGCCCAAGGGCGACAACGGCGCGGCGCGCTCCTTCCTGGCGCGGGCGGTAGCAGGCCGGACATCCTCAAAGCTGCCTGCCAGCGCTGGCCGACGGGCGAGGAATCCGGGTAAAGTGAACAGATTTCCCCAATCGACCGCGAAGACCCGGCCAGCGATGGCGCCACCAGCGATCAGGCTGATCAGACCAGCGGCGAAAACGGCGATGGTCCGGCCAGTTTCAGGCAACAGCGCGGCGAGATAGCGCACCGCGCCTTCGCCCAGCAGGCCAGCAATGCCGCCCCAATCGGCCGGGTAATCATTGGGACGTTCGATTGCCAGCGACGCGGTAGTGGAAATCAGGCTCATCGCGAACAGCAGCAGCGCGACCGGGCGCCACCAGGCGTGATCGGCGTGATCGAGTTCTTGATCTTCCTCCTCAACCAGCCGCCACAGTCCGCGCGCCATGACATAGAGCATCGGCAGAAGCAGCACGGCACTCCACCCGAACAAGAACAGCGCGCGCTCTGCCGCCCAGGCTCCGGCGGTGCCCATCCAGTTCTTGGCTGGGCCGGCTGCAGCGGTGGAGGCAGAAGGATCGGTCTGGCTGTAGCTCATCAGCGCAAAGGCCAGAAAGACCATGCCACTGAGCAACACAATCGCCCCGCCAATTTCGGCACTGCGGCGCAAGGCACGCTTCATCGCCGCGCGCCAATCAACCCGCGCGCCGCGGTGGCTGGCTGTTGCCGGACGTGATGCCATCGTGCTTCCCCTAGTCTGAAGTCGGGTTATGCGCCTGCGGGTGACTCCGCGTCAAGAATCCTTGAGAATCCGAGGATTCACTTCACCGCAAAAGGCGTCGATCCCGGCCCAGTGCGCGGTTTTGAGCCGCTTCGCGCTGTGCGGGTTCATCCCCCCCAGCGCGATCACTGGTATTTGCGCCCGCGCTGCGATCAGCCGCCAGCGCAAAGGTCCAAGCACTTTGCCACCGGGATGGCTGCGGGTGGGGAAAGCGGGAGACAGCAGCACTGCATCGGCGCGGGCGGCGTTGCGGAGTTCGCTTAAGGAGTGGACCGGGACCAATTGCCCGCCCGGGCCATAGGCCTTGTCCGCCCCCCAGCGCCGGGCCTGCGCTGCACTTCCCGCCAACGCTACCAGGTGGCCGCGCGCCCGCGCGATCCGGCACAGCTGAGCGAAGCGCGCCCGCCGCTCGGCCTCACCCAGGTGGTAGTGACGATAGATGAACCCACTGCCACGCGGCAGGCGCAGCAGTGCGGTTTCCAGCACCGCATCGTTGCGGGCATCGGAAATCAGCCAGATTGCGGGCAGGGGCTGGCACTTGCGCATCGCCTCGCTATAGCAGCGCGCCATGACCGATCCAGCCATCCTGCTAGCCGATGTTCACGCCCGTATCGCGCAGGCTGCCAAGATCGCCCAGCGCAAAGCTGGCGAAGTGACCCTGATCGCAGTCAGCAAGACCCATGACGCTGCTGCTATTGAGCCGCTGATTGCAGCCGGACAGCGCGTCTTTGGCGAAAACCGGGTGCAGGAAGCCGCGGCCAAGTGGCCCGCGCTGCGCGCGGCGCATCCCGGCATCGAACTGCATCTGATTGGCCAGCTTCAATCGAACAAGGCCGACGAGGCGGTTGCGCTGTTCGACTGCATCCATTCGCTCGACCGATCCAGTCTGGTCAGCGCTCTGGCCAAGGCAATGGACAAGGCCGGCCGCCGCGTGCCGTGCTTCGTGCAGGTCAATATCGGCGCCGAAGAGCAAAAGGGCGGCTGCGCGATCGCCGAACTGCCCGCGCTGCTGGCCGAGGCGAAGGCAGCGGATCTGCCCGTGATCGGCCTGATGTGTGTGCCGCCTGAAGGGATCGAAGCTGCGCCGTTCTTTGCCCTGCTCGACAAGCTGGCGCGTGATCACGGCCTCGATGGCCGCAGCATGGGCATGTCGGGCGATTTCGAGACCGCGGTGATGCTCGGCGCGACCCATGTGCGGGTTGGATCAGCGTTGTTTGGGGTGCGGGGTTAGAAATTCGTCGTCCCGGGCTTGACCCGGGACCGCTGGCCTCGCGGCGCGACCTTGATCATTAGAGCTTAGGCATCAGGTCCAGCCATTCCGGATTAGCGGCCTCGATCAATGCAATCTTCCACTCTCGCTGCCAGTTCTTAAGCTGCTTTTCCCGAGTGATTGCCTCCACAATGGTTGGGTACTCCTCAACCAGAACCAATCGGTCAAGGCCGTAGCGCCGACAAAAGGCAGAGCCTTTACCAGTGCGATGCAGCCAGATGCGTTCTTCAATGTCAGCTGTTACGCCAACATAGAGCACCCCGAACGCGCGGTTGGTGAGAATGTAGATGTAGCCGCCCTTGTCCATTGAGGGCAGATTGACGCGGCCAGCGGTCCCGGGTCAAGCCCGGGACGACGATGCCTCACCCCCCGTGCTTGTTCAGCTCATCCCCGCTCAGCGTAACCACATGCAGCAAATTGGTGGATCCCGGCGTGCCGAACGGCACCCCGGCCAGCGCGACCAGCTTTGATCCGGCGGTGCCAAAGCCTTGGCGCAGCGCCATTCGCTTGCCCTTGCCGATCATTTCTTCAAAGCTGCCGATGTCCTTGGTGGTGACCGCATGGGTGCCCCAAAGCAAGGCCAGGCGGCGGGCGATCCGGCTGGACGGGGTCAACACCAACATCGGCACCCGGGGCCGCTCACGCGCCACGCGGCGGGCGGTGCTGCCCGATCCGGTGAAGATGATGATCCCGGCCACTGTCATGGTTTCCGCAATCGCCGCGCTGGCCTGAGCCAGAGCTGAAGCGGTGGTTGGCTCGGGCCGGACCACGGTAAAGTGGATCCGCTCGGAATAGCCGGGATCGCTTTCAACCTGGGCGGAGATCCGGTGCATGATCGTAACCGCTTCGACCGGCCAGGCCCCGCTGGCGGTTTCGGCCGAGAGCATTACGGCGTCGGCGCCGTCATAGACCGCATTGGCGACATCAGACACTTCGGCCCGGGTCGGAGCCGGGCTTTCGATCATCGATTCGAGCATTTGCGTCGCGACCACCACCGGCTTGCCGCTGCGCCGGGTGATCGCCACGATCCGCTTCTGGATCGGCGGCACTTCCTCAGGATTGAGTTCAACCCCCAGATCGCCGCGCGCGACCATGATCCCGTCAGCCAGTTCGATGATTTCTTCCAGCCGCTCAACCGCAGCGGGCTTTTCGATCTTGGCCATCAGTGCGGTCTGCGATGTACCCATCAGCTTGCGCGCCTCGGCCACGTCTTCGGGCCGCTGGACGAACGATAGCGCGATCCAGTCCGCGCCCTGATCGAGTGCGAAAGTGAGATCGCGGCGGTCCTTTTCGGTCAAGGCCGGGATCGGCACCACGGCATCGGGGACGTTGACCCCTTTGCGGTCCGAAATGACCCCGCCGACCTCGGCCGAGCAGAGGATCCTGTCGTCGCTGGCCTCGATTACCCGCAGCCGTAGCTTGCCATCGTCGATCAACAGCCGCTGACCCTTGTTGAGCACGCTGAACAGTTCAGGGTGGGGCAGGCAGACGCGCGTTTCATCGCCGGGTGTGGGGTCGCGGTCAAAGGTGAAGTGGCCAGAATGGCGGATCACCGCCTTGCCGTCCTTGAACTGTCCGACCCGCAGCTTGGGCCCTTGCAGGTCGCACAGCACCGCAACCGGGCGGCCTACGGATTTTTCGACTTCACGGATCGCAGCGATGGTCGCCGCGTGGGTTTCGTGATCGCCGTGGCTCATGTTGACGCGGAACGCATCGGCCCCGGCGCGGAGCAGCTTTTCGATCATTTCTGGGGTGCGACTGGCCGGGCCAAGCGTTGCCAGAATTTTGACCTTACGGCCGCGCGGGTCGATCTTTGCCACGGATACCTCTTCCTCTGTTGGCCTTCCCTATGGCAAAGCCGCTGCGAAAACCCAAGGATATCCCCATGAGCTGCTCTGAAAATACGAATGTGACTGCCGGCGATCCGCTCGAAAGCCTCGATGATGCCATTGCTGCCGCCGCTTTCCGCCGTCTTGTCCGCCATTTGCGTCATCGCCATGACGCCCAGAACATCGATCTGATGGGCCTCTCGGGGTTTTGCCGCAACTGTCTGGCCGACTGGATCCGGGATTCCGGGGCTGAGCTCGACAAGGAGGCGGCCCGCGCGCTGATCCACGGAATGCCCAGCGCGGAATGGAAAGACCAGTTTCAAAGCGAGGCGACGCCGGAGCAATTGGAGCGGATGGCGGAGAGTTTGAAGCGGAATTGAGCTAAGTTCCTCTCCATTTTTCGCGAATGCGACAAATGGGGAGGTGGATCGTCCGCAGGACGAGACGGAGGGGCTTCGGCGCTGGCGTTGATACCCCTCCGTCTCGGCTTCGCCGAGCCACCTCCCCATTTGCACTATGTGAAAATGGAGAGGAACTTACGATTTCCACAGCTCTACTTTTGCCTGAATCACTTGCCCTCGCTACCGCGCGGTCAACTGATTCACTTCTTACCGGAGCTTCCCCATGGCCAATGCCACCGACGACCGCCTGCGCCTGTTGATCGAGCGCGTCGAACGCCTCGAGGAAGAGAAAAAGGGCATCGCCGACGATATCAAGGATGTCTACGGCGAGGCCAAGGCGGTCGGTTACGACGCCAAGATCATGCGCCAGATTGTACGCCTGCGCAAAATGTCCGCCGATGACCGCGCCGAAATGGAAGCGATCCTCGACACGTATAAAGCAGCACTCGGTCTCGGCTAGCGCCTGCGCCCGCTGGAAAAGCAGCGCTCGGGCTGGGTTGACGCAGGCCGGCGGGGTCCTATCTCGGTTGGACTATCCACCGGGAAAGGACCCGACCATGATCTCCACCACCACTGCCGTGCTCGAAGGCCAGCCGGTCCAGCGCTATCTGGGCATTGTCACCGGCGAAGTCATCGTCGGGGCGAACATCTTTCGCGATCTGTTTGCCGGGATCCGCGATATCGTCGGTGGCCGTTCGGGTTCCTATGAAACGGTGCTGGCCGATGCCCGCCGCCAGGCGATCAGCGAAATGGAAGCCGAAGCGGCGAAGCTGGGCGGCAACGCCGTGATCGGGGTCGATATCGACTATGAAGTGATCGGCGCCAATGGCTCGATGTTGATGGTCAGCACCTCAGGCACTGCGGTCGTCGTTTGAGCGACGTCGTGATCCGGCCCGCAGTGGCCGGTGATGCAGCGGCCTGCGCCGCGATTTATGCCCCCTTCGTGCGCGATACCTGGGTCAGTTTTGAGACTGAGGTGCCCGACGAAGCAGAGATAGCCCGCCGGATTGCCGCGATCAGCGCCAGCCACGCCTGGCTGGTGGCGGAGGTCGATGGCGTGATCGCTGGCTATGCCTATGGCAGCGCGCACCGCACCCGCGACGCCTATGGCACGTCCTGCGATGTCGCGATCTACGTCGATCCGGCCTTCGGACGGCGCGGCGTGGGGCGGTCGCTCTATGCCCAGTTGCTGCCGATCCTGGCGGAGCGCGGGTTTCATGCTGCCTTTGCCGGGATTGCCCTGCCCAACGATGGCTCGATCGCGCTGCACCGGGCGATGGGGTTCGCGCCCATAGGCGTGTACCGCGAAGTCGGCTGGAAGCTGGGCGCCTGGCGCGATACCAGCTGGTGGCAAAGGTTGCTCTGAACGCGCGGCTTGGCTAGGGCGCAGCATCCAAACATTCAGACCGTGAAGTGATCCATGGCAGGCCATTCCAAATTCAAGAACATCATGCACCGCAAAGGTGCGCAGGATAAGAAGCGCGCAGGCCTCTTTTCCAAGCTTTCCCGCGAAATCACCGTCGCGGCCAAGATGGGTATGCCCGATCCGGACTTTAACCCGCGCCTGCGCGCAGCGGTGAATGCCGCCAAGGCGCAATCGGTGCCCAAGGACAATATCCAGCGGGCGATCGACAAGGCCAGCAAGGGCGAAGGCGATAACTACGAAGAAATCCGCTACGAAGGCTACGGCCCGGGCGGGGTAGCGCTGATCGTCGAAGCGCTGACCGACAACCGCAACCGCACCGCCACCAATGTCCGCACCGCCTTTGCCAAGAACGGCGGAAATCTGGGCGCGAGCGGCGCGGTCAGCCACGGGTTCGACCGGCTCGGCCTGATCGAATACACGATCGCGGCGGGGGACGAGGACAAGGTTCTTGAGGCTGCGATCGACGCCGGTGCGGATGATGTTGAAAGTGACGAAGACGGCCACGCGATCTGGGTCGCCATCGAAAACCTGCACCCGGTCGCGCAAGAACTCGAAAAGACGCTGGGCGAAGCTGTCGGCGTGAAGCTGGCGTGGAAGCCGGGCCTGAAGGTCGAAGTGGACGAAGCCTCGGCGGCAACCCTGCTCAAACTGATCGACGTGCTCGACGACGACGATGACGTCCAGACCGTCTGGGGCAACTATGACATCTCCGACGAAGTGATGGAAAAGCTGGGTTGATCATCATCGGCCTTGATCCCTCACTCAGCTGCACTGGCTGGGGGATCGTGGCGAAACAGGGCAACCGGCTGAGCCATGTTGCCAATGGCCAGATCAAGACCGATCCCAAGGCCAGTCTGGCCCAGCGGCTGGTCACGCTCGATAGCGGCTTGGCCGAAGTCATCGCTCAACACCGCCCGGAAACCGGCGCGGTGGAGGAGGTGTTCGTCAACTCCAACGCCCAGTCGACGCTCAAGCTGGGGCAGGCCCGCGGGGTCTGCCTGCTAGCCTTGGCCCGCAGCGGAATGCCGGTGGCGGAATATGCCGCCCGGCTGGTCAAGAAGGCGATTGTCGGGACTGGAGCCGCAGAAAAGGCGCAGATTCAGGCCATGCTCGGCGTGCTGTTGCCGGGGGCCAAACTGGCCGGGGCCGATGCTGCCGATGCCCTGGCCGTGGCGATTGCCCACGCGCACCTGATGGGGCCGGCCAGCGCAGGTTCATCGCGGATCGGGTAGCCGGTCGGCAACTATTTCGGAGTCGCCCATGCCGCGTTTCAAATTGCTCACTCTCGCCGCGATCGCGGGCCTGACCCTGTCGGGTTGCACCGCCAGCCGGTATCAGATTTCCGACGCGCTGATGCGCTATGGCCTCAACGAAAATCAGGCGGGCTGCGCGGCGGAATTCCTGCGCGGGCACCTGAGTTATGGGCAGGTTGACCGCCTGACCAAAGCCGCGCGCTACTACAACAAAGACGGCCCACTGACGATGGGCGATCTGGTCCGCGTGGCGGGGCAGGTCAATGATGCCGAAGTGCTGCTGCAAGTCGGCGCGGCGGCCTTTGCCTGCAAGTTGGGCGCGGATATGCCGATCGGGCGGTTTTAGGCAACAGACCCACCCCCGACCCCTCCCGCAAGCGGGCGGGGAGCAATTAGACGCGAGGCAATCCCCCTCCCGCTTGCGGGAGGGGTTAGGGGTGGGTGCTCCTGCGCGGGCTTGCGATTGGCGGCAAGCCAGTCCATAGAACAAACCATGATCGCCAAGCTGACCGGATTGCTCGATGACTTCGGCCCTGACTGGGCGGTAATCGACGTGGGCGGGGTGGGCTATCTGGTCCAGTGCTCGGCCCGGACGCTTGATGCGCTGGGCATTCGGGGGGACCGGGTTTCGGTCCACACCGACATGCAGGTTTCCGAAAACGATATGCGGCTGATCGGCTTTGCCAGCGGGGGCGAGCGCGAATGGTTCCGCCTGCTGACCGGCGTGCAAGGCGTCGGCAGCAAGATGGCGCTGGCGGTGCTTTCGGCGCTGACCGTCGACGAATTGCAACGCGCCTGCGCCGGGGTCGATGCCGCGATGGTCGCGCGGGCGCAAGGCGTCGGGCCGAAACTGGCCAGCCGGATCGTTAATGAATTGAAGGACAAGGCCGGTGCGCTGCCTTCGGTGGCGGGCGCAGCTTTGGCGGCGGCTCCGGCGGGTTCGGCCAGCAGCGATGCCGTTTCGGCGCTGCAAAACCTGGGGTTCAAACCGAACGTGGCGACCGAAGCGGTGGCGCGGGCGCTGGACGAACTGGGTGAGGGTGCAGAGCTCAACGCGCTGGTGCGGGTGGCGTTGAAGAGGGCGGCGGGGTGATGGAATTAGGACTATCGGAAATGCTCGCGGCATTCGTCGGCGCAGCCGCCTCAGGTGTGTTCGGGATATTTGATCGTCGGAGTAACAGGAAGCGCAACAAGGCTTCGTTGGAATCGGAAATCGCTGCACACGCAAGATTCCTCACTGCACTTATTCGAGATCAAAAGTATCATGTTGAAGCGAATCAAGTCGCACTCAATGCATCGTCCGCTGACTGGAATGGCGATCTCCTGCACATCTTTCCGAAGCGCGAATACTTAAATGGCTTGGAGCGTGCGATTCAGCGTGTTGGCGAACTCGATCCATGGGCCGCGGATTTGGTGGTAGAGTTTCATCACAGGTGCACACTTTTTCTAGACAGCACTAATCCAGACGAGCGATTTGAAAGATTCAGCTCAATTGATGAAAAGCGGAGCCACGCGATCGAAACCGCACGCAACATTGATGTCCTATTGGTATTGGGCGATCGATTAAGTCAGTGGCGCAAGTGACCGACAACCCCCACCTCACCCCCCAGCGCCTCCCTGACGACGCCGACGCCGCTTTGCGCCCCAAAACGCTTGCCGAATTCGTCGGGCAGGCAGCCGCTAAGGACAACCTCAGGGTGTTCATCGAAAGCGCCAAATCGCGCGGCGAGGCGATGGATCATGTCTTGTTCTTTGGTCCGCCGGGGCTGGGCAAAACCACACTGGCGCAGATTGTCGCGCGCGAACTGGGGGTTGGGTTTCGCGCCACTTCCGGCCCGGTGATCGCCAAGGCCGGCGATCTGGCCGCGCTGCTGACCAATCTGGAAGAGGGCGATGTCCTGTTCATTGACGAGATTCACCGGCTCAATCCGCAGGTGGAAGAGGTGCTCTATCCGGCGATGGAGGACCGCGCGCTTGATCTGATTATTGGCGAGGGGCCATCGGCGCGCTCGGTGCGGATCGATCTGCCGCCGTTCACGCTGGTCGGTGCAACCACCCGCGCTGGCCTGCTGACGACGCCGCTGCGCGATCGGTTCGGCATTCCGGTCCGGCTGGCGTTCTATACTGAAGAGGAGCTCGGCCAGGTGGTTACGCGCGGCGCGGGGCTGCTCGGCATCGGGATCGATGCAGGCGGCGCGCGCGAAATTGCGCGGCGAGCACGCGGTACGCCGCGGGTCGCTGGACGGCTGCTGCGGCGGGTCCGCGATTTTGCCCATGTTGCAGGCGACGGCACGGTTACTCGCGATATTGCCGATGCCTCACTGACCCGGCTGGAAGTGGACGCGCTGGGGCTGGATGCAATGGACCGGCGTTACCTGCACATGATTGCCGATATCTACAAAGGCGGGCCGGTAGGCGTCGAAACGCTCGCCGCTGGGCTCAGTGAACCGCGCGATACGATTGAGGATGTGATAGAGCCGTTCCTGATCCAGCTGGGCCTGATTGCCCGCACCGCGCGGGGCCGCTGCCTGAATGATCGCGGCTGGCAGCACCTGGGAATCACGCCGCCCAGCGGCAGCCAGACCGGGCTGTTCGATTCGGACGATACCGCCGCAGACTAGGCCGATCTGGTAACCAAAGGTTCGGGATTCCCGGCGGTTAAGTTCCAGAATGGGACAGTCCGGGTTCTACCCACACACAATCTGCACATTTCCCGCATTGGGACCCCGGAATCACGGTTAACGCGATTGTCGCTTTAACGATCCTCTGCCCTTTTGGCTCTACAGGGGCCTGCAGACGACGTTCGGTCGTTCCGCAACTGCCCCAATGAGGCAATAAAGAGAGCAGAGCTTATGTCGGTTCGGATGGCCCTAGTGAAGCTCGCGGCGTTTACCGCTGGCGGTGCAGTGATTGGTGGCGGCGCAGTTCACACTGCAGAAGCCCCCGCTGCGCAGACCCAGTATGTGAAGCACGCGAAGCGCACGGCGCAGACCACCAAGACCAAGGTCAAGCGTAAGCCGGCCGTGCGCCGGATTGCCAAGGCTGGTCCGGTCAAGCAGCGCAAGATCCGGCGCGTCGTAACCCGCTCATACAGCTGTGCCGCACCTGCGCCGCAAATGGCGGTCGCCGCCGTGCCGATGATCCCGATGCTGCCGCAGCAGCCGATGCCCGAAGGTGGCAGCGGCGGACAGACCGTAATCGTTGGTGGCAGCGGCGGTATGGGCTTTGGCGGCGGCTTCTTTGGCGGCTTCTTCGGCGGGTCCAGCAGCGGCGGCGGCAGCGTTGTCGTCACCAGCACCACCACCGGCGGCATCACCAGCTCCAGCTCGGGCGGCTCGACCTCGACCTCCTCGGGTGGCAGCTCGACCACGACGGGCGGTGTTTCGACCTCGACCGGCGGCGTGACCTCCAGCTCGACCACTTCCACGGGCGGCGTTTCCACCTCGACTGGCGGTGTCTCGACTTCCACGGGCGGCGTTTCGACTTCGACCGGTGGGGTGACCAGCACCACGACCTCGGGCAATGTCTCGACCTCGTCGGGCAACTACTCGTCAACCTCGTCATCGACGTCGGGCAACGTAACGTCGTCGAGCTCGACCTCGTCCAGCACCTCGTCGTCGACCAGCTCGTCCACGTCGACCAGCTCTTCAACCTCGACCTCTTCGTCGGGCTCGACCAGCTCGAGCGGCGGGCACTCATCGGGTGGCCACACCTCTGGTGGACACACTTCGGGCGGGCACAGCTCGGGCGGACACGATGTTCCGGCTCCGCCAATGATGCTGCTGTTCGGCGCTGCCGCAGCTGCCGTCCTTGGCCGCAAGCGGCTGGCCAAGAAAGCAGACTGAATTATCAGGCGATCTTATTGATCAGCCTGGGGGGTAAGGGCGGTCCGGAAGGGCCGCCCTTTTCCGTTGTGTTCACCCATCCAGCAATGAAAAGGCCCCGACCAGCGCGTGCCGGTCGGGGCCTTTTTCAGCATTCGTGGCTGCCTTACGCCGCCAGCTTGCGCAGCACGTACTGCAGGATCCCGCCGTTCATGAAGTATTCGACTTCGTTGGCGGTATCGATCCGGCACAGCGCGGTGAAGCTGAACTGGCTGCCATCGCCGCGGGTTACCGCAACTTCGACATCCTGACGCGGCTTCATCTCGGCAACGCCGGTGATGGTGTAGGTGCAATCACCATCAAGCCCCAGCGAGGTGCGGCTGTCGCCGTCCTTGAACTGGAGCGGGAGCACGCCCATCCCGACCAGGTTGGAGCGGTGGATGCGTTCAAAACTCTCGACGATGACAGCCCGCACGCCGAGCAGGTTGGTGCCCTTGGCGGCCCAGTCACGGCTGGAACCGGTGCCGTATTCCTTGCCGGCAACCACGACCAGCGGGGTGCCATCGGCCTTGTGCTTCATCGCCGCATCGAACACCGGCATCACTTCGCCGCCATACTTGCTCATCCCGCCTTCGATGCCGGGAACCATTTCGTTCTTGATCCGGATGTTGGCAAAGGTGCCGCGCATCATCACTTCGTGATGGCCGCGGCGCGCGCCGTAGGAGTTGAAGTCCGCCTTGGCGACCTGATGCTGCATCAGCCATTCACCCGCCGGGCTATCGGCCTTGATGTTGCCGGCCGGGCTGATGTGATCGGTGGTGATCGAATCGCCCAGCACCAGCAGCGGCTTGGCATCGACGATGTCCTGCACCGGGGCAGGCGTCATGGTCATGCCTTCGAAGTACGGCGGGTTTGCCACGTAGGTGGAACCAGCGCGCCACTGATAGGTTTCGCTGCCGGTGACGTTGATCGCCTGCCAGTGCTTGTCGCCCTTGTAGACGTCGGCATAGCGGGCCTGGAACATCGCCCGATCGACGCAAGCCGTCATCGTAGCATAGACTTCTGCGTTGGTGGGCCAGATATCCTTCAGATAGACGTCCTGACCATTGCTGCCCTGACCGATCGGGGTGGTGACGAAATCTTCGATCACGGTACCCTTCAGCGCATAGGCGACCACCAGCGGCGGGCTGGCGAGGAAGTTTGCGCGCACATCCGGCGAAACGCGGCCTTCGAAGTTGCGGTTGCCCGAGATCACCGCGGCGGCGACGAGGCCGTTCTCGTTGATCGCCTTGCTGATCGGCTCGGCCAAGGGGCCTGAGTTGCCGATGCAGGTGGTGCAACCATAGCCGACCAGATTAAACCCGATATTGTCGAGGTGCTGTTGCAGCCCGGCTTTCACGAGGTAATCGGTGACGACCTGGCTGCCGGGGGCTAGCGAGGTCTTGACCCAAGGCTTGGGCTTCAGGCCGAGCTCATCAGCCTTCTTGGCGACCAGGCCGGCCGCGACCAGCACGCCGGGGTTGCTGGTGTTGGTGCAGCTGGTGATCGCGGCGATCATCACGTCGCCATCGCCGATGGTGAAGTCCTTGCCGTCGACCGCAACGCGGGTCTGGGCCTTCTTGTAGGTTTCGGCCATGTCGCGGTTAAACACGTCATCAACATCGGGCAGCGAAACGCGGTCCTGCGGGCGCTTGGGGCCAGCGAGGCTAGGCACCACGGTGCCGAGATCGAGCTCCAGCGTGCTGGAGAAGATCGGCTCAACCGCCGGGTCGATCCAGAAACCCTGCGCCTTGGCATAGGCTTCAACCAGAGCGATCTGGCTTTCTTCACGGCCGGTCAGACGCAGGTAATCGAGTGTCTTGTCGTCGATCCCGAAGAAGCCGCAAGTTGCGCCATATTCGGGGGCCATGTTGGCGAGTGTGGCGCGGTCCGCCAGCGTCAGGCCAGCGAGGCCGGGGCCGTAGTATTCCACGAACCGCCCGACCACGCCATGAGCGCGGAGCATCTGGGTTGCGGTCAGCACCAGATCGGTGGCGGTGACGCCTTCCTTCAGAGTGCCGGTGAACTTGAACCCGACCACTTCGGGGATCAGCATCGAAACCGGCTGGCCGAGCATTGCCGCCTCAGCCTCAATCCCGCCGACGCCCCAGCCGAGCACGCCCAGACCGTTGATCATGGTGGTGTGGCTGTCGGTCCCGACGCAGGTGTCAGGATAGGCCACGGTGACGCCGTCCTGATCGGTGCTGGTCCAGACCGTCTGGGCGATGTTTTCGAGGTTGACCTGATGGCAGATCCCGGTGCCGGGGGGCACCGCGTAGAAATTGTTGAGCGACTTTGAACCCCATTTCAGGAAGTCATAACGCTCCATATTGCGCTGATATTCGATCTCTACGTTTTCTTCGAAAGCCTTGGGATGGCCGAATTCGTCGACCATGACCGAGTGGTCGATCACCAGATTGACCGGCACCAGCGGGTTGATCTTAGATGTGTCGCCGCCCAGCGTCGCAATCGCATCGCGCATCGCGGCAAGGTCAACCACGCAGGGTACGCCGGTGAAATCCTGCAGCAGCACGCGGGCCGGGCGGTACTGGATTTCGTTCGACGATTCGGCTGGGTTCTTCTGCCAATCGACAATCGCCTGAACATCACTGGTCGAAACGGTGAAGCCGCCGTCTTCAAAGCGCAGCAGGTTTTCCAGCAGGACCTTCATGGAGAACGGCAGGCGCGAAATATCGCCAAATTTCGCTGCGGCCTTGGCCAGCGAATAATAGGCGAAATCCTTGCCCCCAACGTTGAGCGTGGAACGGGTTCCGAGCGTGTCCTGTCCGACCTGAGTCATGCCGCGTGATCTCCTGATTTGGAGGCCCAGGGGGACTGCGCTTTGCAGCGGCAGCAGGGCCGGTTGTCGGCGCTGCCGATGCGCGGGAATCCTCCTCGCGTCAAGGGTGGGAAGCTCCGTATTAGACTAAAGTGCGGTCGCCTCGATGTGCTTGCGCGATGCGATCCAGCAGCCGATCACGATCAGCCCGGCTCCGGCCACGGTCGGCAGGGTCAGGCCCTCGTCAAACATAAACCAGCCGATCAGCGCTGCCCAGATGAAGGCAGTGTATTCCAGTGGCAACAGGACCTGCGTTTCCTCGCGGGCATAGCCCCACGAAATGAGCATCAAGGATATCGTTGCGAGTACCGCCGAACCGGCGATTCCGGTCCAGACTGGCAGCGCGGGGAATTGCGCCAACCAGGGGGCGAGCAGGCCCAGGAACAGGCTGGTGAAGACCGCCTGAAAGGTTGCGACTTCCTTGGGATCGGCCAATTGCGCTTGCTGGCGCTGCAGGATCAGGTTCCAGGCATAGAGCACCGCCGAGGCCAGTATCGCAGCGATTCCCCATGCCGCGTCGGCACTGTAGCCGCCTTCACCGAGCCGCGCGCTGACGATTACCACCACGCCGGCCAGCCCCAGCAGCGAGGCGAAGATCGCTTTGCCGCTGATCTTTTCGCCCAACATCACGGCCGCCAGATAGAGCGCGATCAGCGGCGCAATGAACGAAATCGCCATGCCTTCGGCCAAGGGCAGATACTTGATCCCCCAAAAGAAACTGGTGGCCATGGCGGCGCTGTTGAGCCCGCGAATGGCGTGGAGCCGCATGATTTCGCCGCGCGGCCAGATCCCGCCGCTGAGCTTCCAGATCGGAACCATCACCACCGCGCTCAGCAGCGATCGCCACAGCATCGCGTTATAGGCGCCGACCGCCAGACTGGCGCCCTTCATCAGTCCGTCCATCACGGAAAAGCTGGCGATCCCCGCCAATACGGCCAGGAATGGCATCAGGCTGTGGTGGCGGCTCATCCTGCTTCCCGAAGGACCAAACCTCAGAGCGTCTTGATGATGCCTGAAAAGTCCGTGCCCCCGTTACCCGCTGCGGTGAAGGCTTGATAGAGTGCTTCGGCGCGTGTCCCCAGTGGCACCTGAGCGCCGACACTTTGGGCGGCTTCCATTGCCAGTTTGAGGTCCTTCAGCATCAGTGCAGCGGCGAACCCGCCCTGATAGCCGTTGTCCGCCGGGCTGGCCGGGCCGACGCCGGGGACCGGGCAATAAGAGGTCATCGACCATGATTGGCCCGAGGCTTTGCTGGAAATGTCATAGAAGGTCTGCAGGTCCAGACCGAGCTTTTCGGCGAGCGCAAAGGCCTCACACGTCGCAATCATGGTCGCGCCCAGGATCATGTTGTTGCAGATCTTGGCGGCTTGGCCAGCGCCGCTTGCCCCGGCGTGGATCACGGCTTTGCCCATCGCGGCAAGGATCGGTTCGGCCCGGGCAAAGGCTTCATCGCTGCTGCCGACCATGAAGGTCAGGGTGCCGCCATTGGCCGCCGCGATCCCGCCGGAAACAGGCGCGTCGACCATGGCATAGCCTGCCGCGCTGGCGGCACTGGCTACCTTGCGGGCAGTGTCCACGTCGATGGTCGAGCAATCGAGCAACAGGGCCGCGTTTGGGGCATGGCCGATCACGTCGGCGCTGTAGACGCTCTCGACAATGGCCCCGTTGGGCAGCATCGACACGATCGCGTCTGCGCCCTGAACCGCCTCGCGCACCGAAGTGTAGGTCGCGCATCCGTTGTCTTTGGCGCGGGCGAGGGCCTCGGGTGAGAGGTCGAAGGCATGGACATCATGCCCGGCCTTGACCAGATTTGCGGCCATCCCGCCGCCCATGTTGCCGAGACCAATGAAGGCGATTTTCATGTCTTACTCCCCTCCCGTTTGCGGGAGGGGCCGGGGGAGGGCCTGTCCCGATCAGGAATGTCGATGCGAGGGCAACACGCCCTCCCCTAACCCCTCCCGCAAGTGGGAGGGGGATTTGTTATCTTCCAGTCCACACCCCGGCCCGCTTCTCGATAAACGCAGCCATGCCTTCGGCCTTGTCTTCGGTCGCGGTCAGGACCTGGAAGATCCGGCGTTCGATCAGGATCCCTTGATCGAGCCCGGTTTCAAACGCGGCGTTGACCATTTCCTTGTTGGCGATCGCGGCGAGCGGCGGCATCGCGGCGATCTCGGTAGCGGTTTTCAGGGCCTCTTCGATCAGCGAAGCGAGCGGCACGACGCGGGCGACGAGGCCCGAGCGCTCGGCCTCTTCGGCACCCATCATCCGCCCGGTCAGGCACATTTCCATCGCCTTGGCCTTGCCCACTGCGCGGGTCAGCCGCTGGCTGCCGCCCATGCCGGGTGCAACGCCAAGCTTGATCTCGGGCTGGCCGAACCGGGCGTTTTCGCTCGCGATGATGAAGTCGGCCATCATCGCAAGTTCGCACCCGCCGCCCAGTGCAAAACCATTGACCGCCGCGATCCACGGCTTGCGAGTGGCCTTGACCAGATGGCTGGTCCAGCGGCTGAAGAAGTCCTGCGCATAGAAATCGGCAGCCGGCTTTTCGGCCATTTCCTTGATATCGGCGCCGGCGGCAAACGCCTTTTCTCCCGCGCCGGTTAGCACCGCGCAGCGCTGGCCCGGATCAGCCTCATACGCGGCGAAGGCGGTTATCAGTTCTTCCAGCACCGCTGCGTTGAGGGCGTTGAGTGCCTGCGGGCGGTTGAGCGTGATCAGCGTGACTGCGCCGTGGGTTTCGGTGAGGATCTGTTCGTAAGCTGACATTCAAACCAACTCCAAAGTTTGTCACCCTGAACTTGTTTCAGGGTCCATTTCTCGTCTGGCCCTGAAGCCTTGCGTGATCAAACCGAATCCATCGGCATATCTCGTATGCACTGACCTTGCGGCACGATGGACCCTGAAACAAGTTCAGGGTGACGAGGCTTATGGCAAAGGTTTCCATTCTTCATTCGCAGGCAGCGGGGCAAAAATGCTGTCGATCAGGTCGTCTGTCACGCCTTCGGGGGTGGCCGGATCCCATTTCGGATCCATGCTCTTGTCGACAATCACCGCGCGAACCCCTTCGGCAAAGTCGGGCCGGGTCAGCACGCGCGAGGCGATGCGGTATTCCATCACCATGTTGGCGGCGAAATCGGTGCAGTTCAGACTGTCGGCCAGTTGCCGCAGCGCGACCTTGCAGGTCTGGGGCGATTTGGTCTGCAGCGTGGCCAGTTCTTTTGCGGCCCAGTCGCCACCATCGGCGGCGAGACTGGCGAGGATGTCCTCGTAGCGATCCGAGGCAAAGTGCCGGGCGATCAGCGCTGCGTTGGCCGCGATCCGGGCTTCGGGTGGGGTTGCGGAGAGGGCGGTCAGCACCTGCTCGGGCGCCTCCCCCGCTGCAATCCGCGCCTTGGCTTCCGCCAGCGCTTCGCTCGGCAAGTAGTGCGTGGCAAGGCCCGCCCACAGGCATTCCGCCCCGTCGAGCCGCGCGCCGGTCAGCGCCAGAAACGGCCCAATCCGCCCCTTGAGCCGCGACAGGTGCCAGCCGCCGCCCACGTCAGGAAACAGGCCGATCCCGGTTTCCGGCATGGCGAAACGGGTGTTCTCAGTCGCGACGCGGTACTTCGCCGGCTGGCTGATCCCCACGCCGCCGCCCATGGTGATCCCGTCCATGAAGGCCACCACCGGCTTCGGATAGGTCATCAGCAGATGGTTGAGCTGGTATTCTTCGTAGAAGAATTGCCGCCCCGATTGCCCGCCGTCGTTCAGTGCGGAATTGCGCAGAAAGGCGATATCGCCCCCGGCGCAAAACCCGCGCCCTTCGGCATGGTCGATGATCACGCAGCCGACCGATGGATCATCTTGCCAGCCCAGCAGAGCCTCGGTCATCGCATGGTCCATCGGTTGCGTCAGCGCGTGGAGCGCCTTTGGCCGGTTGAGCGAGAGGAAAGCGGCGCTTCCATCCCGGCGGATCAGGACTTCGTCGGTCATGTCTTCGTTCCCGTGAGTTGCAGAAGGTCCCAGCGGTTGCCGACAAGGTCCTCAAACACCACGACAGTCCCATAGGGTTCATGGCGCGGTGCCTCGGTAAAGACCACGCCTTTGGCTTTCATCGCCTGATAGCTCGCTTCGAAATCATCGGTGTAGAGGAAGAAACCGACGCGCCCGCCGGTCTGGTTGCCGATTGCGACCGCCTGAGTCTCGTTCGCGGCCTTGGCCAGCAGTAGACGCAGGCCCGAACCGGCTTCCACTTCGACCCAGCGCTTGGTTTCGCTTTCGCGCAGGTCGGCGGCCAAGGTGAAACCCAGCTTGCCGACGAAATAGGCAATTGCCTCATCATAGTCCGGCACGACCAGCGTGATCATGCCCAGCCGAACGCCGCTCATTGCCGCAGCAAGTCCCGGCCCACGATCATCCGCATCACCTGATTGGTGCCTTCGAGGATCGAATGGACGCGCAGGTCGCGCCAGAAGCGTTCGATCGGATAGTCACGCAGATAGCCATAGCCGCCGAACAGCTGCAGCGCATCGTTGACGATCTTGCTGCCGCTGTCGGTCGCGAGCCGCTTGGCCATCGCCGAAAAGCGGCTTTTGTCAGGGGCGCCCGCGCTGACTTTGGCGGCGGCGAGATAGAGCAGCGCGCGGGCCGCTTCCAGATCGGTCGCCATATCGGCCAGCATGAATTGGGTGTTCTGAAAATCGGCAATCGGCTGGCCGAATTGCTGGCGGTCCTTGGTATAGCCAATCGCCTCGTCCAGACAGCGCTGGGCACCGCCCAAAGAACAAGCCCCGATGTTGAGCCGACCGCCATCGAGCCCTGCCATGGCGAAGCGGAACCCTTCGCCCTCTGCGCCAACCCGGTTGGCCACCGGCACGCGGCAATCCTCGAACACGACCTGCGCGGTGGGAGACGCGTTCCAGCCCAGCTTCTTTTCCGGTGCGCCGAATGACAGCCCGGGGGTGTCCTTTTCGACCACAAGGCAAGAAATGCCCTTGGCCCGGTCATCGCTGGTCCGGACCATGCAGACGTAAATGTCGTTATAGCCCGCGCCGCTGATAAACTGCTTGGTGCCGTTCAGCACATAGTGATCGCCATCCAGCCGCGCAGTGGTTTTGAGCGCCGCCGCATCAGAGCCTGAACCTGGCTCGGTCAGGCAATAGGAGGCGATCTTTTCCATGCTGACCAGTTCGGGCAGGAAGCGATGCTTGAGGTCTGGCGAGCCGAAGGTATCGATCATCCACGCGGCCATGTTGTGGATCGAGATATAGGCGCTGGTGGCGGGGCAGCCATAGGCCATCGCCTCCATGATCAGCGCCGCATCGAGGCGGCTGAGGCCAATCCCGCCCGATTCCTCGGACACATAGATCGCGCCGAAGCCAAGCTCGCCCGCCGCCTTCCAGACGTCGACCGGATAGTGCGATTTCTCGTCCCATTCGGCGGCGAACGGCGTGATCCTATCAGCGGTGAACTTGCGCGCCATGTCTTGAATCGCAAGCTGGTCTTCGGTGAGGGAAAATTGGTCAGTCATTCCGGCTTTTCCTTGAGCACCCGTTCAGCGAACAGCCGTTCGAGCAGCTTCATGTCGTTGCGCGCATACCAGCGCGGTGCTGGCAGTCCTTTTCGCCAGGCGAGCGCTTCGGTCAAGGTGCCTTGCGCACTGGGATTGTCGATCGTGGCCGCTTCAGTCGCAATCGGATCGGCATAGGCGGCGTCGGCGGTGACAATGGTCCAGCCATCGGCGCGCAGGGCCCGGACTAGATCGCCGATATAGAGCGCGGCCAGGTCGGTTTCATGCAGCAGCAGAACGTGGGCAGGCGCGCGGCCAATCGCCTTGATCGCCAGAGCGTCGTAGAAATTGGCCGCTTCCACGTGGGTCTCGACATAGAGTTCGCGAAGCGCTGCACGATCAATCACTTTGCCGGCCTGCATCGCCTTCGCCAGCATTGCTTCAAGGTGCCAATCGTTGGCGTCCACCGTGACATAGCCGTTGCGCAAACCGCGCTGCGCCAGACCGGCCCGAACCAGGTCGCGCTTCGCCTTGTCGCTGCGGCCTTCGTTCAAATAGGGAAAGCGGAACCATGGGCGAAAGCCGGGCTGGGGACGCAGCCAGGCATGGGCCTTGTCGATATCGTCGAGGTATTCGAGCGCTGGCACCGCAGTCAACTGCCGGTGGCTCCAGCTGTGGTTGGCAATGACATGGCCAGCGCGAACATAGGCCGCAATCCGCCGTTCGCCGCCGATCCCGTCGCCGCGGCCGATCTGTCCAGGCACCACAAAGAACACCGCCTGACGGACCTTGGCGCTGCGCAGCCCGGCGATGATTCGCCGGGTCCGCTGGTCAGGCGTTAGCAGTCCGCCGGCATCGCGCGGGACATCATCGAAGCTCAGCGCAATCCGCTTGTCGGCACCGGCTGGCACACCGGCGAGTGTGCTGGCAAGCGCAAGGGCCAGAGCCGCAAACAGGCGGAAAACCGGCACCTTACCCCATCGTCGGAATGACGAAGGCGTTCGATCCATCGCCGCCGCCATCGGGCCAGCGCGCGGTGATCTTCTTTTTCTTGGTCCAGAAACCGATGCCGTCCATGCCGTACTGATCGCTGTCGCCAAAGCCGGATCGCTTCCACCCGCCAAAGCTGTGGTAGGCGACCGGGACCGGGATCGGCACGTTGATCCCGACCATGCCGACATTCACGCGCGCGGCAAATTCCCGTGCAGCATGCCCGTTGCGGGTGAAGATCGCGACGCCGTTGCCATACTGGTGCTTGCTGGGCAGCGCGAGCGCCTCTTCAAAATCCTTGGCGCGGACGATCTGCAGGACCGGCCCAAAGATCTCGTTCTGATAGCTGGTCATGCCTGGAGTGACCCGGTCGAGCAGCGTCGGGCCAATGAAATAGCCCTGTTCATGACCCTGCAGGCTAAAGCCCCGGCCATCGATTACCAGCTCGCTGCCTTCGTCGACCGCGGTCTGGATCCAGCGTTCGATATTGGCCTTGTGCATCGCGGTGACGACAGGGCCGTACTGCGCATCGGGATCGGACGAAATGCCGATCTTCAGCGCCTCGATCGCCGGGATCAGCTTGGCCTTGAGCCGCTCTGCGGTATCCTCGCCAACCGGCACCACCACCGGCAGCGCCATGCAGCGTTCCCCGGCCGAGCCAAAGGCCGCGCCGCACAGATCGCCGACGACCTGATCGAGATCGGCGTCAGGCATCACAATTCCGTGGTTCTTGGCCCCGCCCATCGCCTGCACGCGCTTTCCGGCGGCAACGCCGCGCGAATAGACATACTGCGCGATATCGCTGGAACCGACAAAGCTGATCGCTGAAATCGCCGGGTGATCAAGGATCAGGTCAACCATTTCCTTGTCGCCGTGGACCACCTGAAAGATCCCGGCTGGCAGGCCGGCTTCCAGAAACAGCTCGGCGATCCGGTTGGGCACCGATGGATCGCGCTCGCTGGGCTTCAGGATGAAGGCATTGCCCACGGAAGTCGCCACCGCGCCCATCCACAGCGGGATCATCGCCGGGAAGTTGAACGGAGTGATCCCGGCGCCGATGCCCAGCGGCTGGCGCATCGAGTAAACATCGATCCCCGGACCTGCGCCGCCGCTGTAGTCCCCCTTCATCACATGCGGCAGCCCGCAGCAGAATTCGACCACTTCCAGCCCGCGTTGGATGTCACCCTTGCTGTCCGCGATCACCTTGCCGTGTTCGGCCGAGAGCATTGCGGCGAGCTCGTCCATATGGGCTTCGCACAGGCGCTTGAATTCGAACATCACCCGGGCGCGGCGCTGCGGGTTCATGGCGGCCCATTCGGGCTGAGCGGCCTGCGCTGCAGCCACGGCACGTTCGAGCGCGTCAGCGCCGCCCAGCACAACCTCGGCCTGCTGCCCGCCATTGTTGGGGTCCATCACCGCACCCTTGCGGGTGGCGATCAGACCGGCGGTGCCGCCGTGGATAAAATGATCGATCTGGCGCATGAAACATTCCTTCAAAACTCTGCCGCATTTTTCCTGCACCCGCTGCCGAAGCCGGACAAGGGTGGAAATCTGACAGGCTACATCAGCCGCCGGACTTCATCCGCTGTGTAGAGCCGCAGGTCCGCGCCTTCGCGCGTCACGGCTCCCATCGCCTTGTTGAATTCGGCCATATGCGGACTGGCCGAATGAGCGGCGAGGGCTTCCTGACTTTCCCAGCGTTCCGAAATCCGGATCAGATCGGGGTCTGCAATATCCTGGGCAAAAGCATAGTGCAGGCAGCCATCCTCCTGATTGGTGGCCTGAACCATCGCAATCCCCTGTTCGCGGACCTTCTCAAATTCACCCGTCGCCAGCTTAATCCAGCCCTCGATCAACAGCATCGCTCTCTCCATCCTTGTTCGGTTCTCTAACACCACGGATCGCGGGTCCCATGCAAGTACGGACGCACGGTTCCGGTGGCGACCAGATCGTCGGCGATCGACTGGACTGAGCCATCAGGCCGCACGCGCAACAGATGGCGTAGCTCGCGGCCATATTCATCGTGGACAACCGGGGAGGGGCCGGCCAGCGTGAACGGACCTTGGTTCACTAGCGTCAGCAGGGCCTGCGCGGCGGCCTCGCCCTGTTCGGCTTCAGCAGGGCAACGCGAGGGATGCAGCTCGGGCGCATCGATCCCGATGATCCGAATTTTTCGCGTCCCGATAATCAGCGTATCGCCATCCGGCACGCAACCCGCCGCGCGGCCCTGACCGCAGCGCACGAACGGGCCGGAGATGGCTTCGGTTGGGCCGGGCGGCATCGCGTCTGGCGCGATCCGTCCCGGCCATTGCTGCGCGACCAGTCCCATGGCGGCGATCAGCAAGGCCGCACCCAGCCACCACTTCAGTGCCGCCCACAACCGCCCTAGGCGCGATTGGCCCTGCCAACGGTGAGTGAGCAAGACGCGTCCATAGTTTGGAGTTCGGCGGGGCCAGACCATTGTCCGGCGGTAGGGGCACGCTTAACGCGCGGCAAGCATTACACACCAATCCGACCGCCGCCCGCGCCAGGGCTCAGCCAGGCCTTCGCTCACCAGTTGCTGCCCCAGCGATTGCCCACCGCGCTTGGCCACGCGCAAGGCTCGGCCGTAGCGATCGGTCGCGCGGCCTTCGGTCTCAAGGCTGAAGGGTCCAGAGTTGAGCAGTACGATCAAGCGCCGGGTTGCTTTTTCGCCCAGCGCTCGTTCGGCGGCGCAGGTGGCGCTGTGCGTCTCTGGCGCGTTGATATCGGCCAGGCGGATCTTCTCGCCGTTGATCCAAAAGGTATCACCATCGACCACGCAATTGATGCGCGGGGCGTCGGTGCAAAGTGCAAAGGTGGCGGCAGCGAGGGTGAGCAGGGATAGGGCCATGCCCGCCGCATGGCCCGCTGTGGGCGGGTAAGCCTATCCGGACAAATACCCGGTTTTGCTCCGATCTGGAGGAACAATCCCCGCTATTCTGCGCCTTACAAGCTGAGGAACAGACCGGCCAAAGCCGCGCTCATCAGGTTGGACAAGCTGCCGGCGACCAGTGCTTTCAGTCCGAGCTTTGCGATCATCGGGCGTTGGTTGGGAGCGAGGCCGCCGGTGACTGCCATCTGGATCGCAATCGAGCTGAAGTTGGCGAACCCGCACAGCGCGAAAGTGACAATGCCCAAGGTCTTCTCAGACAGGCCCTGCGCCGCGCCCAGATCAATGAAGGCGACGAATTCGTTCAGCACCACTTTGGTGCCGAAAAAGCCGCCCGCCTGCATCGCTTCGGCCCAATCGGGCGCACCCAGCAACAGGAAGATCGGGGCAAAGGCATAGCCCAGGATCATCTGGAACGACAGATCAGGATAGCCGAACCAGCCGCCGATCCCGCCCAGAATCCCGTTGGCGAGCGCCACCAATGCCACAAAGGCCAGCACCATCGCGCCGACCATTACCGCCAATTTGACCCCGGTTTGCGCGCCCTGGGCGGCGGCCATGATCACGTTTGCAGGGCGCTCTTCCTCGTCCGGAATCACGATCTCGTCGGGTTCGACGATCACTTCGCCCTTGGGATCGGGCATGATGATCTTGGCCATCAGGATCCCGCCCGGGGCCGACATGAAGGCGGCGGCGACCAGATAGTCGATCCGGATGCCCATTGAGGCATAGGCCGCCAGGATGGTGCCCGCGACCCCGGCCATGCCGACCGTCATCAGGCAGAACAGCTGGCTAGGGGTCAGCGCTGCCAGATAAGGGCGGATCACCAAGGGGCTTTCCGATTGGCCGACAAAGATGTTGGACGCGGCCGAGAGGCTTTCGACCTTGCTGACCCCGGTCAGCTTTTCCAAACCGCCGCCGATCCAGCGGATCACCAGCTGCATGATGCCGACATAGTAGAGCACGGAAATCAGCGCCGCGAAGAAGATGATAACCGGCAAGGCCTGAATCGCGAAGTTCTGGCCCAGATCGTCCGTCGCCAGCTTGCCAAACAGGAACTCGGTGCCCTTGCCAGCATAGCTGAGCAGCGCCGAAACCCCGGCCGCGATCCCTTGCAGCAACTGGTTGCCCGCCGGAACATAGAGCACCAGCGCCGCGAATCCGGCCTGCAAGGCAAAGGCCGCCCCGACCACTCGCAAACGGATCGCCTTGCGGTCTGACGACAGCGCATAGGCGATGGCAAGGATCAGCGTGATGCCCAGCAGGCTCATCAGGTGCGACATAGTGTGGTGGATTCCCCGGAAATAGTCTCGGGCGCTGTTGGTAACGGCTTGAACGGCGCAGTCAAATCCACGCGGTTACGGATTGGGGGAAGAATGGTTGCGGCACTTTGCCAATTCAAAAAACGCTCGCTAGACCTTGCTCATGCAGAACCAGACCCAAGCTTTCCCGCGCTCGCTGTTTATGTTTTCGCTGCTCTATGGCGGGCTGTGCGTTCTGGCCGGGGTGATGGGGGTCAAGCTGGCCTCGCTCGGCACCTGGCCGGTACTGGGCGATCTGGCGGTCGAAAGCGGAATCTTCGCCTTCCTGTTTCTGGTGATCATATCGAGCGCTGTCGCCGAATTGTTCGGGCAGGCGCGAGCCAATCAGCTGGTGCGCTATGGCTTTGTGCCCTTGATCGTCTCGATGGTGATGCTGACGATTGTGATCCGGGCGGTGCCGCCTGCCTCGTTCTGGACCGATCAGGATGCCTTTGCGAAATTGCTCGGCCAAGGCGTGCGGATGCAGTTCGCCGGGCTGATTTCCTATGGCACCTCGCAAACGCTCAACGTCTACCTGTTCAGCCGGATCGCGGGCGGACAGGGCAAGGCGCTGGTTTTCCGGGCCTGGATCGCCAGCCTGCTCAGCCAGATCGTTGACACGATTCTGTTCATCACGATCAGTTTCTACGGCCAGGACATGCCGATCGGTCAGATCATGCAGGGACAGATCCTCTCCAAGCTGGTGCTTTCAACGATCATGGTGCCGCCGCTGATCGTGGTGTTCGTCAAGCTGGGGCGCTGGCTGGATCGCTCGCCGGCCTAAAAAAGCTTCATTTCGCGACAAACCGGGCTAAAGCGCCCGCACTATGCCGCACAATCACGATCCTGCGATCCTCGCCAAAGCCGAAACGCTGGTTGAAGCGCTGCCCTATCTGCAGCGCTATGCCGGGCGGACCTTTGTGGTCAAATATGGCGGCCACGCGATGGGCGATGCCGAACTGGCGCGCGATTTTGCCGAGGATGTGGTGCTGCTGAAAGCGGTCGGGATCAATCCGGTGGTGGTCCACGGCGGCGGGCCGCAGATCGGGGCGATGCTCAAAAAGCTCGGCGTAGAAAGCCAATTCGTCGATGGCCTCAGGGTAACCGACAAGGCCACTGCCGAAGTAGCCGAAATGGTCCTGTCGGGCGGGATCAACAAGGAAATCGTCCGCTGGATCGCCGGGGCCGGGGGCAAGGCAATCGGCCTGTCGGGCAAGGACGGCGGGCTGGTTACTGCGCGCAAGGTGACCCGCACCACCCGCGATCCCGACAGCCAGATCGAACAGGTGGTCGATCTGGGCTTTGTCGGGGAGCCCAAGTCGGTCGATACCTCGGTGATCAAGACCATCTCGGACGCCGGGATGATCCCGGTGATCGCGCCGATTGCGGTGGGCGAGGATGGCGAGACTTATAACATCAACGCCGATACCATGGCGGGCGCGATCGCTGCGGCGCTGGGCGCAGCGCGGCTGTTCTTGCTGACCGATGTCGCTGGAGTGTTGGGCAAGGACAAGCAATTGTTGACCGACCTGAACCCCGCTGACATTGCGGTCCTGCAGGCCGACGGAACGATCAGCGGCGGGATGATCCCCAAGCTTGAAACCTGCATCCATGCGGTCGAAGCCGGGTGCGAGGCGGCAGTTGTGCTGGATGGCCGGGTGCCGCACGCGATGCTGATCGAAGTGTTCACGGCACGCGGGGCGGGGACGCTGATCCACGCCTGATCAGCGCCTTGCGGCTTTCTGCATTGCTCAGGCAATACACCTTCGGCTATCAGCAACCAGCCCACGGAAAAAGGATAGGTCTGTGCTCTTTGTTTTGATCAGCGTGATCTCGCTGCTGGTTCAGGTTGTGATCGCGCTGGTGATCGTCCAATTTGTGGTCAGTCTGCTGTTCGCGTTCAACGTGGTGAATCCGCACAATGAGATCGCCGGGGCGATTTGGCGGACCTGCAATATGCTGCTCGATCCAATCCTGCGTCCGATCCAGAAGATCATGCCCGATACCCGCCCGCTCGATCTTTCCCCGATGGTACTGATCTTCGGGCTGACGATCCTGCAGAACGTGTTGGTCGAAGTCTCTAATCGGGGCATGTGATGACCGCTGCGATTATTGACGGTAAGGCCTTTGCAGCAGGCCTGCGGGCGCGGGTCGCCGAATTTGCTGCTACCTTTGAACAAAGCGCGGGCCGCAAGGCTGGCCTCGCGGTAGTGCTGGTCGGCGAGGATCCCGCCAGCAAGGTCTATGTCGCTTCAAAGGGACGGGCCTGCGCCGAATGCGGTATGGCCAGTTTTGAATTCAAGCTGCCCGAAGACACCGCGCAAGACACGCTGCTGGCCTTGGTCGATCAGCTCAACGCCGATCCCATGGTCGATGGCATTCTGGTCCAGCTCCCGCTGCCCGGTCACCTTGATGAGCAGGCGGTGGTGGCGCGGATCAGTCCGGACAAGGACGTTGATGGCCTGACCCCGATCAGCACTGGACGGCTCGCGTTGGGACTGCCGGGCTTGGTTCCGTGCACGCCGCTCGGTTCGCTGATGCTGCTGAAGGACCGGCTAGGTTCGCTCTCTGGACTTGATGCCGTGGTGATCGGGCGCTCGATCCTCGTGGGCAAACCGATGGCGCAGCTGCTGCTGGCGGAAAGCTGCACGGTCACGATCGCGCATAGCCGCACCCAGGACCTGCCCGATGTGGTCCGCCGCGCCGATATTGTTGTGGCGGCCGTTGGCCGCCCGGAAATGGTCCGGGGCGATTGGCTCAAACCCGGCGCGGTCGTTATCGATGTCGGGATCAACCGCCTGCCGCCCGAAGAGGGGCAGGCCAAAGGGCGGTTGGTTGGCGATGTCGCCTATGCCGAAGCAGTGGAAGTGGCCGCTGCGATCACCCCTGTCCCGGGCGGAGTCGGACCGATGACTATCGCAGTCCTGCTGCGCAATGCGCTGGTCGCGGCGCACCGTAACGCTGGGGTGGCGCTGGCCGACGGGGCGCTGTAAGTTCGGCCCCATGAAACGCATGATTCTCTGGGGGCTTGCGGTTTCGCTGGCTGCCGTGCCCGCCCTGTCCCGCGATCGCAGCGATGAGCTGACCCGCGGCCACGCCAATCCCAGTGCTGTGATCGCTGAGGAAATCGCCTTTGCCCGAATGGCGCAGGACAAGGGCCAATGGACGGCCTTCCGTGCCACCGCGACCAAGGACGCGGTGATGTTCGTGCCTCAGATGGCCTATGCGCAGGGTTTCCTAAAAGGGAAGCCCGACCCCGCCCAAGCGGTCAAATGGCAGCCGCATCAGGTCTGGTCGAGCTGCGATGGTACCCTCGCGGTCACTCGCGGGGCCTGGCAGGATGGTTCCAAAGCAGGCTATTTCACCACCGTCTGGCAACTCCAGAAGAACGGCCGGTACAAATGGGTGCTCGATCAGGCCGAGGAACTGCCGATGCCGCTCGATGCGCCGGACATGATCGTCGCCAAGGTGGCCGATTGCCCTGCAGGCTATAACGCGCGCCGTTCACCCAAGGTGAAGGATTTCAAGGGCAACCCGCCGCCGCTCGATCCGGCGCGCCGCACCGGACAATCGCTCGATGGCTCGCTGGGCTGGGAAGTTACCGTTTCCCAGCAAGGCGCGCGCCGGTTTGTGGTGACGATGCAGGCTGATGGCGCGCGCGCCACAGTGCAGGATCTGCAGGTAGAGGCGCCGCCCAGCAAATGATGTGGGACCTGTTCCTGTCGGCCTTCATCACGCTGTTCGTGGTGATCGATCCGCCCGGCTGCGCACCGATCTATGCCGGGCTGGTCAAGGGTGCGACCCACCGCCAAGCTACCGCCATGGCGGTCCGCGCCACGGTGATCGCCGCGCTGATCCTGCTGGTCTTTGCGCTGTTTGGCGAAGATCTGCTCGGTGCGCTGCATATTGAGCTCAATTCGTTCCGGATCGCGGGCGGGATCATGTTGTTCGTCATCGCGATGGACATGGTCTTCGAAAAACGCACCCAGCGCCGCGAGGAACGGGCTGACAAGATCATGGCGACCCCTGAGGTTGAGGACGTTTCGGTCTTCCCGATGGCGATGCCGATGATCGCCGGCCCGGGTTCGATCGCCACGATCATGCTGCTGACTTCGCGTGCGCAAGGGACCGAACAAACATTGGTGGTGCTGACAGCCATGGCCGCGGTGCTGGTGCTGACGCTCGGCGCTCTGGTTGCGGCGGGACCGCTGATGAAGCTGCTCGGCACCCGGGTCGAGGCGGTGATTACCCGGTTGCTCGGCGTGCTGCTGGCGGCACTGGCCGCACAATATGTGATCGATGGGCTGAAGGCAGTGTTCCTATGATGATTGGTGAAGCGCAGGCGGCCATGCGGCAGGCCTTTGTGCATGGCGGCCCCGGCGCAATCGTTTCTTCGCTGGTTTGGTTCGCTGCTGCGCTGGCCCTATCGCGCACCGACCATGCGACCGCCTTTACGGTTCTGTTCATTGGCGGAATGTTGATCTTCCCGGTCTCGGCCTTGATCGCAAAAGCGATCTTTCGCCGGAGCGCGTCTGCGGCCGGGAACCCGCTGGGGCTGTTGCCACTGGAAAGCACCATCGCGATGATCGGCTGCCTGCTGGCGGCATGGCTGCTGCTGCGGCACGATCCGCAATTTGCGTTTCCTGTCGCCGCAATCGCGGTCGGTACCCACTATCTGCCGTTCAAGACGACCTATGGCGATCGGACTTATTGGCTGTTGGGCGCTGTCTTGACCGTGATCGGCTGCGCCGGGATATTTATGGTGGCGGGACAGACCATGGCCGTCATTCTGGGCGTGGCTGCGGCTGAATTGATTTTCGGAATTGCCCTCACCCGCGCCGGGGTCAAGGCCGCTACTGCAAAGTGACCTTGGGATCGTCGCTATCGCGGCGTCCGAAGAACTGCATCAACTGGACCAGCAATTCGCACCGCTCTGCCAAAGTCGAAGCTTCGAGCAGCGCCTGCTTTGAAGCGATATCGAACGGCACGATCTGGCTGGTTCCGTCGATCAGCGATTCGTCATCGAGCCGGGTGACCGCATCCCAATCAACCGCATAGCCCTGCGCATCGGCGAACCGTCGCGCTTCGCGTTCAAACCCGGCGCGTTCGATCGGTGACAGTGCGGGAAAGTCTTCATCCGCGATAAGCTCGCCTTCGATCTGGCGGAATGGGGTGGTGGCATCCAGCTCGCGGATCAGCCGGAACCGGCTCTCACCCTCCAGCACCAGGTTGAACCGGCCGTCGTCGAGCGCCTCAACATCGGTAATCTTGCCCAGACAGCCAATCGAATAGAGCGGGGCAGCCTCATTGGCCTGCTGCGGCTGGATCATCCCGATCCGCCGGTCACGGGCTAGCGCATCCTTGACCAGCGCGCGGTAGCGCGGTTCAAAGATGTGCAGCGGCACCTGCATGCCCGGAAACAGGATTACGCCGGGCAGGGGGAAGATCGAGATGCGCATTCGCAATGGGTCCGTTCAGCCGAACAGAATCAGGGAAAGCTTGCGGCGTTGGGCCGCAACCCAGGCGTCTTCCAGCCCGACCGCCTCAAAGATCTGCAGCAGCTTGGCCTTGGCCGCGCCTTCGTTCCATTCGCGGTCCTTGGCGATCATGCTGAGTAAAGTTGCGGCGGCTTCATCGCGGTCCCCGGCGGCGAACGCGGCTTCGGCATAGGCCAGCTGAGCCTCAGGCGATCCAGTGGCGGCGGCGCTCTTCAGTTCGGCCAGCACGCTGTCTTCGGGCTTGTTCTTTGCCAATTCCAGCGCGGCACGGGCGCGGCTGATTTCGGGATCGGTGGCGAGTTCAGGCGGAAGTGAGGCCAGTACCGCCTCAGCCTCTGCGGTTTCGCCCAGTAGGGTCATGGCCCGCACCACACCAGCCAGCGCCGCTGCGCTATCCGGTGCAATCTCGGCAATTTGCGAAAAGATTGATCCGGCCCGTTCGCCGTCACCGGCCGCCAGTGCTTCTTCGCCCAGCGCCAACAGCGGCGCGATATCCTGCGCCGGTGCGCCGCCGGGCTGAACCGGCAGCTTGGCCAGCAATTGATCGAGCACGGCCTTCAGTTGCGATTCGCTGCGGGCCTGGGTTAGATCGGCGACAGGCTGGCCCTGAAACAGCGCATAGACTGTTGGGATCGACTTGACCTGAAACTGGCTGGCAATGAACTGCTCTTCGTCGACATTGACCTTGGCCAGCACCACGCCTTTGTCAGCATAGTCCGCAGCGACCTTTTCCAGCACCGGGGTCAGCGCCTTGCACGGCCCGCACCATTCAGCCCAGAAATCGAGGATAACCAGGCTGGTCATCGAAGGTTCGACCACATCCTTGCGGAACCGGTCGACCGCCTTCTGCTCTTCCAGGTTCAACCCCATGCTTGCCACGTCTTCAACTCCATCCCTGCGCCATGCTGGCGTCAATGTGGGCCTTTACGCCCAATTGTGAAGGGATAAAGCGCGCATTACGTGGTTGCGTAATTTTCCCCTTGGCAAGGGCAAGTGCCGATGCTAACCGCGCGCCTCACCCCGGCCCTGGCGCAATGCGCAAGTGGGCTGTGAAACGTTCGAGCGGGCGTAGCTCAGGGGTAGAGCACAACCTTGCCAAGGTTGGGGTCGAGGGTTCGAATCCCTTCGCCCGCTCCAGTTTTCCAAGTACTTAGGCTGTATTGAGCTGCTACCTA
>Ga0209480_10000076_pt1 | contig 100338 bp, 96 predicted proteins | sample JI61114C2DNA_FD_187501 | JGI IMG/M metagenome (GOLD analysis project Ga0209480, IMG submission 187501) | Wastewater effluent complex algal communities from Wisconsin, to seasonally profile nutrient transformation and Carbon sequestration -... | ecosystem: Engineered > WWTP > Effluent > Algae...
GATCGTCCGGCTGATGCGCGATGGCGGCGTGCCGACGGCAGCGATGAAGGCGGCAGCGATTGCGGCCTTCCCTGAGCCCTACCGCGCCTATGCCATTCAGCACGCTGACGCCCCGGTTTCACAGACCGAGGAAGGCCTGCCGCTGCTCTATTTCGTGATCCACGATACCAGCACGCCGTTTTACAAATATGATCCCTTCCCCAAGCGGCTGAACACCGACTGGAAGGTCAACGATTTCACGCCTTACATGGACGGCACCTTCGCCAAGGCGCCGGTCGCGCATATTTTCCTGAACCGAGTTGGGCAGATCTGGGCAGGCCACGAATTTCAGGAACCCTGGCGCGCCACCAAGCTGGAAAGCCGCGTGGTCGGCAGCCGCGCACGCGGGCGGTTCGTCCATATCGAAACGGTCCAGCCGCGCCGCTTTTTGCCCGGCGCAACCAGCCGCGGGCAAACCCACGGCCCTAAACCCGGATTCACCCGGCAGCAGTACCGGATGCTTGCCGCGCTCTACATCTATGTCAGTGCGCGGGCCGGGCGCTGGCTGATCCCGGCGCAGCACAATACCGTGGATTCAACCATTCCCGATGCCCACGACGATCCGCAGAACTTTGATATGCAGGCGTTTGGGAAGGAGCTTGAGAAGATAGTTGGGAAGCCGAAGGGTTGAACTGACTGTGGATTTTTAGCAGCTACCCTGCAAGCACACCTCGCCTATGCTGAGCTTGTCGAAGCACTGCTCTGTTCTTTTTGGGGTAGCGCGTAACCTCATGAAGAAAGACAGTGCTTCGACAAGCTCAGCAGGGGCGGAGCAGGAGAAGCAGAGAATTGGCTGAGATCAGTCCTCGGTCGCAAAGGCCGTCGTGATGACAATCCGCTCCGCGTCCCACTCAGGCACGGCCTCGGCCCGCATCGGGACCATAAACTTTTTGCCAGTTGGTCGCTGGATTTCGAGCACGTCACCTGCGCCAAAATTCTCGACTGCCACGCAAGTTCCCAGCGCGTCGCCATCACTTGAGATCGCGGGCAAGCCGAGCAAGTCGGTGTAGTAGTATTCACCCTCTGCCAGCTGCGGCAAGGCATCGCGCGGCACGGTGAGCGCGGTTCCGCGCAGCTTTTCGGCCGCAGTCCGGTCCGCGACTTCGGCAAAGCGGGCGATGGCCCCGCCCTTGCCGTCATCTTTCAGCTTTTCCAGCGTCAGCGTGGAATTGTTGAAGGCGCGGAATCGCTTGAGCGACGCCACGCCTTCACCAAACAGCTTTAGCCGGACCTCACCCGTCAGGCTGTGCGCGCCAGTGATGGCGGCCAGCGTGACGGGGCGAGTGTCAGCCAAGACCGGGCCTTAAGCCTGTTCTTCGCTGGCTTCGGCAGCCGGAGCTTCCTCAGCAGCAACTTCTGCGGCAGGCGCTTCTTCGGCAGCTGCTTCAGGAGCGGCTTCTTCAGCGGCGACTTCAGCAACCGGAGCTTCCTCAGCTGCGGCTTCAGGAGCAGCTTCTTCAGCAGCAGGCGCTTCGGCGGCAGCTTCTTGGGCCGCAGGGGCTTCGGCCACAACCTCTTCGACCACTTCTTCAACTACCGGAGCGGCGGCAGCTGCGGCAGCGGCTTCGGCAGCTTCAGCGGCCTTCGAAGCCTTGTCTTCAGCGCGATCCTTGGCCTTCTTGCCCGGTTCAGCCTTGTTGGGGTTGTTGGTCGCGGCGCGTTCCTTGATCCCGGCCTTGTCGAGCATGCGGGCAACGCGGTCGGTCGGCTGTGCGCCAACGCCGAGCCAGTAGCGGACGCGGTCTTCGACCAGGCGGACGCGATTTTCATCGTCCTTGGCCAGCAGCGGGTTGTAGGTGCCAACCTGCTCGAGGAACTTGCCATCGCGGGCCGAACGGCTGTTGGCGGCGACAACCTTGTAATACGGGCGCTTCTTGGAACCGCCACGTGAAAGACGAAGGGAAACAGACATTTGAACTACCTTTCTAACAAATCGGAATAAGAATTATTTCTTCATGAGGTCATTGAGATTGCCGGGCAGGCTGCCACCGAGGCCGGGCAAACCGCCGCCTCCGCCGCCGCCAAGGCCAGGCATAGCGCCACCGAGGCCGCCCTTGCCGAACATCTTGGCGAGCCCGCCAAGGCCGCCCATCTTCTTGATCTGCTTCATCGCGCGGCCCATTTCCTGGTGCATCTTGAGCAGCTTGTTCACATCCTGAACCTGCACACCGGACCCGTTTGCAACACGGATCTTCCGCTTGGCGTTGAGCAGTTCGGGGCGCAGACGTTCCTTGGGGGTCATCGATCCGATGATCGCGTCCATCCGCAGCAAGACCCGGTCATCCATCCCGCTGGCGTCCATTGCCGCCTTGGCCTTTTTCATGCCCGGCATCATTCCGGCGAGCGCGCCAAGGCCGCCCATTTTCTGCATCTGGCGCAGCTGTTGGCGCAGGTCGTTCATATCGAACTGACCCTTGGCCATCCGCTCAGCCATCCGCTGGGCGTCTTCTTCCTCGATCGCGGCCGCAGCCTTCTCAACGATCGAGACGACATCGCCCATGCCGAGGATCCGGCTGGCGACGCGGCTCGGCTGGAACACTTCGAGCGCATCAAGCTTTTCGCCGACGCCGGCAAATTTGATCGGCTTGCCGGTGACATGCCGCATCGACAGCGCCGCACCGCCGCGCGCATCGCCGTCCATCCGGGTCAACACGATCCCGGTCAGTTCGATCTGCTCGGTAAAGGACTTGGCGACGTTGACCGCGTCCTGCCCGGCCAGTGCATCGACGACCAGCAGCACTTCCTGCGGCTTCGAGATCCCGGCGACAGCCTGCATCTCGTCCATCAGGCCCTGATCGACGTGGAGCCGGCCTGCAGTGTCGAGCAGCAGCACGTCGACCGCCTGCAGCTTGGCGGCTTGCAGGGCGCGGGTCGCGATTTCAGTCGGCTGCTGCCCGGCAATGATCGGCAGCGTTGCCACGCCGACCTGTTCGCCCAGCACCTTGAGCTGTTCTTGCGCGGCCGGACGGTTGACGTCGAGCGAGGCCATCAAGGCCTTCTTGCCGAACTTTTCCTTAAGCAGCTTGCCCAGCTTGGCGGTGGTGGTGGTCTTGCCTGAGCCTTGCAGGCCGACCATCAGGATCACCACCGGCGGAGCGGCATTGAGGTCCAACCCCGGCACGTCCTCGCCGCCGAGCATATCGACGATCGCGTCATTGACGATCTTGACGACTTGCTGGCCCGGGGTGACCGAACGCAACACGTTCTGGCCAACCGCCTTTTCGGTTACTTCATCAATGAAGCGGCGGACCACCGGCAAGGCCACATCGGCCTCAAGCAGCGCAATCCGCACTTCGCGCATCGCATCGCGGACGTCTTGCTCGCTGAGCGCACCACGACCGCGCAGCCTGTCAAAGACAGTGCCTAACCGGTCTGAAAGAGCGTCGAACATGGGCAACAAAACTCCGAAACGCGAAAAAAGCCGGTGAGCGAAACCTCGCTGACCAGCTTGCCAAACAAATACTCATTCACTCGAGGAATGGTGGAGCCTAGCGGGATCGAACCGCTGACCTCCTGCATGCCATGCAGGCGCTCTCCCAGCTGAGCTAAGGCCCCTAAACCATTCGTCGCGGCAACCCTGGGGGGCCACCAAACCCTCAAGCCGAAGCGCGAGAGGTCGCCCCATTAGTGGCGGCCTCTGCGCTTGGCAAGAGCCTAATTATCGTCGCCGTCACCTTCGACCCCGGCCACGCCAAGGTCATCGTCGCCGCCCAGATCAACGTCGTTATCCGGCGAATCGCCGTCTTCATCGATATCCAGATCGGGATCGGCCAGGTCGGTATCTTCAACCACTTCGACCTTCTTGACCTCTTCATAGGGGATAGGCTGCTTCGATTTCAGCACCGGATCGGGATGCCAGGCATAGCCGCATTCGATGCAGGTCACCGGGTCATCCTTGCCCAGATCGTAAAAGCGGGTGCCGCACTTCGGGCAACCGTGCTTGGCGCCCCATTCAGCCTTGGCCATGTCAATTCCTCAAATACTGCCCGGTGCCGCAGCCCGGACGGAAAACTGTGAATACCTATTGGAGAGGAGCTACGCCTGCTCCAGCGCGGGCGCGCCTTGCCATAGCGCGCGGGCGCTGTCAAAAGCCGCGCGCATTTCCCGGTCCCGAACGAAAGCCCAGCGCCTTGTCCGCTCCCGCCAACTCCGCCCCGACCCCGCGCCGTTTCATGCCCAGCGGGCCACTGAAGGGGACAATTCGCGTGCCGGGCGACAAATCGATCAGCCATCGCTCGATCATGCTCGGTGCCTTGGCCGTGGGTGAAACCCGCGTGTCGGGCCTGCTCGAAGGTGAAGACGTGCTGGCCACCGCGTCCGCGATGCGGGCGATGGGGGCCACTGTTACGCGGACCGGCGAAGGCGCGTGGAGCGTCCACGGTGTCGGCGTAGGCGCCTTGCTGCAGCCGCAGGCGCCGCTCGACATGGGCAATTCGGGCACTTCTACCCGCTTGCTGATGGGCGTTGTCGCCAGCCATGCGATCTCGGCTACCTTTGTAGGCGATGCCAGCCTGTCGGGTCGCCCGATGGGGCGGGTGATCGACCCGCTGAGCCAAATGGGTGCGGCATTTGAGGCCAGCGAGGGAGGCCGACTGCCGCTGACCGTGCGCGGAGCCAATCCGGCAGTGCCGATCGAATACCGCCTGCCGGTCGCCAGTGCGCAGGTCAAAAGCGCGATCCTGCTGGCAGGCCTCAACACCCCAGGCATCACCACCGTGATCGAACCTGTACCGACCCGCGATCATTCGGAACGGATGCTGCGCGGGTTCGGGGCCGACCTGACGGTTGAGGTCGATTCGTCCGGCACCCGCACAATCCGGATTCGCGGCGAGGCCGAACTGAAACCGCAAGTCATCGAAGTCCCCGGCGATCCCAGCTCCGCCGCGTTCTTCATGGTCGCCGCACTGATCGTGCCGGGCAGCGAGCTCACCATCGAAAACGTCGGCCTCAACCCGACCCGCGCCGGCCTGATCGAAGTCCTGCGCCAGATGGGCGGGAGCATCGAGGAACTCAACCGCCGCGAAGTCGGCGGCGAGCCGGTGGCAGATCTGCTGGTCAAGCATTCAGTGCTCAAGGGCATAACAGTCGACCCAGCCGTGGTGCCCAGCATGGTTGACGAATTCCCGGTCCTGTTTGTCGCTGCCGCGCTGGCCCAAGGCACCACTGTAACCACCGGTCTCGACGAGTTACGGGTCAAGGAAAGCGACCGCATTTCGGCCATGGCGGCGGCGCTGGTAGCAGTTGGCGCGCGGGTAACGGAAACCGAGAACGGCCTGACCATTGAAGGCACGGGCGGCGCCCCCCTCCCCGGCACCAGTCAATACTGCGCCGCGATCACCACCCACCTCGACCACCGCATCGCGATGGCGATGGCCGTGGCAGGCCTCGCCAGCCGCGCTGGCGTGGAGGTCGATGATACCCGCCCGATCGCGACCAGTTTTCCGGCGTTTGAAGCCTTGCTGGATGGGTTAGCCGGATGAAGGGGCTTCTCTTGAATGTACTGTTCTTTTCGGCGAGCACGCTTGTTGTGTTCTGGATTGGCGGAGCATTGCTAGACTTTCGGCCGAGCGAATATTGGGTAGTGCTGCTCGCTGGAGCAATCCTTGGTGTCGTGTCGTGGCTTAGAGATGCCGTAGCCGACTGGATTGGCAATTTGACCCGGACCCAATCAGACGATGACTGAAGTCTCATGATCATCGCCGTCGATGGCCCCACTGCTTCGGGCAAAGGCACCATCGCCAAGGCCCTCGCCGCGCATTTCGGCCTGCCGCATCTCGATACCGGGCTGCTCTACCGTGCAGTTGGACGGCAGTGCGCGCTGAACGGCGGCAATCCAGACGATCCCGGTGATGCACTGATCGCGTGTGATTTTCCCGACCACCTGATGGCTGATCCGGAGCTGCGCAGCGAAGCGACGGGTGGCCTCGCCAGTCGGGTTTCGGTCCATCCTGGCGTTCGTGCGGCACTCTATGATTTGCAGCGTGCTTTCGCCACCCAGTCCGGCGGTGCGGTGCTCGATGGGCGCGATATCGGCACGGTGATTGCGCCTGAGGCCGAGGTGAAGCTGTTCGTTGTTGCCAGCGTTCCTGCACGGGCCGAGCGGCGGTTCAAGGAGATGCAGGCGACGGGCCGCAGCGTGAGCCTTGCCGAAATTGCCGCCGATCTGGAAGCGCGCGACGCGCGCGACCGTAGCCGCGCCGAGGCGCCGTTGGTGGCCGCCAGTGATGCTGTGCTGCTCGACACAAGCGACCTAGGCCGCGATGCCGCTATCGCAGCAGCGATCCAGATCGCCGCACAAGTGCGGCAAGCTGGTTGAAGCCCCGCCCCGGGCAGGATAGGGCTTGGCCATGCGCATTCTTTTGACCGCCGCCGCCCTGACCATCACCGCTTGTGCCACGATCCCGGCCAAGCCGACCATCGAACTGACCGAGCAAGAGGCGCGCGGGTTTTCCTATGCAAAAGCGCATTGCGCCGGGTGCCACGCGATCACCGCCAATTCCGCCTCGCCCAACCCTGAAGCGCCGCGGTTCGATGCCGTGGTCAACACAAAGGGGGTAACCGCCCGGACGCTGGAAACATTCCTGCGCGATTCGCACAGTTTCCCGGGGCAAATGGCCTTCGCGATCGACCCTGCCAAAGTGGATGATCTAAGCGCCTATATGCTGACCTTGAAGCGGGCCGACTACCGCCCAGCACCCTAGCAATTTCCTTGCTTTTCCAGCCCTCCCCGCATAAGGGCCGCCGGTCCCCAAGGTCCTAGACTTGACGGGGCGCCGCAATCGGCATTCGGCCGCTGCGGCAGTTCGGCCCCTTTTGGCCCAGCCTGGCAATTCCGCCGGGGTGGAGAAAGACCGGCGGAAACAACCGCCTGGCCGGTAATTTGCAAACTTGAGGATACCTCACTCTATGGCAACTTCTGCCAACCCCACCCGCGACGATTTCGCCGCGATGCTTGACGAATCGCTCGGCGGTGCCAGCGATGGCGGCTTTGAAGGCCGCGTGGTCAAGGGAACCATTACTGCAATCGAAGGCGACAAGGCCGTTATCGACGTTGGCTTGAAGAGCGAAGGCCGCGTTCCGCTTCGCGAATTCGCCATGCCGGGCCAGCCGCACGGCCTGTCCGTGGGCGACGAAGTCGAAGTCTTCGTTGACCGCGTCGAAAATGCCGATGGCGAAGCCATGCTCAGCCGCGACCGCGCCCGCCGCGAAGCCGCCTGGGACAAGCTGGAAAGCGAATTTGGCGAAGGCAAGCGCGTCGACGGCGTGATCTTTGGCCGCGTCAAGGGCGGCTTCACTGTCGACCTCGACGGCGCCGTGGCCTTCCTGCCCGGTTCGCAGGTTGATATCCGCCCGGTTCGCGATGTGCAGCCGCTGATGGATATCCCGCAGCCGTTCCAGATCCTGAAGATGGATCGCCGCCGCGGCAACATCGTTGTTTCGCGCCGCGCCGTCCTCGAAGAAACCCGCGCTGAACAGCGTTCGGGCCTGATCTCGGGTCTGGCTGAAGGCCAGATCATCGAAGGCGTGGTCAAGAACATCACCGATTACGGTGCGTTCGTTGATCTGGGCGGCATCGACGGCCTGCTCCACGTCACTGACATGAGCTACAAGCGGGTCAACCACCCGAACGAAGTCATCAATATCGGTGACACCGTCAAGGTTCAGATCGTCCGCATCAATCAGGACACCCAGCGCATCTCGCTCGGCATGAAGCAACTGGAAAGCGATCCGTGGGAAGGCGTCATGGCCAAGTACCCGGTCGGCGCCAAGCTGCACGGCGTGGTCACCAACATCACCGAATACGGCGCCTTTGTGGAGCTGGAAGCCGGGATCGAAGGTCTGGTCCACGTTTCGGAAATGTCCTGGACCAAGAAGAACGTCCACCCGGGCAAGATCGTCAGCACTTCGCAGGAAGTCGACGTCATCGTTCTCGAAGTCGACAGCGACAAGCGCCGCATTTCGCTCGGCCTCAAGCAGGCTGCGCAGAACCCGTGGGAAGCCTTTGCCGAGAAGTTCCCGGTTGGCTCCAACGTCGAAGGCGAAGTCAAGAACGCCACCGAATTCGGCCTGTTCATCGGGCTCGATGGCGATGTCGACGGCATGGTCCACATGTCGGATATCGCCTGGGGCATCTCGGGCGAAGACGCGCTGGCCCTGCACCGCAAGGGTGAGCAGGTTTCTGCCATCGTCCTCGACGTCGATGTCGAAAAGGAACGCATCAGCCTGGGCATGAAGCAGCTTGAAAAGGGCGCTCCGGCGGCCGGTGTTGCTGCTGCCTCTTCGGGCCTCAAGAAGAACGACGTTGTCACCGTTACCGTGCTCGAAGTGCGCGACGGCGGCCTCGAAGTTCAGGCTGGCGACGATGGCGCGACCGGCTTCATCAAGCGCAGCGATCTGGGCCGCGACCGCGACGAACAGCGTCCGGACCGCTTCCAGGTTGGCCAGAAGCTCGACGCGATGGTCACTGGTTTCGACCGTTCGAAGAAGCCGAACTTCTCGGTCAAGGCGCGCCAGATGCACGAAGAAAAGGAAGCCGTGGAACAGTACGGTTCGTCGGATGCCGGCGCTTCGCTGGGCGACATCCTGGGTGCCGCACTGAAGGCCAAGAAGGACTGAACTGGCGTCGTCCCCGGCTCGACCGGGGACCGCTGGCGTCCTTCCGCAGTGCTGGAGTGATCCGGCCAGCGGTCCCGGGTCAAGCTCGGGATGACGTAAAAATCAAAGGCCCGTCCGGAGAAATCCGGGCGGGCTTTTGCTTTTGGGCAAAGTGGGTAAGGTGGCGGCAGGAGACCCCCGATGCTTGAAATCCACCAGTTCCCCTGCCTGACCGACAACTATGGCTTCCTGATCCACGATCCGGTCAGCGGCGAGACGGCTTGTATCGATACGCCCGATGCCGACGCCTACCTGCGCGAAGCTGGGCACAAAGGTTGGCAGATCACCCAGATCTGGAACACCCATTGGCACCCCGATCACGCTGGCGGCAATGCCGCGATCAAGGCCGCGACGGGTTGCAAGGTGGTCGGCCCGGCCGAAGTGGAGAAATTGGGCACGGCGCCCGACCGCACGGTCAAGCACGGCGACACAGTGATGCTGGGCGAATGGGATGCGGCGGTAATCGATGTTGGCGGGCACACCATGGGCCACATCGCCTATCACTTGCCCGATGCCGAGACTGCGTTCGTGGGCGACGCGTTGTTCGCGCTCGGCTGCGGGCGGATGTTCGAAGGGACGCCGGATCAGTTCTGGGCCAGCCTATCCCGGTTGAAAGCGCTACCGGCATCAACCTGCCTGTACTGCGCCCATGAGTACACCCAATCCAACGCCCGCTTCGCAGCGCACGCCGATCCGGAAAATGCTGAACTCGCGGCCTATTGCGAGGCAATCGGCAAGGCGCGGGAGGCTGGCAAACCGACCGTTCCCTTTGCCTTGGCCCGCGAACTCGCCACCAATCCGTTCCTGCGGGCCGATGATCCGGCGCTGGCAGCGCGTTGGGGCGGCGGTGATGCGGTTGCGACATTCGCGGCACTGCGGGCTGCGAAAGATAGTTTCTAGCCCCCTCCCCCCTCCCGTTCGTGTCGAGCGTAGTCGAGACACTGGTGCGCGGTGTTTCGACTACGCTCGACACGAACGGACGTATGGAATGACCGAATGAAAGCCCTTGTTGTCAACGCGCTCTCCGCCGACCTGTCGGGTGTCGAACTTGCCGAAGTGCCGCAGCCGCAATGCGGCTTCGGCCAGCTACTGGTTCGAGTCCGCGCCGCTTCGCTCAATTTCCCCGATCTGCTGATGACCAAGGGCGAATACCAGATGAAGCCCGCGCTGCCCTTCACGCTCGGGCTTGAGCTGGCGGGTGAGGTGCTGGAGGCCGATCCGGATGGCCCGCTCCAGCCCGGCGACCGCGTATTCGGCTGGCAAAAGACCGGCGCCTTTGCCGAATATGCCGCGCTTCATGCCACAGCGCTGCGGCCCATCCCCGATGGCATGAGCTTTGCCACCGCTGCGGCGCTCGGCGCGGCCTATGGCACGGCTTATACCGCGCTGGTCGAACTGGGCGGGATTAAACCCGGTCAATGGGTACTGGTCCATGGCGCGACCGGCGGCGTGGGCCTCGCCGCTTGTGACCTCGCCAAGGCGCTGGGCGCCCGCGTCATCGCCGCCAGCGGCTCTCCGGCCAAGCTGGAGGCCTTGCGCGCGGCTTGTCAGCCTGACGCGGTGCTGTTGGCGCAGGGCAAGTTCCGCGAACAGGTGGCTGAGATCACCGGCGGGGCGCTGTGCGATCTGGTCTATGATCCGGTCGGTGGGGACGTGTTCGACGAAAGCACCCGCTGTGTGGCCTTTGGCGGCAAGCTGCTGGTGGTCGGCTTTGCCGGCGGGCGAATTGCCGATATTTCCACCAACATCCCACTGATCAAGGGCTTCTCGGTGGTCGGCGTCCGCGCCGGCGAATATGCACGCCGTTTTCCCGAGCGGGGCAAAGCAATCCGCGATGCGATGCTGGCGCTTGCGGCGGAGGGCAAACTTACTCCGCACATCGACCGCGTACTGCCGCTAGACCGCTGGCGCGAGGCGTTCGACGCAATGGCCGCGCGGGAGATCGTCGGAAAGGTTGTGTTGGAGCCTTAAGGACAGAACCGAGTTCTCCGCATCTCTCGTCACCCTGAACTTGTTTCAGGGTCCATTGCGCCGCGCAACCCTTAGCGCTGTTGGGCAAGCGATCTGGCGGCGTGGCCGCTATCGACACAATGCTTCAGTCTGAAACGAGAAATGGACCCTGAAACAAGTTCAGGGTGACGGAGCAAAGATGGTTGCGGTGGGTCGAAATGCACCCCGCCGTGCCTCAAACGAAAAAGGGCGGCCCGAAGGCCACCCTTTCCCCTCTCCAGCTCGGAATAGCGATTAGAGTCCGGCGATCGCCTCATCGACCAGGCTCTTGTCAGCCTTGGCGGTGTGGGTCGCGGAAATCAGTGATTGGGCAGCGCCGGCGGCGGCAGCGGCGGTCTGGGCGCGGAGCGCTTCGACGGCGGTACGTTCGGCAGCGGAAATCTTGTCTTGCGCCATCTTTTCGCGGCGGGCGACCAGATCGGCGGTATCGGCCTGCGCCTTGGCGATGATCGCTTCGGCTTCGTGGCTCGCGTGGGCGATGATGCCCTTGGCTTCCTTGGCGCTGGCAGCTTGCTGGGCCTTGGCGCTGGTCAGCAGAGCTTCGGCTTCGGCGCGGATGGCCTGGGCTTCGTCGAGCGACTTGCGAGTTTCGGCGATCTGCGCGTCGAGCGCGGAAATGATCTGCCTGTGGGCCTTGACCTTGAAAATCGCGATCAGGAAAAAGATCGTGATGCCGACGTAGACCCAGCCTTCAGCGCCCAGCCCAAGCAGGGTCGCTTCATGGTGTTCACCGCCGTGAGCGGCTTCGGCGAGGGTGAGGAGCGTGTTCGTCATGATCCGGCCTTCAGAACTGCGCCGCGACGCTTTGCTTGGCGGCATCGAGCGCTGGCTCAACCCCGGTCAGCTTGGCGACAATTGCTTGCGCGCTTTCCGCTGCGGCATCGCGCAGCGCCCCTTCAGCCTTGGCGCTGGCCTCGGCAATCCGGGCTTCAGCGCCGGCGATTTCGGCATCGGCCGCCGTGGCCGCAGTGGCGAGGCGCGCTTCGCTGGCCTTGGCTGCATCAGCCTTGGCCGCCGCGATCGCTTGCCGAGCCTGTTCGCGGCTGGCGTCCATTTCGGCGTGATAGCGCGCATCGACCTGATCGGCGGTATCCTTGGCAGCCTGAGCTGCGCTGAGGTCACCAGCGATCTTGTCTTCACGCTGTTCCATCACCTTGCCCAGCTTGGGCAGGGTCATCCGGACCACACCAAAGTAGAGCACAACAAAGAACAGCGCGAGCCAGGCCAACTGGGGCCAAGCGACAGTCGCGAAATCGAACTGGGGCATCGTAGTCCCTGCCTGAAACGAGCGGGAGGAACGCCGGCCGGGGTTACCGGCCGGCGCTTAAATCAGCCGAATGCCAGAGCCAGCGCGACAACTGCCGCGATCAGGCCAAGCGCTTCGGTCACAGCGAAACCAAAGATCAGGCGGCCGCCCATCTTGGCATCGGCTTCCGGGTTACGCACGGCACCGTTGAGGTACTGGCCGAAGATCGAACCCACGCCGATAGCGGCGAGGCCCGCACCGATCGCGGCAAGACCGGCGCCGATGACTTTTGCAGATGCTGGATCCATGGTGAAATTCCCTTGCTAGATAGAGTGTTGAGACGAAAACTTAGTGGAGATTGACCGCATCGTTGAGATACAACGAAGCGAGCAAAGCGAAAACATAGGCCTGAACGACCGCAATCAGCACTTCCAGCGCGGTCAGCGCGATCGTCACGCCGAGCGGCAGGATGCCGAGCACATAGGGCAGCGCTCCGAACGAACCGAGCGTTACCACGAAGGTGCCGAACACCTTCAGCAGAACGTGGCCTGCGGTCATATTGGCGAAAAGCCGGATAGCGAGCGTGAACGGGCGGGTCAGGAAGCTGAGGAACTCGATCAGGAACACGAAGGCGCCCAGAAAGATGTTCGCATCCTTTGGCCAGAACAGGCTGAAAAAGTGCAGGCCGTGGTGCCAGAACCCGACGATGCAGACCGTCACGAAAACGATCATCGCCAGACCAAAGGTGACCACGACGTGGCTGGTCGGCGTGAAGGCGCCAACCCACGGGATCAGGCCAAGCAGGTTGCAGGCCAGTACGAAGATGAAGATCGAGAAGATCAGCGGCGCAAACCGACGACCTTCAGGCCCGACGTTTTCGTCGAGCATTTTTCGTACGAAATCATAGAGATATTCGGTAGCCGCCTGCATCCGGCCGGGGACCAGCTGCGGGCGCGCCGTACCGATGAACAGGAACGCCGAAATCGCGACCAGCGCGATCAGCATCCACAGTGAGGAGTTCGTGAACGAGACGTCATAGCCGGCTACTTCGAGCGGCTTGATCGTCTTGACTGCGAACTGCTCCATCGGATTGGCCACGAAATACTCCTTCAGCGCTGCGGATCGTTGCCGGGGTCGCTGTCAAAACTGGCTGAAGTCTGCATCGCGCGGCGCGTTCCGGCAGCAAAGCCGAGCAGCAACATCACGATCAGGCCCCAGGGCGTCTTGAAGCCCATCCACCGATCAAACGACCAGCCGATAAACCCGCAAACCAGCACGGTCCCCACGAATTCGATCCCGACCGCCCAGCCGCGCGTTTCGGCGCGGCCTTCGGCGGAACTGATCCCGCGGGTATGCTTCGCCTGTGCTTCAGCGATCCTGCGGTCGAGATTATCTCCGCCGCCATTTTCGCCCGAATCGGTCACGCGATAGCCCTGCTTGGTACGGGTGCCCAAATGGGCCAAACCGACCGGAAAAACTAGCGCGCAGCCGCCCTCTGCCAAGGCAAAGGAAGCTGCGCGCGGCCCCTTTAGGAAGGCTGCCCGCGCAAGTCAACCGCGCCTGCTGCACTGCGGAAAAGCAGCGGGGCGAGGAGCCGATTGGCCCCCCGCCCCGCGCGGTGTTTCAGTGCTGGTCCGCTCAGCTTTGCGGGCAGCGGTTATCGCGAAGCGGCGGTGCTGCAGTGCGGGTCTGCCACGAGCCATCGGGGGCCTGATACTTTTCGCCAGGTTTGGTTTGAGCGATCAGCAGGCAGCCGGTGGTGAAAGCGTAGTCATCCACCGTGGCACGCTGTTCGGCAGCCTTTTGTGCATAAATCGAGCGACGCTTGATGTTGATATCGTCGGCCATCCGGCGCACTTCAGCGCTTGGTGCAGTCGGGAAGCCCAGATAACCGTCGGTTTTCTCACCAACTTGACCAGCGGCACGCGCAGCCGCATAGGCCGGATCGCGCTGCTGCGCATTGGCTGGGACCGAAAGCGTCAATACGCCCAGCACAGCCGCTCCGGCCAGCAAGGCCAAAGGCATCTGCTTGCGCTGGAACTTGGTAACCGACTTCAACATGGTAGTGTCCTTCAAAATACCCCGGAGTTTTCGTCAATCGTCTTCCCGGCATCTGCCGCGAGCCGATAAACGACCTCCTGTTTGATGTTGATGTTGAGCTCGATCACGATCGGTTTGTCCGGTGCATTGACCGATACACATCCCGAAAGCGCGATCGCGCCGCTCATCACCATCACCATCGCGGCATTGCCGCTTTGGCTCGACCGCCGTTTCCCGATTTGATTCCCCTGCATAGGCAGGATTGTCGCAAGCCGGGCGCGGTTGGTCAATTCTTGGCTGTTCATGGCGTAGTCCTGCTGTCTGAATCCTGAATATCATCGTTTTTCGGCGGTGACACTGGCGCGGGCGGCAAAGAAGCCGGCGTCGGCGCCGGGTTTGGATCGGGCATCGGCGCATTGGGATCCCGCCGCTTACCTTCGGCATCGATCAGCCCAAGACTGCGCGGATCGCGCACATAAGCATCGTCGTACATCGATTTGAACGAAGTGACGAGTTGGTAGAACGGCGCCTTGATGTTGATATTGAACTGCACCGGCAGCTTGGCCAGTTGCCGCGTGATGAAATTGCGCTTGGTCCCCTGCCCCTGCCGTACCCCGGCGATCCGGAAGGTGGTGAGAATATCACCGTCGATCTGGCCGTTCAGTCCGATTTCCATCCGCGTGAAATCAAGGCTACGGAGCGTCTGAAAAGCGAAATTGCCCATCGTCGACAGGTCCTTGTAGGTCAGTTCTCCAACGTAAGAGACATTCCCGCCGGGTGGGCGAGAGACCAGCAGGCCGCCCTCAATCCGCCCGCCCTCTTCATCGAACACCAATGGCAGCGTGCCATCGAAGATCCCGGTGGCGGAGATATTGGACAGTTCGAGCTGGTTGACGAACTTAGCCATGTTGGCCCCTGTAACCTTCATGGTGAAGCGCCGCACTTCGGCCGCGCCCAGCACCATTCGGGTCGGGAGCAATTCCAGCGCTCCGTCGATAAAGGGCCACTTCGCCCAGTTGACCACCAGCAGCCGGTCGGGCTTCAGCTCGAAAGACAGCTCGCCCTCATGCACCTCAATCCCAGGGTTGATGGTGGCAAGCGTGAGGCGCTGATCCGGCGCAGTGACCAGACCGAGCAAGTCGGTGAAGACCACGGTTCCCTTGGTGCCCTTGACCGGGCCGAAGGCGGCAGCGAAATCGAGCCCGTCGGTGCTGAACTGACCTGTGCTGGTCAGCTTGCGTTCGTCCCAGTCGATCCGCCCGGTGCCAGTCACCGTCCCTTGGGCGAGCGCGATCACGCCCTGGGCCGCATAGGTCAGCATGGTCGGTTGGAGCTTGTCATCGAAGACAATGCCCGGAACCTTGAGGTCGGCAAACCCGGCGCCGGTGTCGAGATCATGCGCGATGCTGGTGTGGACGATTTCACGGTCGCTCTTTGGTTCGCGCAGTACGGCCTGCGCAGTGAAAGTGGTGGAGCGCAGCTGCAGCGTGCCATCGCGGGCGAACAGCGGCTCAAATTTGGCGGGTTTTTCGCGGTCTGTGACTCGCAGCGAAGCGCCAGTGATATCGAGATCATTGTTGGCAAAGCGCAGATCGCCCTCAATCTCGCTCATATCGAGCGGAACGGCGAACAGCTTTAGCTCGGTCCCACTGAAGTGTCCGGTGACGGCCTTGCCCAGATCGCCGGTGAACAGCGCCACTTTCAGCGTGCTTGGCTTGTCCAAAGGCCCCATCGAAACGTCGATCGCCTTGGCGACCAACTTGCCAGGATAGGCAAAGCCGACCGCGCCACTTTTCAGCCGGATCGGCGTGGTGCCGAGCGTGCCAGACAGGTTCAGCCCACTCGTCCCCGCCGCCAGCCGGGTGCCGCGCCCATCGCTTTTCAGGATCGCGCCCTGACTGCCGGGACACAGCACCAGCCCGCGTTCGGCCAGCGCCAGATTGCCCACTTTCAGCCGGTCAAAGCTGACCGGGGTGCATTGCCGCCACATCGCCAAGCCGTCGCGCTCGCTCCAGTTGCCCTGCACTGGCATGTCGAGCCCGCGCACTTCGCCGCCCGGCAAGGGCCCCGAAACCAGCGCGCGGCCGGAAAAGCCGATCTGCCCTCCAGGCAGTTGCACCAGCCGCAAATCGGGCAAAGCGACCGAGGCGCTGCCGGCGCGGTATTCGGCAAGCGAAAACCGCGCAGTCATCCCGCCGCCCTTGCGCTCCGCCACACCCGCCATCTGCGGCAGTCCCGCGCCGCCGGTCACAAACCGCCCCGAAAAGCGCGGACCGCCGCGCATGCCCAGCGCAACGGCAACCTTGCTCAGCCCCAGCAGCCGCGCGCCGGTACCGCCGCGCAGTTCGGCAAAGGGCAACGTCAGTTGTGTGATCCCGCCATTCTGGCGCAGCACATAGTCGGCCTGCAGCGTCGATCCGCGCTCTTCCCGCGCCAGTGCCGCCCGCAGTTGTTTCGCCAAAGGCACCAGCAGCGTCCCCTCGCCGGAAGTTTCCAATCCAGCCAGCGTATCTATCAGAGTCTTGCCACCCCTCAGATTGCTGCCTCGGATTTTGCCCTCACCATTGAAGCGCGCGAGCTTGTCTTCACTGCGCAAAGTGCCTTCTAGGACCAGCGTGCTTGCCCCGGCTCCGCCCAGATCTACCGCGCTTCCGGTCAGCGCGTAGGACGCCACCAGTTCGCGCCCAGTAAACGCAAAGTCACCCTTCCCCTCGGTCTTGCCGGCCCGGTAGCCCTGCCAGCCCAGCGCGCCGGTGTTCAGCGCATAGGTTCCCTTGGCGGCATCGAACGTCTCGTTCAGCTCGACCCCGAGTTGCACAGTGCTTGTCCCGAGTGCCAGCCCCTGGCCCGGGCAGCGCAGCGATTGCAGCCGCACAGGCCCATCGAACCGCGCCTTGCCCGCAGCGGTGGTGACTTTGCCAAATGCGCTGGCCCGGTCCGCCTTGCACCCGGCAAAGGCCATTTGCGGGCCTGCTACTGCCAAAGCGCCGACAAACCCGCTCTTCAGGTTCCCGTCCCCTTCGGCTTTGGCACCGATTAAGCCCCAGTCAGTCTCGACCCGGGCCCGGCCATCGATCAGCGCAAGATCCAGATCGGGCAGGCCCTTCTGGCCATCGCGCTTGGCGAAAATCAACGAGTCCAGCTTACCAAAGCTGAGCTGGCCGCCCTTGTAGGTGCCGTAAAGTCGGGCCTCTTCCAGCGTCACCTTGTCGATGGTTGGCAGGCCGAAATGCAGCGTGGTTTCGACGATTGCACGCTTAATCGTCAGGTCGGGACGCGCTGGATCACCGATCACGATGTTGGAGATGATCTGTGTGCCGGTCCCGACCGATTCGACCTGCCAGGTGCCAGGCAGGCCCAGATCCTCCATCTGCCCGGCGATGACCGTATCGGCTAATTCTTCGCGCGCGAACCAGACATAAAGCAGTCCGCCGATCAACAGCGCTGCCAGCACGCCAAGCACCCGCCAGCGCTTTTTGCGGCGCGGCGGGGTGACTTCCGCTTCAGGTTCAGCAGCTTCGGCCTCGGGCTCGGACATTGCCGCTACACTTGCGCGTTTGGTCTGCGAAAGGCAATGCATTGCCAGCAGTCACCCGCACAGGAGCCACGCGTGGCCGAGGACAAACCGCAAGCGCATGATGGAACGGGGCACCGCGCCCGGCTGCGCACCCGGTTGCTGAACGGCGGCGAAGGCGCGCTGGGTGATCACGAGATGATCGAATATCTGCTGATGACCGCGATCCCGCGCAAGGATGTAAAGCCGCTCGCCAAAAGCCTGCTGGCGCGGTTTGGCGGGCTGGCTGGCGTGTTCAACGCCGATCCCTCGGCGCTCGCCAAGCATCCCGGCATGGGCGAAACCAGCGCGGCGGCGCTCAAGATCGTGGCTCTCGCCACCCGGCGGCTGGCCCGGACCGGGGTGCAGGATCAACCGGTATTGGCCAGTTGGCAGGCGCTGATCGACTATCTGACGATCGACATGGCCCACCTGAAGCACGAACGGGTCCGCGCGCTGTACCTCGACAGCAAGAACCGGTTGGTCAGTGACGAGCTGCTGTCCGAGGGCTCGCTCGACGAAGCCGCGATCCACCCGCGCGAAGTGGTCAAGAAGGCGCTCGATCTGGGCGCGGCGGCGTTGATCATGGTCCACAACCACCCGTCGGGCTCACCCGAACCGAGCCGCGCCGACATTCAGATCACCAACCGGATTGCCGAGGCCGGCCGACTGCTGGGCATAACGCTGCATGATCACGTGATCATCGGCAAGGAAGGCCACGTCAGCCTGCGCGCCAAGGGGCTCGTGTAAAATGTGCGTAGCTGCGATTGCCTGGGCCGCGCATCCGCGCTGGGCCTTGGTCGCGATTGCCAACCGCGATGAATACCACGCCCGTGCCGCCGCACCGCTGAGCCTGTGGGGCAACGGAATTTTGGCGGGCCGCGACCTAGAGGCTGGGGGAACCTGGCTAGGCGTCGGGCATGGCCGCTTTGCGCTCGTCACCAATCGCCGCGCTGCAGGCTTTCCCCGCCCCGGCATGGCGAGCCGCGGAGCCTTGGTGACCGGCTGGCTGCTGGGCGAGGACTCGGGCGAGGTAGCGGCGATGAACCCGTTCAACCTGTTCACCGCTGGGCCCGATGGCGCGTCACTCAGCACCAACTTCCCAGCCTCCGAAACGCGCGCCCTCACCCCCGGCATCCACAGCTTGTCGAACGGCGGGCTGGACGAGCACTGGCACAAGGAGGCCCGGTTTGAAGCGGCTTTGCGCGATTGGCTTGTCAGTGAAACAGAGCTTGAGGCACTGTTCGAGCCGCTGACCGATACCGCACCCGATCCGGCCCAGCCCGAGGAGTTCATCACCGCGCCGTTCGTGCTCAGTCCGGTTTACGGGACGCGCTGCTCAACAGTGGTGGCGATCGATCACGATGGCCATGGCCGGATCATCGAGCGCCGATTTGATGCTGATGGTGCGGTAACGGGTGAAAACGCGCTGGAATTCAGCTAAGCGCCATAGTCCGCCGCCAGCAGATGCGGCCGCTCCTTTGCTACCTTGACCACCAGTTCCCCGAACAGGCCATTCACCCAGGCGAACCACGTGCGCGTAAACTTGGCCGGATCGTCCTTGTCGAAGGCCTCGTGCATGAACCCGGTCCCGGCATGCGTATTGCGCAGGGTCCTGAGGCTCCAGGCGATCACAGCGTCATCCTCGCTCGATAGTGCGCGGACAATGATCGACATCGGCCAGACCTGCCCTTCGCCAATATGTGGCCCGCCGATCCCCTCAGCGGCCTTTCCGCGGAAGAACCACGGATTGGCCTCGCTCCAAACGGCCTCGGCCGTGGCCCGCCACAGTGGATAATCGGCCGGCAGGCAGCGCAGATAGGCAAGGCCTAGCAGCGAGGGGACATTGGCATCGTCCATGAACAAGTGGTTGCCATAGCCATCGGTTTCATAGGCGAAGACCTGCCGCCCATCGGGCAGTTGCATCACGCCATGCGCAAACACCGCCTTCTCCACCTCGCTGGCGAGTGCGCTGGCCTCGTCGGCCAAAGCCGGATCCTGCAGCACTACGCGGGCCATTGTTGCCAGCTCACGCAAAGTGGCGACGGCGAACAGGTTGCCGGGGATGTTGCAGGGGAAGGTGCAGGCATCGTCCGAGGGGCGGAAGGCGGAGTGGATCAGGCCATGCTTTTTGGTCGGCACGCCTACCCCGGCCAGCGTCGTTTCGGTCGGCTGGGTGCTCTGGCGCTGAAACCGATAGGGTCCGGGGCCGGTGAAGCGCTGCTGCTCCTTAAAGGTTGCAACGATCAGCTTGGCGGCTTGTGCCCATGTGGCATCAAATGGCTCGGTGTCTCCACTGGCCTGCCAGTAATCGTGCGCCAGCCGCAAGACATAGCACAGCGAATCGACCTCCCATTTGCGCTCGGCCACGCCGGGTTTCATCTCGGTCCGATCGGATTTTGACCAGTGCAGGCCGTCCTTTGATGCCGGATCGCGGGTAAAGGCGTTGGCATAGGGATCGAGCAGGACACAGCGGGCATGGCGGCGGATCAGCCCGCGATAGAGCTGTTGCAGATTCTCGTCACCGCGCACCAGATGCAGGTATGGTCGCAGCTGCGCCGCCGAATCGCGCAGCCACAACGCGTCGATATCGCCAGTGATGACAAAGGCGTCGGCTTTGCCGTCGACCTTGCCCATGAACACCGTGGTATCGAGCGTGTTGGGATAGCAATTGCCGAACATCCAGCGCAGCTCTTGATCTTTGATCAGGCCCGCAACCCGGTCAATCTCACGCTCCACCGCTTTGGAAACGAAGCGGCGCTGGGCCGAGGCGGGACGGTTTGACTTCATGGTGGCGACCTCCTGTGCGCGCAGCGTCCCCGGCACGAGCAGCACCGCCGCGCTGGCGGCAATGAAACTGCGGCGACTGACCTGGGGCGCGAACACCGGGATAGTGGTGGCCTGTCAGCGCTTTGGGTTCAAGCCCCAACGCGGCCCTTGCCAACCGCGCGGTGCCGATTAGGCTCTGCGGAAACAGAAGAGGACGGACCATGCCCACCCAACACCCCAACGGCATCCACCACATCGCGATCATGTCTGCGAACATGAAGGAACAGCTGACCTTCTTCACGCAGGTGATGGGCTTTCCCTTGGTCGGGCTGTTCGAAATGCACGGCGTTCCCGGCGGCAAACACGCATTCCTGAAAATGGACGAGGCGAGCTATTTTTCGGTGGTCGAGTTGGCCGGGATTGCCGAAGTGCCATCAACGCTCGGCATCACCCACGCCGGAACCGGCGCGGGTAAATGCGCGGCGGGGACCATGCAGCACCTCGCCTTCCGCGCGCCGGATGAAGCTGGCCTGATCGCCATGCGCAACCGCATCCGCAGCCACGGCGTCCCCGCGATCGGCCCGATCGGGCATGGCTTTTGCAAATCAATTTACTTCGCCGGACCCGAAGGGCTGACCCTGGAAGTGGCCTGCAAAGTCACCGAAGTCGATCAGGCTCGCTGGGTCGATCCGGCGATGCTGGCCGAATGCGGAATTTCAGGCGAGGAAGCGCAGGCGATGCTCAACCCGGCGCCCTGCACGGCGGATGAGCCGGTGGCCCAGCCGGCCTATGATCCGGCGGTGCCAAACATGGCCTATCCGGTGGAAACGCTGAAGGCGATCCTGTCTGCACCCGATGCAGCGATCACGATGCAGGGGACCTATGATAAGCCGCCGGTGGAGGCATAATCCCCGCCCACCCCTTGCCTTCCACGCCCCCTCCCCCTAGCGGCTCCTGCATCAGCCCAAGGAGTCGAACATGGTCCCCCGCTATTCCCGCCCCGCGATGACTGCGATCTGGGAGCCAGAAGCGCGGTTCAGGATCTGGTTCGAGATTGAGGCCCACGCCACGCAAAAGCTGGGCGAACTGGGTGTTGTCCCACTAAGCGGCGCGCAGGCGCTGTGGGACTGGTGGGCGACCAATCCCAAGATCGACGTGGCCGCGATTGACGCAATTGAAGCCGTGACCAAGCACGATGTGATCGCGTTCCTCGATTGGGTGGCCCAGCAAGTTGGCCCCGAAGCGCGGTTCATGCATCAGGGCATGACCAGCAGCGACGTGCTCGATACCACGCTGTCGGTCCAGCTGGCGCAGGCCAGCGACATTCTGCTGGCGGACCTCGACGAACTGCTGGCCGCGATCAAACGCCGCGCGTTGGAGCACAAATACACCCCGACCATCGGCCGCAGCCACGGCATCCATGCCGAGCCGACCACTTTCGGCAAGAAGCTGGCCGAGGCCTATGCCGAATTCACCCGCTGCAAGGCGCGGCTGGTGGCGGCACGGGCAGAGATCGCAACCTGCGCAATCTCAGGCGCAGTCGGCACTTTTGCCAACATTGACCCATCGGTTGAGGAATACGTCGCCGAGCAGCTTGGCCTGAGCATCGAGCCGGTCAGCACGCAGGTGATCCCGCGTGACCGCCATGCGATGTTCTTTGCCACGCTGGGCGTTATCGCCAGCTCGATCGAACGCCTCGCGATCGAAGTGCGCCACCTGCAGCGGACCGAAGTGCTGGAGGCGGAAGAATATTTTTCGCCAGGGCAAAAGGGTTCGTCGGCGATGCCGCACAAGCGCAACCCGGTGCTGACCGAAAATCTCACCGGCCTTGCCCGGGTGGTCCGCTCGGCGGTCACGCCGGCGCTCGAAAACGTGGCGCTGTGGCATGAACGCGACATCTCGCACTCTTCGGTCGAACGCTACATCGGGCCGGATGCAACGATTACGCTCGACTTCGCGCTCGCCCGGCTGACCGGGGTGATCGACAAGCTGCTGGTCTATCCGGAACGGATGCAGAAGAACCTCGATAAGATGGGCGGCCTGGTCCATTCGCAGCGGGTGCTGCTGGCACTCACGCAAGCGGGTCTGGAACGTGATGCCAGCTACAAACTGGTCCAGCGTAACGCGATGAAGGTGTGGGAATCGGACGGGCAGCTAAGCTTGCTCGAACTGCTGCAGGCCGATCCCGAGGTGACCGCTGTGATGAGTGCGGAGGACCTCGCAGAGAAGTTCAACCTCGACTATCACTTCAAGGCGATCGACACGATTTTTGAGCGAGTGTTTGGCGAGTAGGCGCCCGACCGCTACATCTCCATTTCGAGCCGTCATCCTGAACTTGTTTCAGGATCCATCGTGCCGCACAACCGGTCCTTCGAATAGAAGCATGGCGCGATCGTCTTGCCATGCAGCAACGCTTCGGTCTGTGGCGAGAGATGGACCCTGAAACAAGTTCAGGGTGACGAAGTTGTTAGAGGTTGATGTGGGCGGCAACCAAAGGAGAGAGCCAATGAAGCGCGCATTCAAATGGATCGGCGGCCTCTTGCTCGTCGCCCTGATCGGCCTCTTCACCATTGGCTATACTCCCGATACCGATCCCAGCGAAATGCGGGCGAAGTACACGAACAAGGCTTCGCAGTTCGTCGATGTCGGTGGCGGGCTGACCATGCATGTCCGCGATGAAGGCAAGCGCGATGGGCCCGTGCTGGTGCTGCTTCATGGTTCCAACGCCTCGCTCCACACTTGGGAGCCATGGGTGGCGCTGCTGGGCGCCAAGTACCGGATCATCAGCCTCGATCAGATCGGCCATGGGCTGACCGGCCCCAACCCCAACGGACAATACGATGGCGCAGCCTTTGTCAGCACGCTCGATGCGCTGCTCACCAAAATGGGTGTGACCCGGTTTGCACTCGCGGGCAATTCGATGGGCGGCTATGTCGCGTGGGAATATGCTCTGGCCCACCCGGACAAGCTGACCCATCTGGTCTTGGTCGATGCCGGCGGGCCGCCAGATGATCCGAACAAGAAGCTGCCGATCGGGTTCAGGATTGCTCGCACCCCGGGACTGAGCAAGATCGCCTTGGTGATCACCCCGCGTTCGGTGTTTGAAAAGTCGGTCCACCAGTCGGTTTCCAATCAGGCAATCGTCACCCCGGCCGTGATCGACCGCTACTGGGAACTCAACCGCTATCCGGGCAACCGCAAAGCCACTGGCGAGCGGTTTGCCCAATACGGCAAGCGCGATGCCAACACCGGACGGCTGAGCGAGATCAAGGTGCCAACGCTGATCCTGTGGGGCGATCAGGACAAGCTGATCCCGGTCGCCGGGGCCGATTGGTTCGCGGCGCGGATCCCCGGATCGGCCAAGATCATCTATCCCGGCATCGGGCATATGCCGATGGAAGAAGCAGCACAGCGCAGTGCGGCCGATCTCGACGCTTTCCTCTCGAAGCCCTTCCCTTCGCCCGCCAAGCCGCCTAGCATCGCCCCAGCAAAGCCCTGACAAACAAGGAGGCAAGGTCCATGCAATTGATCCGCACGCTCCTGCTGCTCGCATTCACCGTTGCTCTGGTCGCATTTATCGCGATCAACTGGCAGACGGTTCCGCTCAATCTCTGGCCGCTTGATGACGGCAATTATGTCCATCTGGAATGGCCGGTCGGGTTTATCGTGATCGTTTCGATGGTGCTGGGGTTCCTGCCGATGTGGCTGATCCATAAGGGTGCGCGCTGGCAGTTGAAGCGGCGGATCGGGTTTCTGGAAAATTCGGTCAAATCAGCCAGCCAGTCTGCGCCCAGCGCAATTGGCACCGCCACCCAACTTGAAAACGCAACCACTCAGGATCCTTTGGCACCACCGCAATGAACACAAATCCGATCTATCTCGCGCTCGATTTCCCTCGCCTCGACACCGCGCTCGAAGTGGCTAAAAAGGCCGCAGCGCATATCGGCGGACTGAAGCTGGGGATGGAATTCTTCTATGCCCACGGCCACCACGGTGTGCTCGAAGTTCACAAGCTGGGTCTGCCGATCTTCCTCGATCTGAAGCTCCACGATATCCCCAACACTGTCGCGGGCGCGATGCAGGCGATCCATGTTCTGGAGCCAGCGATCGTCACCGTCCACGCCGCAGGTGGCCGGGCGATGATGGAAGATGCCAAGGCGGCGGCCGGGGAGAACTGCAAGGTCGTTGGCGTCACCCTGCTCACCAGCCTGGACGAAGACGACATGGCCGCGACCGGGATCGGTGGCACTCCGCACGATCAGGTCATGCGCTTGGCCGAATTGGCGCGCGAGGCCGGTCTCGACGGGATCGTCTGTTCCGGGCACGAGGTTGCGGCGGTCCACGCGATGTGGCGCGATGGCTATCTGGTGGTCCCCGGTCTGCGCCCCGCCGATGCCAAACTGGGCGATCAAAAACGCGCCGTCACCCCGCGTCAGGCCCGCGATGCCGGGGCCAGCGTGCTGGTGATCGGTCGGCCGATTGCCCGCGCCGAGGATCCGGCAGCGGCTGCGCGGGCGATTGAGGCAACGCTATAGGTTCAGCCCACCGTAAGGCCAAGCGATCTAAACCCGACTTCAAATTGCAGGAGTAATCCGATGAAATCCCTGAAGTTCGCCCTCGCGCCGCTCGCCCTTGCCCTTGCCTTGCCCGGAGTTGCCATGGCCCATTCGGACCAACCCACCGTCGCCGTAACTTCCACGCTGCTGACGATCACGACTGAGGGCAAAAGCACCCGCACGCCCGATTTGGCGGTCTTTACCGCTGGTGTCGTCAGCGAAGGCAAGACTGCTAGCGAGGCTTTGGCGGCAAATGCTGCCGCGATGACCAAGGTGATTGCGACGCTCAAGAAAGCCGGGATCGCTGACAAGGATATTCAGACCAGCCAGATCAACCTGAACCCGGTTTACGGCCAGCCGGTAATCGGCCCCAACGGGCAAGTGGTGCAGGAACCCCGGATCGTCGGCTATCAGGCCAGCAACTCTGTCACGATCCGTAGCCGCGACATCAAGGGCTTTGGCAAAGTGCTCGATGCGCTGGTTGCTTCGGGATCGAACCAAATCAACGGCCCGGCATTTCAGATGTCCGATCCCCGCGCAGCAATGGATGAAGCGCGCGATGATGCGATGAAGCAGGCCCGCGCCCGCGCTGACCTGTATGCCAAGGCGGCAGGCTTGCGCGTGGTGCGGATTGTTTCGATCAGCGAAGGCGGCGGATACAGCCCGCCACAGCCGGTCTACGCGATGGCCAAGATGGCCGACGCCTCGTCCAGCCCGATCGCGGCGGGCGAAGTCGAAGCGCAGGTCAGCCTGACGGTTCAGTTTGAACTGGCGCAGTAAGCCTCGACACGAACGCCGGTTTGGGTAAGGCGCGCATATGCCTGCCCCCGCCATCAAGATCTGCGGCCTGACCACCCCTGAAACGCTCGACGCCGCGATTGCGGCGCGGGCGGACTGGTTTGGGCTGATGTTCGCCACGCGCAGTCCGCGCTATGCGACGCTGGATGTCGCGGCACAGCTAGGCGAGCGTGCGGCCGGGCGAATCGGCCGGGTCGGGGTGTTTCTCGATGCCGATGACGCCGCGATTGCCGAAGCGGTAGCGGCTGCGAAACTCGATGTGCTGCAACTCCATGGTGCTGAAACACCGCAGCGTTGCGCCGCACTGCGCGCGCGGCATGGCCTGCCGGTCTGGAAAGTGCTGTCGGTCTCAGCCGGGCCCGATCTCGACCGGGCCTATGACTATGTCGGTGCGGCCGATCTGGCCCTGCTGGATGCCAAGACGCCCAGGGGCGCGCTGCCGGGCGGATTGGGGCTGACCTTTGATTGGAACCTGCTGGCGGGCTGGCACGCGCCCATGCCCTGGGGGCTGGCGGGCGGACTGAACCCCGGCAACGTGGTTGAGGCGGTGCGGATTAGCGGGGCAGAACTGGTCGATTGCTCATCCGGTGTGGAAACCGCGCCAGGCACCAAGGCCCCCGCCCTGATCGCAGCGTTCTGCGCTGCCGCGCGCACCACATAACAAAAAGGGCGGCCCGTTTCCGGACCGCCCTTGATGTTCTTGCCTTGCGGCGGGTGTGCTTAGAAGCGAACGCCAACGCCTGCGACCAGCGCATCAGCGCCAACCACGAAGTCGTTTTCGAAGTAGTGACGGTATTCAGCCTTCACATAGACCGGACCCGAAACCTTCTGTTCCACGCCAGCGCCCAGGTTCCACTGGCCATCGCAGCCGTCGCAAGCTTCGGTGGTGTAACCACCGGCGCCGAACAGACGGGTGCCTTCACCGGCCTTCATGCCAAGGCGAGCGGTGGCGCCGAAGGCAACCTTGGTGCCGCTGGTGCCGATCTTGTCGCCCGAGACTTCAACGCCAGCAAAAGCAGTCGTGCCCAGGTCAAAATCGTAACCGGCAGCAACACCCCAGGTGTCTTCGCTGTCACCGTTCGACCAGATCACGCCGCCGCGCGCTTCAACGCGGGCTTCGTTTGCCATGGCGGGGGTTGCAAATGCCAGAGTGGCGAGGATCGGAAGGATAATCTTTTTCATGGTGTTCACTCCTTGGTGGGTTATCTGCGCCCGTTATTTTTGATTTGATGCGGCCCCTTAAGACCGAAACCGGTGAGCGCCAGATTAATGGACTGCAGTATCGAGATTGTTTTTGTCAGGTGTGCCATTTTTGCAACATAACTTGTACAAATCGGACATTCCACGCTTTTGAATGCTGCGAATTACTGCAGGTTTGGGTAGTTTTACATTGGGGTGCAGAAGGGCGGCCTGTCTCCAAACCGCCCCTCGCACTCGGTGTTTCCGATCAGAGCGATCAGAACTTGATGCCAACACCTGCAACCAGTGCGTCCGAATCCGGAGCCAGGTTGCCGGTGAAGTAGTGGCGATATTCGGCTTTCACATAGAACGGTCCGCTGACGTTCTGTTCAACGCCGGCGCCGGCATGCCAGCTGTCTTCGCAGCCGGTGCATGGCTCAGTGGTATAGCCACCAGCGGCAAACACCTTGGTGCCAGTCGCGGCCTTGATGCCGAGGCGGCCGGTCAAGCCAAAGGCCATCTTGGTTCCTGTGGCGGCAATCTTGTCGCCCGAGACTTCGAAACCGGCGAAAGCGGCAGGGCCGATGTTGGTGTCGAACCCGGCGGCAACGCCATAAGTGTCTTCGGTGGTACCGTTTGACCAGATCGCACCGCCGCGCACTTCGACGCGGGTTTCGTCGGCCAGCGCCGGGGTGGCAACAGCCAGTGAGGCAAGAAGCGGAAGGATGAACTTACGCATGGGCAATTCCTTTATCCAAATTCAGCCCCGGTAAAGGGGTGTGAGGGCTAGGTAGGAATCGCCAGCTTGCGGTTCAATGAACCAAACATTCAGAAATTACACTGTCAGGTTTCAATGTGGCAAGTTTGCAACAGATTGTTCGGCAAACAGACAGGTTTCTTGCTAGCCCATTAAGCACCAAGCCCCTAGGGTCAGGCTGGACTTCACCGCGCCACTCTGCCAATCGCTGACCCCATCATGAGCAGCGCGCCAACAGCAAATTCTTTTCGTACCCAGCCTGACGAGCGGGGCCATTTCGGCCAATTTGGCGGGCGATACGTCGCCGAAACGCTGATGCCGCTGATTCTCGACCTGGAGAAAGAGTACGAAGCGGCCAAGGTCGATCCGGCCTTCAGGGCCGAATTTGACGACCTGCTGGAGCATTACGTCGGCCGCCCCAGCCCGCTCTATTTCGCCCCGCGCCTGACCGAAGAACTCGGCGGTGCGCAAGTCTGGTTCAAGCGCGATGAGCTGAACCACACCGGCGCGCACAAGATCAACAATTGTGTCGGGCAGATCCTGCTGGCGATCCGGATGGGCAAGACCCGGATCATTGCTGAGACCGGCGCGGGCCAGCACGGCGTGGCCACCGCCACGGTCTGCGCGCGGTTCGGCCTGCCTTGCGTGATCTTCATGGGCGCGACCGATGTGGCCCGGCAAGCCCCCAACGTGTTCCGGATGAAGCTGCTCGGCGCCGAGGTCCGCGCGGTAACCGCTGGCGCCGCGACGCTGAAAGACGCGATGAACGAGGCGCTGCGCGATTGGGTCGCCAATGTGCACGACACCTTCTACATCATCGGCACCGCCGCCGGCCCGCACCCCTACCCCGAACTGGTCCGCGATTTCCAAAGCGTGATCGGCAAGGAAGCCCGCGAACAGATGCTGAAGCGCACCGGCCGCCTGCCCGACCTGCTGGTCGCGGCAATCGGCGGAGGCAGCAACGCGATCGGGCTGTTCCATCCGTTCCTCGATGATCCCGAAGTGAAGATGCTCGGCGTCGAAGCGGCCGGCCATGGGCTGGACAAGGAACACGCCGCGTCTCTAGCTGGCGGGCGCCCCGGCATCCTCCACGGCAACAAGACCTATCTGCTGCAAGACAGCGACGGCCAGATCACCGAAGGCCACTCGATCAGCGCAGGCCTCGATTATCCCGGGATCGGCCCGGAACACGCCTGGCTGCGCGATGTTGGCCGGGTCGATTACACCAGTGTCACCGATACCGAGGCGCTGGAAGGGTTCCAACTGCTCTGCCGCACCGAAGGCATCATCCCCGCGCTGGAACCGGCTCACGCGATTGCCGCCGTGGCCAAGGTCGCGCCGACGATGGACAAGGACCAGATCGTGCTCGTCAACCTGTGCGGACGCGGCGACAAGGACATCTTCTCGGTCGCGGAGCATTTGGGGGTGGAGTTGTGAAGCAGTACGTCTCTGATTTCCTGTTAGTTGTGACAGTTTCCATAGTGGCGAGGGCCAGCTTAAACCACTACCAGGATGTCTTACCGTTATTGGATGTTTCAGAAATCATAGCCTCATTTGCGATAGCGACGGCATTGCTGTGGTCTCGTTGGTTTTGGGGATTGAAGGGCAAATGACACGCCCCGAGCATGCTTTCGCGATTGCCGTCCGCGCAGTCCACCTCTCCCAACCCTCTCCCCTGAAGGGGAGAGGGCGTCGCGACTCTCTCCCCTTCAGGGGAGAGATGCGAGACTTGGCAGCTTGCTGCCTAGTCGCAGTAGAGAGGGGCGGATGCGCGACCAACGTCTGACCACCTTTGCCAAGGTCAACCGCAAGCAAATGTCCGAACCGGCAATGCGGATGTGGCTGCAATTGCGCGCTGAGCGGTTCATGGGGGTCAAGTTTCGCCGGGAAAAAGTGATTGGCGACTATATCGCCGACTTTGCCGCCAACGAACCGAAGCTGGTTGTGGAGATTGATGGCAATACCCATGATATCGACGATCCGCGCGACGCGCTGCGGACGCGTTTTCTGGAAACGCTGGGCTACCGGGTTGTGCGGTATTCGAATAGTGACGTGATGCAGAATTTGGAAGGTGTTTTGATGAACTTGGCGGCAGTGATTGACGAAATGCGGCCCCCTCTCCCAACCCTCTCCCCTGAAGGGGAGAGGGCTTAATGAAGATGCCCCGCCTCACCGCCGCCTTCGCCAAGGGCCACCCTGCCCTCGTAACCTTCGTCACCGGGGGCGATGGGCCTACCGCTGAGATCCTCGACGCACTCGTCGCCGGAGGCGCGGATGTGATCGAACTCGGGATGCCTTTCACCGATCCGATGGCCGATGGCCCGGCGATCCAGCAGGCCAACATTCGCAGCTTGGACGCGGGCACCACCACCGCCGATATCTTTGCCTTGGCCGCCGCGTTCCGCGCGCGGCATCCGGAAGTGCCGCTGGTGCTGATGGGCTATGCCAACCCGATGATCACGCGTGGGCCGGAATGGTTCGCAGACCAATGCCAGCAGGCCGGGGTCGATGGCGTGATCTGTGTTGATATCCCGCCCGAGGAAGACCCTGAGCTTGGCCCCGCCCTGCGTGGCGCAGGGGTCAGCCTGATCCGCCTCGCCACGCCGACCACCGATGCGGCGCGGTTGCCCGCCGTGCTCGAAGGTTCGTCAGGCTTTCTCTATTACGTCTCGGTCGCCGGCATCACCGGCATGCAGCAGGCCGCGCAGACCTCGATTGACGAGGCGGTTGCCCGGATCAAGCAGCACGCCAAGATCCCCGTCGCAGTCGGCTTTGGCGTGCGCACCCCTGAACAGGCCGCGGCGATTGCAAAGGTGGCGGACGGCGTAGTGGTCGGATCGGCACTGGTCGATCTGATCGCGGAGCATGGCGCAAATGCAGCTGGGCCAGTCCGCGAATTGACGCAGGCGTTGGCGGATGCGGTGAATTCAGCAGGGCCGATTTAGACTGCCCTCACCCTGCCAGAACCGTCACCCTGAACTTGTTTCAGGGTCCATGGTGCCAACCCGCCAAAGCGCAGTGTTACAGGTCAACCTCGCAGTCAGCTCATTCCCGCCGACCACCGGGCCACCCGAAAGATGGACCCTGAAACAAGTTCAGGGTGACGGAAAAGGTAGGTAAGCAAGCCTCGCAATTCGATGAACACTCCGCTAAGGCCTCCGCATGAGCTGGATTGACCGTGTTCGCAAAGCGCTACCCTTTCAGGATAAGCGCGACACCCCCGACAACCTGTGGACGAGCTGCCCCCGTTGCAAGGAAATGCTGTTCACCAAGGAATACGAGGAAAACCAGTCGGTTTGCCCGCGGTGTGACCATCATGGCCGGATCGGCGCCGATGCGCGGTTCGCACAACTGCTCGACGAAGGCTTCACGATCCTGGATTCGCCCAAGGTCAAGGAAGACCCGCTGAAGTTCAAGGATCAGAAGAAATATCCGGACCGGCTGAAAGCCGCCCGCGCCGCCAACCCGCACCCCGATGCGCTGACCAATGCGCTGGGCGCGGTTGATGGCCACAAGCTGGTGCTGGGCGTGCAGGACTTTGCCTTCATGGGCGGGTCAATGGGCATGGCCGTTGGCGCGGCATTCGTTGCGGGCGCAGACCGGGCGATCAAGGAAAAGTGCGGCTATGTGATCTGCACCGCTGCCGGCGGCGCGCGGATGCAGGAGGGTATCCTCAGCCTGATGCAGATGCCCAAGACCACCGTGGCGATCCAGCGGTTGAACCGTGCAGGCCTGCCCTATATCGTCGTTCTGACCGATCCGACCACCGGCGGCGTCACTGCCAGCTATGCCATGTTGGGCGATGTCCACATTGCCGAGCCGGAATGCCTGATTGGCTTTGCCGGACAGCGGGTGATCCAGGACACGATCCGCGAAAAACTGCCCGAAGGGTTCCAGCGGGCCGAATATCTGCACGAACACGGCATGGTCGATATGGTCGTCCACCGCCGCGATCTGAAGGCGACTTTGGCCTCGGTGCTGGGTTATCTGGGCGCGGCGAAGGCGGCGTGATAGCCCCACCACCACTCGCTTTGCGAGCGGTCCCCCTCCCCATCGGCTTCGCCGACAGGGATGATCAATCAGACCCTCCCTGTTGCGCAGCAATGGGGAGGTGGCATTCGCGAAGCGAATGACGGAGGGGCCATGCGCGATTTCGCCACTTCATCCCACCCCGGCGTCCAGACCCAGCTGACCCGCCTCGCCGCGCTGAGCCTGCCGACCGGGCGGCTCGAGCTTGAGGTCATGCACGAGTTGCTGGCACGGCTCGGCAATCCGCAGCGCGCCCTGCCGCCGGTATTCCACGTCGCTGGGACCAATGGCAAGGGCAGCACCTGCGCCTATTTGCGTGCAATGCTGGAGGCCGAAGGCCTGACCGTCCACGCCGCCACAAAGCCGCATCTGGTCCGCTATAATGAGCGTATTCGGGTGGCCGGTAAGCTGATCGAAGACGATTTGCTGGCCTCCCTGCTGAAGGAAGTGCTGGATCAGTGCGAGGACCTCTCCCCCAGCTTTTTCGAAGTCACCGCCGCCTCATATTTCCTCGCTTTCCACCGCATCCCGGCGGATGCCTGCATTATCGAGGTTGGCCTCGGCGGGCGATTGGATGCGACCAATGTGCTGGACGGCCAAGCCGCCTGCGCCATCGCCACCCTGGGGATCGACCACAAGGAATTCCTGCTGGTCCCCGAAGAGGGTGTGCCCAGTGATCCGCTCTGCCGGATTGCCTTCGAAAAGGCCGGGATCGCCCGCCCCGGCGTTCCACTGGTAACGCAGGCTTATCCGGCTGACGTTACCAAGACGGTGATCGAACAGGCGATGATCGCAGGCGCGCGGACCTATATCCGTGATCTCGATTGGTCGGCAGAGATTGGTGAGGCAATCCACTACCGCGACCGCTTTGGCGAACTGATCCTGCCGCTGCCCACGCTGGCCGGAACACATCAGGCCGACAACGCCGCGTTGGCCGTGGCGATGTTGCGGCACCAGACGCAAGTAACGGTTTCGCCCGAAGCAATGGCCAAAGGCATCCGCGCCGCGCGCTGGCCGGCACGCTTGCAGTTGCTGGGCGAAGGCCCGCTGACCGCCTTGGTGCCGGGGCGGCGGGTGTGGCTCGATGGTGGGCACAATGTCGACGCGGGACTCGCGATTGCGGCATTCTTTCGTCGTCCCGGACTTGATCCGGGACCGCTGGCCGCTTCACGAGAGCCTGGGTCCAAACCGCCAGCGGTCCCGGATCAAGTCCGGGACGACGGCAAGCTCCACCTAATCACCGGAATGCTGGCCAACAAGGACCCCGCCGCTATCGTCGCGCCGCTGCAGGGGAAGCTGCTCAGTCTGTCGGTGGTCCCTGCCCCCGGCCACGAAGCCCATCGCCCCGAAGACATCGCCCCCCACGCCGACCAGCCGGTGCGCGCGTTTGACGATGTGGCGGCGGCGCTGAGCGCGCTACCGCCCGAAGGCGACGTGCTGATCGCCGGATCGCTCTATCTTGCTGGCGAAGTGCTGCGGCTTAATCGGGAGTTTCCGGACTGATCAGTGCGGCGTTTCCGCATCGCCGTCCGATCCGCCGCCAGCCGTGCCCATCGAGGCATCGATCAGCCCGGCCCGGCTCATCCACCAGAACAGCAAGATCCCCGGAATCGCGATCACTGTGGTCATCAGGTAATAGTTCACATAGCCCATCCCTTCGACCATCGCACCGGCCGAAGTCCCCGTCACGACACGTCCCACCACGCTGGCCGCCGCCGAAATCAGCGCATACTGCGCGGCGGTAAAGCGCAGATCGCACAGTGCCGAGAAGTAAGCGACCACAACCACCCCACCGATCCCGCTGGCGAAGTTTTCAAAGCCTTGGGTTAGACCCAGCCCGATGTTGGAATGGCCGACACTGGCCAGAACCGCATAGCTAGCGTTGGAAACCCCCATCAGCACCAGCGCAAGCAGCACCGATTTCTTGAGGCCGATCCGGGCATAGAGCACCCCGCCCACAAAGATGCCGATCAAGAAGGCCCAGAAGCCCACCCCAACGTCCCAGATCGCAATCTCATCATTGGTATAGCCCATGTCGTTGAGCAGCAGCCGCAGCACCAATTGGCCCAGCGTGTCGCCAATTTTGTGGAGCAGGATGAACAGCAGCACCAACCACGCGCCGCTGCGCTTGAAGAACTCCACGAACGGCCCGGCAATGGCATCAAGTCCGGCCTTGAAGCCTTTGCGCTCGATCGGATCACGGTGCCGCACCGGTTCGCCCATGATCAGCGCGGTCAGCATCGCTGGCAGCGCCAGCAGGGCACAGGCCATATAGGCGACGCTCCAATCGTACCGTGCCGCCACCACCAGCGCGAGCGCACCAGCGGCAGTCGAGCCGATCCGCCAGCCATATTGCGACATGCCCGAGCCGACCCCCAACTGATGCGGTTTCAGCGTTTCAATCCGGTAGGCATCGATCACGATGTCATAGGTCGCCCCGGCCATCCCAACCAGAATGGCGCTGGTCGCGGTCCAGGCAATGTCAGCGGTTGGATCGACCAGCGCGAGGTTTACCACCGCTGCCATCACGAACAGCCCGGACACCACCATCCACGAAACCCGTTGGCCGAGCCGTCCGATGATCGGCAGCTTCACCCCATCGACCACCCAGGCCCACAGGAATTTGAGGTTGTAGACCAAAAAGGCCAGCGTAAAGGCGGTGACAGTTTTCTTGCTGATCCCATCCTGCGCCAGCCGCGTAGTCAGCGTCGCACCGATCATCGCATAGGGAAAGCCCGAGGAGACCCCGACGAAGAACGCGGCCAGCGCTTCCTTTTCAGCGTACGGCTGAAGCGCAGGAATCCGTGGAAAAACAAACTTCAGCGCCAAGCCGATAGCTACAGCAATCAAGACCCAGTACTGAAATGCCATCGCGCGCTTCCCTCATAGTCACATTTGCCGCGAACCTAGCGGGGAATTGCGCTAAGACCAGCCCCCATGGAGAGAACTTCAACGCTTCCCGGCGCTGCGCCAACTGCGGGCCAGCTCGCTCTTGCACAGCAGATCGTTGATGGTTGCACCCGTGCGGCGCAGGGGATCAGCAAGGTCCCCGCCTCGGTCTATACCGATCCGGCCCATTGGGAACGCGAGAAGGCGCTGATGTTTGGCCGTGCGCCGCAGGTGCTGTGCCCTTCAGCATTGATCCCGGAACCCAATATGGCGGTGCCGCACGATACCACTGGGCGGCCGCTGCTGGTAACCCGCGATGGGGATGGAAGGGCGCACGTTTTCCTCAACGTCTGCCGCCACCGTGCGACCCGGTTGGTGGAAGGCAGCGACGTGCAATGCGACAAGCGGCTGACCTGCCCCTATCACGCCTGGACCTACGCCACCGACGGGCGCCTGCTCGCTCTGCCCCGGCCCGACACCTTTCCGGGGCTCGACAAGGCCGACCACGGCCTGATCGAGCTCGATAGCTGCGAAGCTGGCGGGCTGATCTGGTATTCGCCGAGCGGGCCCGGCGATTTTGGCGACGTCCGCACCCTCGGCGAAGACTTTGACGCTTTCGCCATGCGCGATCTGCACCTGTTTGCGCGCCACACCCATGATGTTGCCTCCAACTGGAAGCTGATCATGGACGCGTTCCTCGAAAGCTATCACGTCGCCCGGCTCCATGCCGCCACGATCGGGCCGTTTTTCAAGGACGGGGTGACCAGCGGTGACCAGATCGGCCCGCACCAGCGCAACTTCGTTGGCCGCGCGGCGGAACTGGACGGGGCAGACCTGACCGACATGGCCGCGCTGCGCCGGATCGGAACCTTTGCCTATCAGTTGTTCCCGGCGACTGTGCTGGTGATCAGCCCGGACTACATCAACGTGATGGCGCTGTGGCCGCAGGGGCATGACCGGACGCTGGTCGAAGACTTCATGCTGATCCCCGAAGCGCCGCAGACCGAAAAGGCGCAAAGCCACTGGGAGCGCAGCTGGAAGCTGCTCGACGGTGGTGTATTCGGCAGCGAAGACTTCCGCGCCGCCGCGCTCGGCCAGCAGGGGCTAGAGAGTGGCGCCGTTGCGGAGATCACGCTCGGCACGCTCGAAGGCGGGATCCGCCGGTTCCACGAGATCTGCGCAGAACAGATGGATTTGGCGGAATCGTCGTCCCGGGCTTGACCCGGGACCGCTGGCCTTCAAGCCCTAAATGGACCGCCAGCGATCCCCGCTTTCGCGGTGATGACGGAACGGCTAAGGCACCCCAATGACAGCCACAGACAACGCTCCCCGTGAGGGTGATCGCATCGCCAAATTGCTAGCCCGCGCCGGTGTCGCCAGCCGCCGTGAGGTGGAACGGATGATTGCCGAAGGCCGGGTCAAGCTGGACGGCGAACTGGTGACAACTCCCGCGACGGTGCTGAAGAGCCTGCGCGGGGTGACAGTCGATGACAAGCCGGTCAAAGCAGCCGAGGCGACCCGATTGTTCCTGTTTCACAAGCCCTCGGGCCTGCTGACGGCCGAGCATGACCCAGCTGGCCGTCCGACAATCTACGCCGCGCTGCGCAATTCTCTGCCCGAAAGCGCCGGCCGGGTGATGCCGATCGGGCGGCTCGATTACAACACCGAAGGCTTGCTGCTGCTGACCAACGATGGCGCGCTGAAGCGGGCGATGGAGCTGCCTTCAAGCGGCATTCCCCGCACCTACCGCGCCCGCACCTATGGCGATGTGACGCAGGAACAGCTTGAGAGCTTGGTTGAAGGGATCGAAGTCGACGGGATGCGCTATGGCCGGATCGATGCCAATATGGAGCGCAAGACCGGGCGCAACCAGTGGATCGAACTGACCATCCGCGAAGGCAAGAACCGCGAAATTCGCCGCGTGCTGGAATTTCTCGGCCTCGAAGTCAGCCGCCTGATGCGCACCTCCTACGGCCCGTTCGAACTGCTCAACCTGCCGCGCGGTGCGGCGGTTGAGATCCGCCAGGTCGATGTCGAAAAGTTCTGCCGTGCGCTGCTGGGCGATGGCGCTGTCAATGTGCCACTGACGGCCCCGCAACAGGCCCAGGCCCGGATCGCCCGCACCACCCCGCGCCACAGTCCTCCCCCCGCGCCTGCTGAAAAGCCGTATACCCCGCGCCGTGGCGGTCCGCCAAAGGCCGGTGCGAAACCTGGAGCAAGTTTACCGCGCGGCCCACGCAAGCCTGATGGGCGTAAGCCCGATGCGCGCAGGACCGGCTCCGGCAAGCCTGCTCCTTCCAAATCTGGGCCTTCCCGGTCTGGCCCGACCAAGTCCGGCCCGTCTAAGCCGGGTCCGCGCAAATGAGCCTGCGGATCATCGCCGGGCAGTGGCGCGGGCGCAAACTGACCGTCCCCGCCGGAGAAGCAACCCGGCCCACCGCCGATCGCACCCGCGAGACGCTGTTCTCTATGCTGGTCAGCCGGCTCGGTGATTTTGAGGGACTGGCCGTGGCCGATCTTTTCGCAGGGTCTGGCGCGCTGGGGCTGGAAGCTTTGTCGCGCGGCGCGGCAAGCTGCGTGTTCGTTGAACAAGACCCAGCTGCAATCCGTGCTCTGCGGGGAAATGTCGCGGCATTGCAGGCGCAGAGCCAGTGCGATGTCCGCGCCGGATCGGTGCTCGCGCTTGGCCCGGCCAAGGCCCCGCTCGACCTGGTGATGCTCGATCCGCCCTATGGCACGGGCGCTGGTGAAGTGGCGCTCGACAAGTTGCAACGGCTCGGCTGGATTGGCGAGGCGACCTGGGTCAGTCTGGAGACCGCCTTTAACGAAGTGCCCAAGATCAAGGGGCTGGAAGCCGTTGCTGACCGCAAGGTCGGTAAGGCCCGGATCACCCTGCTGCGGGTTTTGCCAGCTTAATTCCGGCCAAGGTCAGCACTGCTACTGCCGCCAATAACCAGCCCGTCGCCGCGATCTGGCCGCTGGCTGCCAATTGCTGCGCCGCAATCGGGGTCAGCGCGCCGCCAACGATCCCGCCAAAGGTGAAGGCGAGCGAGATCGCAGTATAGCGCACCCGCACCGGAAACAGTGCGCTGAGCCAGCCGCCGAGCGGGCCGTAGGTCAGCCCCATCACCGTCAAGGCGAACGACAGCAGCACGAAGATCGTCGGCAGCGAGCCAGACGCCAGCATCGGACCAAACACCAGCCCGGTGGCGATGGTCAGCACGGCCCCGATCGCAATCACCCGGCCCGCACCGAACCGGTCCGCTGCGATTGCCGCGCCGATAATGCCGAGCGCAAAGAAGACGTTCGCGCCAAGCTGGAGCGCCAGAAATGTCTGCCGGTCGATCTTGAGTGTGGTCGTGCCGTAGGACAGCGCGAAAGCGGTGCTGAGATAGAAGATCGCAAAGCAGCACGCCGCCCCAGCCGAAGCGGATAATAGCAGCAGCGGATGGCGGCGAAAAACTTCAGCAATCGGCACGGCTACCGGCGGCGCTTCGGCCTTGGCAAAGGCCGGTGTCTCGGCGATCTTCAAACGGATCCACAGCCCCAGAATCACCAACACCGCGCTCGCCAGAAAGGGTATCCGCCAGCCCCAGCTGAGAAATTGATCCTCACTCAGCCCCAGCCCGAGCAGCAGGAACAGTCCGTTGGAAAACAGGAACCCCAGCGGCGCGCCCATCTGCGGGGCAGCGCCAAACCGGGCCTCCCACCCCTTGGGTGCGTTCTCCACCGCCAGCAGTGCCGCCCCGCCCCATTCGCCGCCCAGACCGAACCCTTGCCCAAAGCGCAGCAGACAGAGCAACAACGGCGCAGCTGTGCCAATTGCAGCATAGCCCGGCAGCACCCCGATCAGCACGGTTGAAAGCCCCATCAGCAACAGCGACGCCACCAGCGTTGCCTTGCGCCCGATACGGTCACCGAAATGGCCAAAGGCGATGGCGCCGAGTGGCCGGGCAAAGAAGGCCAGACCAAAGCTCATGAAGGCGGCCAGCTGCTGCGCCGCGCTCGATTCCGAAGGGAAGAACAGCGGCCCGAAAACAAGCGCGGCGGCGGTACCGAAAATATAGAAATCGAAAAATTCGACCGCCGTGCCAACCAGGCTGGCGGTCAAGACACGGGCGTTTTGGCGGATCGGGTGCATGGCGCGGATGGGTCGCCGTTGGCAGGCCGCAAGTCAAGCGGCTTGCCAAAGCTATTGACGCAGCACGGCAAGGTGTTGCAACGCACCGATCAGGCGCGCGCATGCAGGAACGGAGAAATCCGTCTGCAATAAACGGTGCTGCTTCATGACAATCTTGCAATCCTTTCATTCCGGACTGCGTCTGGCCGTTGCTGCGGTCATGCTTATCTGCGCTCCGCTGTTGGCCTTCGGCGCCCAAGCGCAGGGCAAGGGCTCAGAAATCTATGTCTTTGAGGGGTTCCAATTCGATGCCGCAGACCGCAATCGGATCGGGGCCGCCAACGACCGCTTGCTGCGCGGCGTCGACGCCCTGAAGCGCAGTGACTGGGCCACCGCCCAGCGCGAATGCGCCGCAGCCTATAGCGAATTCATCGACGTCCGCCTGCCGGAAATCGGCAAGGGTAAGGAAGCCTATCAATGGGCACGGGCTTGCGTGGCGGATTCCCACGCGGCGCGCGGCAACTGGGAATCGGCTTGCCGTGGATACAAGAACAGTGGGTATTTTTCGCTGCGGGTCGGCAATCCGCGCCAGATGTGCGCGCAGCACGGTGCCGCCGAAGAAGCGACTCTGGCCACCCATTCCGAATATGCCGCCAGCTTCAAGACCTTCGCAAATCGGCTAATCCGGCTCAACGAATTGCCCGGCGGCAGCGGGCGGACCGCGATGGCGCAGGAATTGAACGGAGACTGCGCAAGATTGCGCGCCTTTGGCCACCAGGTTCCTCCAGCCCCGGCCGCAGCGGGCTATTGTGCGGGGATCGTCGCTTTCGAACAAGGCCGCAGCGGCGAGGCCTGCAAGTCAATGTGGACCGGCGCCGGTTCAATCCGCACCGCGCTGCGCGGGCAAATGCTGGCCGAACAGCGCAGTCACAGCATCGAGCTTCAGACAATGCTCGATACCTTCCGGCCAATTTGCGCCGACATGGGCTACACTTGGCCTGATCTAGGGGCTGTCTGGCCGCATTGACCCGGGCATCGGCGTTCCCTAGATGTTCGCCGGTGCAACACCCTTCCGAATCTTCCGCCGACCCGCTGCTTGACGGGCTGAACCCGCCGCAGCGCGAAGCCGTGCTGACCACCGATGGTCCGGTGCTGATGCTGGCGGGTGCTGGCACCGGCAAGACCGCGGCGCTCACCGCGCGGCTCGCCCATATCGTTCGCAGCCGGCTCGCCTGGCCGAGCGAGATCCTCTGCGTCACCTTTACCAACAAGGCGGCGCGTGAGATGAAGGAGCGGGTCGGGCACCTGGTCGGCCCGGCGGTGGAAGGAATGCCCTGGCTCGGCACCTTCCATGCGATCGCCGCCAAACTGCTGCGCCGCCATGCTGAGCTGGTCGGCCTGCAATCGAACTACACGATCATCGATACCGACGATCAACTGCGGGTGCTCAAACAGTTGATTCAGGCCGAAGGGCTGGATGACAAGCGCTGGCCGGCCAAGCTGCTGGCGCAGTGCATCGATCGCTGGAAGAACAAGGGGCTGAACCCGCAGGATCTGTCGGCGGGCGATTCCGAAGCCTATGCCAATGGTCAGGGCCAGAAGTTCTACCGGCTCTATCAGGACCGGCTGAAGGCGCTCAACGCCTGCGATTTCGGCGATCTGCTGCTGCATATGCTGAACGTGCTGCGGACCCACCGTGATGTGCTGGAACAATACCAGCAACGCTTCAAATACGTGATGGTCGACGAATATCAGGACACCAATCAGGTCCAGTACCTGTGGCTGCGGCTGCTTGCTCAGGGGCACAAGAACATTTGCGTGGTGGGTGATGACGATCAGTCAATTTATTCATGGCGCGGCGCAGAAGTTGCCAATATCCTGCGGTTTGAGCAGGATTTTCCGGGCGCGAAGGTGATCAAGCTGGAACAGAATTACCGCTCCACCCCCGATATCCTCGCCGCCGCATCAGGCCTGATCGACGCCAACAGCCACCGGCTTGGCAAGACGCTGTGGACCGAGAAGAACGGCGGAGACAAGGTCCGCGTGATCGGCGTGTGGGATGGCCCCGAGGAGGCCCGCCGGGTTGGCGAGGAGGCCGAACGGCTGGAGCGCGAAGGCGCCAGTCTTGCCACGGTCGCAATTCTGGTCCGCGCGCAGTTTCAGACCCGCGAGTTTGAAGACCGGTTCATTGCGACCGGCGTCCCTTACAAGATCGTCGGCGGGTTCCGGTTCTATGAGCGTGCCGAAGTCCGCGATGCACTGGGCTATCTGCGGCTGATCAGTCAACCGAGCGACGATCTGGCGTTTGAGCGGATCTACAACAGCCCCAAACGCGGGCTGGGTGACAAGACGCTGGAGAAGATCCACCGCCATGCCCGGGCGCGGGCGATTCCGCTCAGCCTGGCGGCGGTCGAGATCGTCGACACCGATGAGCTTCCGGCGCGGGCGCGCGGAACGCTGCTCAATTTCATGCGCGGCGTCGCGCGCTGGCGCGATGCGGCCAAGGTGATGTCTCCAGCCGAGCTGGTCCGGCAGGTGCTGGAAGAAAGCGGTTACACCGACGCATTGCAGGCCGAAAAGAGCGCAGAGAGCGCTGGCCGCCTCGAAAACCTGGCCGAACTGGCCCGCGCGATGGAGGAATACGAAACGCTCGGCGATTTCCTCGAACACGTCAGCCTGGTGATGGACAATGAGGCCAACGACAGCGCCGAAAAGCTGACGATCATGACGATCCACGCAGCCAAGGGGTTGGAGTTCGATCACGTCTTTCTGGTCGGCTGGGAGGAAGGCGTGTTCCCCAGCCAGCGGGCGATGGACGAAGGTGGCCTTGCCAGTCTGGAGGAGGAACGCCGCCTCGCCTACGTCGCCATCACCCGCGCGCGGCGGCGCTGCACGATTATGCATGCCGCCAACCGGCGGATTTACGGTCAATGGACCAGCTCGATCCCCAGCCGCTTCATCGGTGATCTGCCCGAGGCGCATATCGAGCAAGAATCGACGCTATCCGGCGGGGCATCCTTATGGCGGGCGCAATGGTCGGAAGGCGGCGATCCTTTCGCGCATGTCGCCAGCCAACCCGGCCGGACTATGACCCGCGGCCCCGGCTGGCAACGTGCTGCATCCCAGCCCTATGACGCCAGCCCGCGCCGCTTGCCCGAAGCCACGCGGTCAGCCGCCAGTTTCGCCGCCAAGCCGCGCGGCGATGTCGGCGTAGGGGTGCGGGTGTTCCACGAAAAGTTCGGTTACGGCACGATCACCGCGCAAGAAGGCAATAAGCTCGAAATCGAGTTTGAAACAGCCGGGGCAAAGCGGGTGATTGATAGCTTTGTGAAGCTGGCTGAGTGAAGCCGAAGAATGGAACTTGTGCTCTAACGGGCACTTATGGGAAGTATGTCAAAGCTCATATCCTTCCTGAATCGCTGACAAGACCTTCGATTCCAGGTGAGTATTTTATCCAAGCAGGCAAAGGTGAGCGTCCGATCAAAAGATGGACAAGTTGGTATGACCCAAACCTTGTCACATCTGAAGGTGAGCGAATTCTTGCAAGCTATGACGACTGGGCGATTGCCGAGTTACGTCGGCTAAATCTGGTTTGGAGCAACGCATATTCCAATTATATTTCAGCTAGTTCCGACTGGAACCCAGTTGGCCAAACCGGGCACGGAGTGAGATTTTTCGATCAAACTGACGGAGACAAGCTTAGGCTGTTTTTGCTAAGCATCCTGTGGCGGGCAGCAGCAAGCAAGTTACCGGAACTTCGGCAGATCCGAATTTCAAAAAGGCATCTTGCCCGCATTGCAAGGATGCTGATGAATGCCGATCCCCATCCCTACTACTTTTATCCCGCGTGTTTAATTCAGCTGAGCGGAATTGGTCCGAGGCACAACTACACTCCACTCCCGGACAAAAAGCGTTTTGACAACAACACTTCTGTGAGAATTTTTCGTTTCTATCTTGATGGACTCGCGATCCACTTCCATCGAGATATGGACCTTGGAGACTGGCGATCAATGGGAGATCTCTGCGTACAAGGTTCGGGCAGAATAGGGGTGATCACAGTCCCCTATGAAATTTCACATCAGAACGAAGTACTAGAGCGTGAAGCTCAAAGCGCGGAAGCGCAATGGGCCGACATCCTAGCAAGGCTAGCAAAATAGTAACTCAAAGCGCGGGCAACTTTCGTTGCTGAGAATAGCAAACCATCCCCAAGGCCAGGTAGGATTACAGCGCCGAAACGCCCAGGAAGCTGGGGACCGGGCCGTTCCAGACGTCATCACCAGCATCATCGGCAGCAGCCTTGGCCTTGGGTTCTGCCTTGGGCGGCTTGGTGCCATCCCGCTTGGGGCGGTCCTGACGTGGCTTTTCGGCCTGCGGGGCTTCGGTTTGAACCTCAGGCTCCTCACGCGGGGCACGCGGTGCGCGTTCCGGCTTGGCGGCGCGCGGCGCGCGTTCGGCGCGAGGGGCGCGGTCGGGCTTGTCGTCGCTTTGCGGTGCAGCTTTGGCCGCGCCGCCCATTTCAAACACGGTCAACTTGCCGCCAGTCAGCTTTTCGACGTTGGCAATTGCTTCGGCATCTTCGGGCGCGATCAGCGTGAAGGCGCGGCCAGTGGCGCCAGCCCGGCCGGTCCGGCCAACGCGGTGGACGTAGTCGTCCGGGTGCCAGGGGGTGTCATAGTTGAAGACGTGGCTAACGCCCTTCACGTCCAGTCCGCGCGCGGCAACATCGCTGCAGCACAGGATGTTGATCGTGCCGTCCTTGAACCGGTCAAGCTCGGCAATCCGGGCTGACTGATCCATATCACCATGGATTTCGCCTGCCGAAAAACCGTCCTGCTTCAGCGTCTTGGCCAGATCGCGCACAGTGGTTTTGCGGTTGCAAAAGATCATCGCGGTGTTGACGTTGTCAGTCCGCAGCAGCGTCCGCAGCACATCGCGCTTGGCCCGCGCATTGGCGACCGGCACCTTGAACTGGACGATCTGGGTGTTGGTCGAGGCCGGCCGTGCCACTTCGATATATTTCGGGTTGGTCAGGAACTTGTCCGCCAGCTTCTTGATCGGCGGCGGCATGGTCGCGCTGAACAACAGGGTCTGGCGCTGGGCCGGAAGTTTCGAACAAATCGTTTCGATATCAGGGATAAAGCCCATGTCGAGCATCCGGTCGGCTTCGTCGATCACCAGCAGGTCGCAGCCCGTGAGCAGAATCTTGCCGCGTTCGAACAGGTCCATCAACCGGCCCGGGGTAGCGATCAGTACGTCAACGCCGTCTTTCAGCGCCTTGACCTGATCGCCCATCTGCACGCCGCCAATCAACAGCGCCATCTTGAGATCGTGGTTGACGCCATAGAGCGCAAATTCGTCCGCCACCTGTGCGGCGAGTTCGCGGGTCGGCTCAAGGATCAGGCTCCGCGGCATCAGCGCGCGGCGGCGGCCGTGGGCCAGAATGTCGATCATCGGCAGCACGAAGCTGGCAGTCTTGCCGGTCCCGGTCTGAGCGACGCCGATGATGTCTTTCATCATCAGCACGCTGGGGATGGCCTGCGCCTGGATCGCTGTGGGCGTGTCATAGCCTTTGGCGTGGACCGCTGCGAGCAATTCGTCGGATAGGCCGATATCGGCAAATTTCATGGGCACATTCAATTGTTAGAAGGGAAACCGCGCCGGTCCGGTCAGGAGATGCCCCCAAAGCAGCGCTGGCTTGACGCGCCCCTAGGCTGAATGGCCCGCAAAAGTCAAGGAAATGCAGGGCAGGCGCTCTGCCCGCCAGCAGCGATTATTCGCTGATCTGGATCAGTTGACGAAAGCCTGCGACCTGGCAGGCGGTGCCGCTGCGCGATTGCAAGCGATCGCGCCCGACACAGATCTGCGCGTCGGCATTGCGGGCCACGATAAAGCCTGAATAGAATTCGCGCCCCTGGCAGCCCTTTTCCAATCGGGCAGTGATCATCCGTCGATCATTCAAAATTAGCAGCAACCGCGAATTATCAATTGCTTGCACACCTGAAATCGCAGCAACCGGCAGACAGTCACCGATCTTGCGCTCAATGAAACGAGGGCCACGGTTGCTGTCCATTTCGCTCTCAAACATCATTGGCATCGGCATCGGCGCTGGGCGCGGGCTGACCCGGACTGTCACGCGCTGCTGGATCGAAACCTGCTGGGCGCTATCGGATTGGACGGTTTCGGGGTGGGCCGAAATTTCGCGCGGTGGATCGATCAGACCCATTACGGGCAGCAGCATAACCAGCGGTGCCAGAATGTGCGCGAAAGTTGCCATGCCCCGAACTATACCGCCCTAGATTGAACCATCGCTTAATACCAAGCGGCAAGCACTGGCAAGGCGCCCCTGCCCTGTGCCATAGCCGTTTGCGATGAATTTTGGCGCTGATCCCTTTCTGGCCGAGGCCGCCGGTCTGCTTGGCCCCCGCGGGCTGACCTGCGACCCGCAGTTGATGGAACCCTGGCTGACCGATTGGCGCGGACGCTATAACGGCGCGGCGCGGGGGTTGGCTTCACCGGGAAGTACGCTGGAACTGGCCGCTTTGGTCAAAATCTGCGCCCGATATCGAGTGCCGATCGTACCCCAGGGCGGAAACAGCGGAATGTCTGGCGGAGCAACACCGGACAGCAGCGGCGCAGCCCTGCTTGTGTCGCTGCGCCGGATGAACGCGATTCGTGCGCTTACTCCGCAGACCGGAACCGCGCTGTGCGAAGCAGGTGTGATCCTGCAGACTTTGCAGGAAGCGGCTGATGCGCAGGGCCTGCGCTTTCCGCTGACACTCGGCGGAAAGGGCTCGGCCACGATTGGCGGTCTGATTGCCACCAATGCAGGCGGCACGCAGGTTTTGCGACACGGTTCCATGCGCGCGCAGGTGCTGGGGATTGAAGCGGTGCTGGCCGATGGCTCGATCTATTCGGCGCTGACCCCGCTCAAGAAGGACAACCGCGGGTTCGATCTGAAGCAGCTGTTTATCGGCAGCGAAGGCACTTTGGGGATCATCACCGCGGCGACCCTGCGACTAATTCCGGCGGCACCCGTGCGGCAGGTGATCTGGGCGGGCCTTGACTCGGTCCAGCACGCCAGCGACCTCTTACGCCACTGCCAGGCTGTTTGCGGGGATCTGCTTGAAGGGTTTGAAGTGCTGCCGCAGTCTTGCCTTGACGCAGTGCTGGCTTACTTGCCGGATGCCCGCGCTCCGCTGGCCGAACCCCACGCCTGGCACGCGCTTATCGAACTGGCTGGTGATGATCCGGCACCTTTTGGCGAAGAAATGCTGGAACAGGCCTTGACCAAAGGGCTGCTCGAAGATGCGGCGATTGCGGTTTCGGAAATGCAGGCAGACGCATTCTGGAACTTGCGCGATGCAATTTCCCCGGCGGAGCGGGCCAAGGGACCCGCCATGCAGCACGATATCGCGGTGCCGGTCGATAGGATGGCCGCATTCATCAGTGCCGCAGTTCCCGAGATCGAACAGCGCTGGCCCGGTGTCCGCGCCTTTGGCTTTGGTCATTTGGGCGATGGTAATATCCATTTCCACGCTCAGGCGCCGCACGGCGTAGACCGTGATGCATGGGAACAGGGTGACGGCAAGGCGATCAGCCATGCCGTGCATGATTTGGTTGATCAGTGGCACGGCACGATTTCGGCCGAGCACGGGATCGGCCAACTGAAAGTTGCCGAGTTGGAACGGCTAGCCGATCCGGTGGCGCTGACACTGCTGCGCCGGGTCAAAGCCGCGCTTGATCCGGAGGGATTGTTCAATCCGGGCAAGCTGCTTGCACCGAGGCCGCCAAACGCTTAAAGGCGCGCATTCGTGCCAGCCTTGGCGATCCCGGGGTCGGTTGCAACCAACACGATTCGGAGAGATACCCATGGCCAGTGCGCCGCAGTCCACCCCCCTGCCGCTGTTTTACAAAGACCTGATGCCGCTCAATAGCCGCGATCACGCCAATTGGAGCAGCCGCATTACCGAAAACGCCTCGTGGATGGTTGGCCAGCACGCCATCCCGCTGACGGCAGAAGAATTCGTCCATGCCTCGCGCCATTTTCCGATCGTTTTTTCAGTCGCAGACACCCCGGTCCCATTGGGCCTGATGGGGCTGAACGAAGGCGTGAACACCTTTTTTGACGATGACGGCAAGCTGAATTCGCCAGTCTATGTCCCGGCCTATGCCCGCCGTTATCCGTTCATGCTGGCCAAGCTGACCCAGGAAACCGAAGAACTGTCGCTGTGCTTTGATCCGACCAGCGATCTGGTTGGTGAATTCGAAGGCGGCACCGCCTTGTTCGATGGCGACCAGCCGAGCGAAAGCTGCAAGGCGACACTCGATTTCTGCCGCAATTTTGAAGAAGCCGGTTTCCGCACCCAGTCGTTTGTCGATGAGCTGGTCAAGCACGATCTGTTGATGGATGGCGAAGTTTCTATCCAGCAGCAGGGCAACGATCAGCCGTTCGTCTATCGCGGTTTCAAGATGGTCGATCAGGAAAAGCTCCGTGATCTGCGCGGCGACGTGCTGCGGACGATGAATCAGAACGGCATGCTGGCCCTGATCTTCGCCCACCTGTTCAGCCTTGAGCACATGAGCGAAGTCTTCGCCCGGCAGGTGCAGCAGGGCAAGGGCCCGATCCCGGCGCTGCCAAACTAATCGCGGCCAAAACCACCTTATGCGTCCGCCTCTTGCAACAAGAGGCGGACGTGTTTATCTTGAGCGAGTCTTGTCAGGCTTCCCTCATGGTCTGGCGGGGCACGGTGCACGCAAGTGCGCCACCTCCCTGAACCTTGGCCACCTCGTGCATCTGCACGAGGTGGTTTTTTATTCGGCAGCACTGGCCCAGTCTGCCACCTGACCCAGATCCGCGACTTCACTCGCCAGTTTTCGCACAAGTCCAACCAGCAGCGTGACCGTTGACGCGAAACCGGGGCCGGGCTCGGCCATCCGCGAATCGAGATAGCTGGTCCGGTCAATCTCCAATTGCAGACCGTGCAGGCCATTATCGGGCATCGCATGACGTTCCAGCACATAACCACCAGCATAGGGGCGATTATGTGCTGCACTGCGTTTGGCTTGCGCAAAATAGCTGAAGCAGTTCGCCACAAGCGTACCGTGACAGCTGGCGCCAAAGCGATCACCCAACACGAATTCCGGTCCGGCATTGCCGCTTCGAGCGTTCAGAGGCGGCATCGAATGCAAATCAATCAGCAATGCCGCACCCCAACGCGCTCGCAACCGGATCAGACATTCCGCCAGACTCTGATGATAGGGCGTGTGGATCAAACCGAGTCGCGCTGACAATTCAGCTTCATCCAGCGGCTTCTTCCACAGTTCCCCCAACCCAGGCAGACGCCGCGGAATCAAACCCAGCCCGCTACGCACCCGCAAGCCAGGGCTTTCGCTGTTGCGGTTCAAAGCCCGCTGCCGCGCAACCATTTCCCAATCGACATCGTCCGGGGAGCGATTGAGATCAATCATCGCCCGTGGCGCCTGAGCGACAAGCAGCGCCGCTCCGGTTTCCCGGGCCACGGCTTCACCCAGTCGGTCAACATAGCGGTCCTCCAACTTCAGCGTTGAAAAACCGGGATTACGCATCTCTTCCAGAAGACTGGCGGGATAGGCGCGGCCTGCGTGGGGCACAGCGATCAGAACTGGCACCGCCGAGGGCTGGGGCATGGTCAAAGTGAAAGCTGGCTGGCCAGCTTCGCCCGGGATTGCACCGCCGTACTGGCGCTGCGAATCACGGTGGCGGATCGGATCGTCTGGCATTAACCCAAGGCTGGCCTGCTGAAAGCGTCATGTCAAAGCCGCGCGTTGCCAAAATGCTGCGGATTGTTAACCCGATCGGATGTATAGCGCAGCCTTCCACTCCGGCCACTCTGCCGGAAAACTGTACTGCGATACGAAAAGGTCCGCGATGATCCGCATCCTCCTTGCCGAAGACGAAGAAGCCATGCGCACCTATCTGGCGCGCGCGCTGCAGAACGCGGGCTATGATGTGGTCGCGGTCGATCGCGGCACGGCGGCTCTGCCGCTGCTGATCGATAGCCATTTTGACCTGCTGCTGTCGGACATCGTCATGCCTGAAATGGACGGAATTGAGCTGGCCCAGCGCTGCGCCGATGTAAGCCCCAAGACCAAAGTGATGTTCATTACCGGATTTGCCGCCGTTACGCTGAAGGCCAGCCGCGAAGCACCGCAAGCCAAGGTGCTGTCCAAACCGTTCCATCTCAAGGATTTGGTAATGGAAGTGGAACGAATCTTTGGCCAACAGGCACAAGCTTCAATCTAACACCTTGCCATATCCGGGGAGCCTCGCTAATGGCGCTCCCCTGCCCGGGGCGACGGTCTCGGGCAGACCTGAATGGTGCGGGCGTATAGCTCAGTGGTAGAGCACTATGTTGACATCGTAGGGGTCGCAAGTTCAATCCTTGCTACGCCCACCATTCATGAAAAAGGCCCCGGATTTCCGGGGCCTTTTTGATTCTGGCTTCATCCCCGGCTTGACCGGGGATCGCTGGCGTCCGTGTCGCCAGATTGCAGTCAGGCGGCCAGCGGTCCCCGGTCAAGCCGGGGACGACGATGTTCTTACTTGCCCTGCCAGTTCGGTTTGCGCTTTTCGGCAAAGGCGGCTGCACCTTCGCGGGCGTCAGCGCTGACGAAGACCGGAGCGATGTAGCTGGCCTGCTTGGCCCACATCTCTTCATCGGTCCAGCTGTGCGAATCGCGGATGATCGCTTTGGAGGCGATCAGCGCCAGCGGGCCGTTGGCGGCAACCGCGCGGGCCAGTTCCTTGGCGCCTTCAAGCGAAGGGCCTTCGGTAATGCGGTTGACGAAGCCCAGTTCATAGGCGCGCTGGGCGGTAATGAAATCGCCGGTCAAGGCCAGTTCCATTGCGATCCGCGGCGGGATCTGGCGGGGCAGCTTGATCAGCCCGCCAGCCGCAGCGGCAAGGCCGCGCTTGGCTTCGGGAATGCCGAACTTGGACGATGCATTGGCGACGATCAGATCGCAGCTGAGCGCCAGTTCCATGCCGCCCGCCAAGGCATAGCCATCAACCGCCGCGATCACCGGCTTGGTCGGGGTCCATTCAGTCAGGCCGCCAAATCCGCGCCCTTCGATGCTGGGGCGCTCGCCGCGCAGAAAACCCTTCAGATCCATGCCAGAGCAGAACGTACCGCCAGCCCCGGTCAGGATCGCACAGCGCAATTCGGGATCGGCTTCCAGCCGGTCCATCGCCGCCGAGATGCCTTCCGCCTGCGACTTGTTCATCGCATTCTTGGCCTCAGGCCGGTTCATGGTGACGATCAGGACACCATCTTCGACTTCGGTTGTGACTTCGGGGGCTTCGCTCATCTTTCGGTTCCTCTCAGTAAGCTGTTTAACCGTACGATTAAGGCGCTGAATGATCCACGTCCAGCCCTTACTTGCACAGTGGCGCGGCTCTGCTAAGGGGACAGGCAAATCTTCCCCAGTCCGCATGAGGCGTCAGCAAACATGGCCAAGATCAAGGTGAAAAACCCCGTCGTCGAAATGGACGGCGATGAGATGACCCGCATAATCTGGCAGTGGATCCGCGAACAGCTGATCCTGCCCTATCTCGACATCGATCTGAAGTATTACGATCTATCGGTCGAAAAGCGGGATGAAACCAACGACAAGATCACCGTCGATGCTGCCAACGCCACCAAGGAATTCGGCGTCGCGGTAAAGTGCGCCACGATCACGCCCGACGAGGCGCGGGTTGAAGAATTCAAGCTCAAGAAGATGTGGAAGAGCCCCAACGGGACGATCCGCAACATTCTGGGCGGCGTGGTGTTCCGCGAACCGATCGTGATGCAGAACGTGCCGCGGTTGATCCCGGGCTGGACCGATCCGATCGTGGTTGGCCGTCATGCTTTCGGCGATCAGTACAAGGCGACCGATTTCCTCGTTCCCGGCCCCGGCAAGCTGCGGTTGGTCTGGGAAGGCGATGATGGTAGCAAGATCGACGAGGAAGTGTTCCAGTTCCCCAGCCCCGGCGTGGCGCTGGCGATGTACAACCTGGACGATTCGATCCGCGATTTCGCCCGCGCTTCGCTCAACTATGGCCTCAACCTCGGTTGGCCGGTCTACCTTTCGACCAAGAACACCATCCTCAAGGCCTATGACGGGCGCTTCAAGGACCTGTTCGAAGAAGTCTATCAGAACGAAGGCTTCGCCGAAAAGTTCAAGGCCGCCGGGATCGTTTACGAACACCGCCTGATCGACGACATGGTCGCTTCGGCACTCAAGTGGTCGGGCAAGTTCGTCTGGGCCTGCAAGAACTATGACGGCGACGTGCAGTCGGATCAGGTGGCGCAGGGCTTTGGTTCGCTCGGCCTGATGACGTCAGTCCTGATGACGCCGGATGGCAAGACCGTTGAGGCCGAAGCCGCCCACGGCACCGTCACGCGCCACTACCGCCAGCACCAGCAGGGCAAGGCGACCAGCACCAACCCGATCGCCAGCATCTTCGCCTGGACCCGCGGGCTGATCTATCGCGGCAAGTTCGACGGCACGCCCGATGTAGTGCGCTTTGCCGAAACGCTGGAAAAGGTCTGCATTGACACAGTCGAAGGCGGTGCGATGACCAAGGACCTCGCGATCCTGATCGGTCCGGAACAGCCGTGGCTTACCACCGAAGGGTTCTTCGCGGCGATCGTCGAGAACCTTGAGACCGAAATGCAGAGCTGGAAATAAGCTCGCTTCCAGTCTTTGACGGGCAATGCGGCGGCAAGGGCAACCTTGCCGCCGCTTTTGCATCGGCGGGGGGTGTGAATTTGTCCCCCGTGCTGCCATAGCTGGACCATGGCCAGCCCTACCGAATTCGTCCCAACTTCATCGCTTGGCGATGCACTGGTCATTCTGGGCGCAGCAGGGATCGTAATTCCACTGTTTGCCCGGTTCCGGATCACGCCGGTGATCGGCTTCATTCTGGTCGGGTTGCTGGTCGGACCGTTTGGCCTGGGCGGGCTGGCCACAGAGCATCCTTGGCTGTCCTACGTCACGATCAGCGACCCTGAGCGGCTGGCACCCTATGCCGAATTTGGCATCGTGTTGCTGCTGTTTTCAGTCGGGCTGGAGCTATCGTTTGGCCGTCTCTGGGCAATGCGGCGGCAAGTGTTCGGGCTGGGCGCGATGGAACTGATCGGGTGCGCACTGCTGATCGCGCTGGGCCTTGTATTGCTGGGCAATTCCCCCGCGGCAGGGCTGGCGCTTGGCCTTGCCCTCGCCCTCTCTTCGACCGCACTGGTGCTGCGAATTGTCGATACCGGAACGCCGGTTGGCCGCGCGGCGCTATCAATGCTGCTGTTTGAGGATATCGCGCTGGTCCCGATCATTTTTCTGCTCGGCGCGATGGGCAAGAGCAGCGCGGCGCAGGATGGCGGCGCGCTGTTCTCAACCTTGGCTTATGGCGCATTGGTCGTGCTGGTGTTGTTGGTGTTTGGGCGGTTCCTGTTGCCCCGGCTGTTTGCGCAAGCGGCCCGCACGAAAAGCCCTGAACTGTTCCTCGCCGCCAGCCTGCTGGTGGTAATTCTGGCTTCGACCGCGACTGGTGCGGTGGGGCTTTCTCCGATCGTCGGCGCACTTATCGCCGGACTGCTGATCGCCGAAACCGAATACCATGAAGAGGTCGAAGCGATTACCGCACCGTTCAAGGGGCTGGCGCTGGGGGTGTTCCTGATCACGGTCGGGATGGGCCTCGATCTGGGCGTGGTTATCGACCAGCCCGGAGCGATTCTACTTGCGGTCAGCGCGATCCTGCTGGCCAAGGCGATGGTCACCGGCCTGCTGCTGCGACTGATGGGCGCGCGTCCGGGAACCTCGACCGAGGCTGGGATCCTGATGTCGAGCCCTTCGGAAACCACCTTGATCGTGCTGGGTGCGGCAATTTCGGCGGGGCTGATTACCCGCAACGCCGCGCAATTCTGGCAAATCGTTACCGCAATCGGGCTGACCGTGACGCCAATCCTGGCCTGGATCGGCCACCGGCTGGGCAACCGGGTCGATGAAGCCGGGCAGACCATGCCCGCTGCCGAGACGGGCGAAGCGCGCGCGATCATCGTCGGGTTTGACCGTGTCGGGCGATTGGTTGCCGACATGCTGACCCGGCACGACAAGCCCTTCATCGCGATTGATCTGGATACCGACCGGGTCATGGCAGGCCAACGCGATGGCTTTCCGGTGATCTTCGGCGACGCCACCCGCGAGGGCGCGCTAGACCGGCTGGGGCTCGATACGGCCAGCGCAGTCGTGCTGACAATGGACGAGCCGGTACTCGCCCAACGGCTGGTCAAGAAGCTACGCGCCGCGCACCACGATCTGCCGATACTGGCCCGCGCGCGCGATGCCCGCCATGCCGCCGCGCTCTATCGCGCCGGGGCGACAACCGCAGTGCCGCAAACGCTGGAAAGCTCGTTGCAATTATCCGAGGCAGTGCTGGTCGATGTCGGCGTACCGATGGGCTTCGTCATCGCCAGCATCCACGAAAAGCGCGACGAATATCGCGCGATGATCAAGGATCAGGGCGGGCTGGACGAAAAGCCGGTGTTGAAAAGTGGTGGACTGCGCGGGCGGCAGATTTAGCCGCCCAGCACAGCCTTCACAGCCGCAATCGCAGCGTCAGCCTTCGCCCCATCCGGCCCGCCGCCTTGCGCCATATCAGCCCGTCCGCCGCCGCCCTTGCCGCCAAGCGCTTCCACGCCTGCACGGACCAGATCGACCGCGCTGACCTTGCCGGTCAGATCATCGGTTACTGCCGCCGCAATGCTGGCCTTGCCGTCATTGACCGCCACAACAACCGCCACACCCGAACCCATCCGGGCCTTGGCCTGATCGAGCAGTCCGCGCAGTTCCTTGGGATCGAGCCCATCGAGCACCTGGCCGGAGAACTTCACCCCGCCAATTTCCTCATCCGCCGCCTCGGCCTTGCCGCCGCCGCCGAGTGCCAGCGCTTTCTTGGCTTCAGCCAGTTCGCGTTCCAGCTTGCGGCGTTCATCGAGCAGCGCAGCGACGCGGGTTTCAACATCGTCAGGCGTGGTCTTGAGCAGGCTGGCGGCGCCTTTCAACATATCTTCGCGGCCTACCAGCCAGACGCGCGCGCCTTCGCCGGTCAAGGCTTCGATCCGGCGGACACCGGAGCTGACGGCGCTTTCGCTGACGATCCGCAGCACCCCGATGTCACCCAGCGCGCGCACATGGGTGCCGCCGCACAGTTCGACCGAATAGCTCTTAGCTCCCGCCGCACCCATGCTGAGCACGCGCACTTCGTCGCCGTATTTCTCGCCAAACAGCGCCATCGCACCAGCTTCGATTGCGTCTTCAGGGCTCATCAACCGGGTGACGACCGGCTGGTTTCCACGGACCTGCGCGTTCACTTCGGCCTCGACCGCCGTGATATCGTCGGCACTGAGCGCGGTCGGATGCGAATAGTCGAACCGCAGCCGGTCAGCCGCAACCAGCGAACCCTTCTGGGTCACATGCCCACCCAGCCGGTTCCGCAGCGCTGCGTGGAGCAAGTGGGTGGCGGAGTGATTGGCGCGGATCGCATCGCGGCGCGCGACGTCGATATCGAGCCGGACGGTATCGCCGACCTTGATGGTTCCTGCAGTCACCGCCGCCTGATGGGCGTGAAGCCGACCCAACGGCTTTGCGGTATCGCTGACTGTCAGTGCCAAACCATCGGCGCCCGCAATCACCCCGGCATCGCCGCTTTGACCGCCGCTTTCGCCATAGAACGGCGTCTGATTGACCACCAGGCTAATGCTGTCGCCAGCCGTCGCGCTATCGACTTCCTTGCCATCCTTGACCAGCGCGACAACCTGCGCCTCGCCAGTGGTGGCGGTGTAGCCGGTGAACTCGGTCGCGCCGGCGCGTTCAGCAATATCGAACCAGACGTCTTCGTCGGCGGCCTGTCCGCTGCCCTTCCAGGCGGCGCGGGCGGCGGCTTTTTGCTGGGCCATGGCTGCGTCGAACCCGGCGCGATCCACCGCGATCCCGCGGGCGCGCAGCGCGTCCTCGGTCAGGTCATAGGGAAAGCCGAAGGTGTCATAGAGCTTGAATGCGGTTTCGCCGGGCAGCTGACCGCCCTCACCCATGTCGCCGGTTGCCTCGTCGAGCAGCTTGAGCCCGTTGGCGAGCGTGCGGCGGAACTGAATTTCCTCGCGCTGAAGCGTTTCCTCGATCAGCGGCTGCGCCCGGCCCAGCTCGGGATAGGCCGCGCCCATTTCCTGCACCAAGGCCGGAACCAAGCGGTGCATCAAGGGGTCCTTCGCGCCCAGCAGATGCGCATGGCGCATCGCGCGGCGCATGATCCGCCGCAGCACATAGCCGCGCCCTTCGTTGCTGGGCAGTACACCATCGGCCAGCAGGAAGCTGGTCGAGCGCAAGTGATCGGCGATCACCCGGTGGCTGGCCTGTTGGTCGCCCGCCGCCTTGACCCCGGTCAGGCCTTCAGAGGCAGCAATCAGCGCGCGGAAGGTGTCGGTATCGTAGTTGTCATGGACGCCCTGCATGACAGCCGCGATCCGCTCCAGACCCATGCCGGTGTCGATGCTCGGCTTGGGCAGCTCGGTCCGGCTGCCATCGGCGGACTGCTCGAACTGCATGAACACCAGGTTCCAGATTTCGATGAACCGGTCACCGTCCTCATCGGGTGATCCCGGAGGCCCGCCAAAGATGTGATCGCCGTGGTCATAGAAGATTTCGGAGCACGGCCCGCACGGCCCGGTATCGCCCATCGACCAGAAGTTATCATTGGTCGGGATGCGGATGATCCGGCTTTCGGGCAGCCCGGCGATCTTCTGCCACAGCGCAAAGGCCTCATCATCGGTGTGATAGACGGTGACGGTCAGCTTGTCCTTTGCCAGCCCCCAATCCTGGGTCAGCAAGGTCCATGCGTGCACGATCGCTTGTTCCTTGAAATAGTCCCCGAACGAGAAGTTTCCGAGCATTTCAAAGAACGTATGATGCCGCGCGGTATAGCCGACATTGTCCAGATCGTTGTGCTTGCCGCCTGCCCGCACGCATTTCTGGCTGCTCACCGCACGGGGCGTTTCGCGGGTCTCAAGGCCGGTGAAGACGTTCTTGAACGGCACCATCCCGGCGTTGACGAACATCAGCGTCGGATCGTTGTAGGGCACCAGCGGAGCAGACGGCTCCACATCGTGCCCGTTACGGCCGAAGTAATCGAGGAAGGAGCGGCGGATTTCGTTCGTCGAGGTCATGCGCCCGCCGATAAGGCAGCCAGCGCCCAGCGGCAAGCGTCAAGGCGTGTCAAGCGCGCGCTGTAACGATCCAGGCTGCAGCCGGTAGCGCCACCAGATTGCCGCTGCGATGTTCGGCCAGCCAATCGCGCATCCAGCCCTTGGCCTGATCGCGCGCCGCATCGTCCAGCATCCGCAGCGCCGGTGCGGCAGGGCCAATCCGGCTGAACAGCTGCAGCGCATCCTCGACCGGGTCTTCACCGACCCCGGCGATATAGGCGAAATCGGTCTCGGCCATATGGACATCCTGCCATCCGGCATCATCCAGGATCGAACGGACATGCCCCTCATCGGCGAAGGCGAACGGCCCTGGCGCGGTTGGATCGGGTGAGGCAGGCAATTTCAGCAGCCCCGCCAGCTCACTCGCCCAGAGGTTGAGCCGCGGACTGCGGAAGCACGAAAAGATCAGCTCTGCGCCCGGCCGCGACAGGCCGCGCAAATGCGCGAAAGCCCCGCGCGGCGCATCGAAAAACATCACGCCGTGGCGTGAAATCAGCACGTCGGGCCGAAAATTGCCGGAATCCCACGATCCGGCATCGGCTTCTTCAAACCGGACATTGGGATGGCTCTGGCCGCGCTCACTCGCGGCCGCAATCAAGGCCGGCGATACATCGACGCCGATAACTTCGGCGCTGTCATTGCCGCGGGCGATGGCCAGCGAAAGCTCCCCCGCGCCGCAGCCGATATCAAGCACCGCCTTGCCCTCACACCCGCCAATTCGCGCCAGCAAGCGCTCGGTCAGCCCGGCGAACGAGCGGTCAGTCAGCCGGTAATTATCGGCCCAGGTGCGGCCAACGGCCTCTCGCCAATCGTTTCCTGTCGTCATGGGACAAAGGCTATGCCCTGTCTCGCAGCGACACAAGCAACAATTCCTGCACAAAATTCACTTGCGACTCGTTGCCAGGAGGCAGAGCATCCACTCCAGTCCTTGCGCCCCGGGTGCAAGCGTACACAGCGCCCGGCGCGCCTCATATGTAGAGGAGGCGATGATGGGCAGCACCCAAAATGGAGCGGCGATCGGCAATAGAGCAACCCGTGCGGTGGCTTTGGTGGGGCCAGCCGGCACGGGCAAGACCAGTCTGGCAGAAGCTCTGCTGTTTACCAGCGGCACCATCACCCGTCAGGGCAGCGTCGAGGCCGGATCGAGCGTCGGTGACGCAAGCCCCGAAGCCCGCGCCCGTGGCGGCTCAACCGAAATCAATCTGGCCCATTTTGAATATCTGGACGATCGCTTTGCCCTGATCGACGTTCCCGGCGGCGCAGGCTTTTCTGCGGACGGCGCCGCCGCGCTGCAATCGGTGGATATGGCACTGGTCGTGATCGACCTCGCGCCGGAACGCGCCGCTCTGGCCGGACCGATCCTGCGCCAGCTAGACGAGCTGAGTCTGCCCCACGCCATCTTCATCAACAAGATCGAGCATGCCCGAGCGGGTACCGTCCATGCGCTGATCGAGGCGCTGCAACCGATGAGCCGTGAACCGCTGGCGCTGCGCCAGATCCCGATCCGTGAACGCGACGCGAGCGGCGGAGAGGTGGTGACCGGCTATGTCGATCTCGCTTTGGAACGGGCCTATCGCTATCGCCCTGGCAAGGAGAGCGAATTGGTCTCGATCCCCGGCGAACTGATCGCAGCGGAACAGGCCGACAGGTCGCACCTGCTCGAAACACTGGCAGATTTTGATGATAACCTGCTGGAAGCTTTACTGCTTGATCAAATCCCGGACCCTGATCTGGTGATGGCCGATCTGGCTGCTGACACGTCTGGTAACAAGGTTGTACCAGTCCTGCTTGGCTCCGCCCTAAACGATGGCGGGGTCCACCGCCTGCTCAAACTGCTGCGCCACGAAGCGCCTGCACCCGATGCAGCAGCGCAGCGGCTCGGCCTGCGTGAAGGCGGCGCATTGCATGTGTTCAAGATCGCCAATGGCGGAGCCATGGGCCGCCTGGCTCTCGGCCGGGTGCTGGGTGCTCCTCTGGGCGAAGGTGACGAATTGGTGGTCGGCGATGCGGCTGAACGCACCGGATCGGTGTTCTTTGTGCAGGGTGAAAAGACCGCCAAACAGGCTACGGCAAGGCCCGGCGATGTGGTGGCTGTAGCCAAGGTGGATAGTGCACGCAGCGGGGTGATGCTGGGCCGCAAGGAGGCGGCGTTGGGTGCTACCCCTGCCCCGGTCTATCCGCCGCGCAATGCCGCGATTGCGATCACCACCCGCGACCGCAAAGATGACGTCAAGCTGTCAACAGCGCTGCACCGGCTGTGTGAGGAGGACCCGGCGCTCGAGTGGAGTCAGGACGATGCCAGCCACGAGACGATCCTGCGCGGGATCAACGATGATCACCTAACCGTTGTGTTGGGCCGGCTTCAGCGGCGCTATGGCGTAGCGGTTGAGACCCGTGCCCCCAGCATCGCTTACCGTGAATCGATCCGCAAACCGGTCACAGCGCGCGGGCGGCACAAGAAGCAGTCGGGCGGGCACGGTCAGTATGGCGACTGCGTGATTGCGATCCGGCCCTTGGCGCGCGGGGACGGGTTTGTGTTTGAGGACAAGATCACCGGCGGCGTGATCCACAAACAGTATATTCCGGCGGTTGAAGCGGGCATTCGCGAGGCGATGGAGCGCGGGCCGCTGGGCTTCCCGGTGGTCGATGTGGCAGTGACATTGACCGACGGGTCATTCCATGCGGTTGACAGTTCGGAACTGGCCTTCCGGGTCGCCGGACGGCTTGCCATGAACGAAGCATTGGCGGCGGCAGCACCCTATCTGTTGGAGCCGATCCTCAAAGTTGCAGTCGATACCCCGGCCGGGAGCGGATCGAAGGCCGGATCGGTTTTATCGGCCCGGCGCGGACAGATCCTGGGGTTGGCCCCTCATCCCGACTGGACGCTGTGGGAACGGGTCGAAGCACTGCTACCGGAAAGCGCGTTGCCGGGCCTCGATGCAGAATTGCGTTCGCTCAGTCAGGGGTTGGCCGGGTTTACTGCTGGGTTCGACCATCTGGCTGAGCTGGGCGGCAAACACGCCGATGAAGTCATCAAGACCCGGGCGACAGAAGCACACTAGGCTGCGTTGCAATCGGGTTGATCAGTCAATCGTCCGGACACCCCGAGTCCAGGGCAGCGAAGCGCCAAGGGTGCAGCGCGCGGCAGTAATGCTGGCGCGCACTGTGCCGCCATCGTGATTGAACCGGAACGGCAGATATGTCTGCTGCCAACGGCCCGCGCCATCGGCATAGACCTGCCAGCGGATCGGACGCATATCACCATTGGTCAGCGTGAAAGCGAGCGCCTCACCGGGGATCAAGCCGCTTGCGCGGATTTCGATGATCTTGCCGTTACCGGCCAGTTGCAGCTCACAATCCGCAGTACGATCAAACGCCAGCAACGGCCAGCGTTCAGCCATGGTGGCAGAAGCCGCGGTGCCGGTGAGCGCAAGAGCGGCGAACAGGAATAGGGAGCGGGAGCGATTCATCGAGCACCTCCGGATGCGAAGTTCTGCTCTAGGCTCGTCAGGGGTCCCCCGTCGCGCGGCGATTTGGCCCTGCCCCACGACGGGACAGGGCCATGGTGGAAATCGCCTTAGTTGCCGGTTGGTGCCGGGCTCGGTTCAGCCACCGGGACAGCGGCAGTGGTACCTTGCGGCGCGAGGCCTGCGGCCTCGGCACCAATTGACTTGGACACGTCCACCCGGACCTTGTCATTGTGGGCGGCGACGGTTCCGGTTTCCTTGCCCTTTTTGTCGAGCAGCATTTCCTCGCCTGATCCGCCAAGCGGAACCAGCCGGACGCTGACCGGGTTGGGATTGAGCTTGTTCGAAGCCCCGCTCGAGCTATCAACTACCGCGCCGACAAGGCCGCCAGCCAGAACGTTGCCAAAGGTCGATCCACCAAGCTTGCTCTGCACCAAGACGTAGGACGGCCGATAGCCTTCCAGGGTGAGATCGACCCGCAGGTCATGCTTGCGCGGCAGTTCAACCTTGCACGGCGTGGTGCAAGTGAAGCCATTGGTCAGTTTGGCGATTGCGCCCTTGGGTTCGGTTTCTATCACCATGTCCTGATTGGCGCCGTTCATGACGGTGGCGCAGCCTGACAAGCCAACACCTGCCAACGCCAGACATGCGAGATTGCGAAATTTCATTAGGACCCCCTCCTGTTGTGATGATGCGATGCTGGAACTGCAACGATCAGGCGTCAAGCAAGCATTTGGAATGGAGCGCGTTTTAGCGATCGAGATTCAACAAAAACCGGCGCGGCTGCCAAGAGTGGCAAGCCGCGCCGGCCTGTTGTTGGGAGGGTGCCCCGAGGGATACGGGGAACCGGAGCGCCCTCCGTTCAGTCCCGATAGCGTGAGGCGGGCGGCCTGTTGCTATCGGAAGCTCTGGGGATCAGACTTCTTCGGCCTCCGCGTCAGGACCGGTCATCATCTCCCCGGCAAGACCTTCGGTTTGGCCGCGAATAGCAGCCTCCAGCCGGTCACAAAGTTCGGGATTTTCCTTGAGGAAGGTTTTCGAATTTTCACGCCCCTGCCCAATCCGGATCGAATCGTAGGAGAACCAGGCGCCAGACTTTTCTACAATCCCGGCCTTGACGCCGAGGTCGAGAATTTCACCGATCTTGGAAATGCCTTCGCCATACATGATGTCGAATTCCACCTGCTTGAACGGCGGGGCGACCTTGTTCTTGACGACCTTCACCCGGGTGGTGTTGCCGACGATATCGTCGCGATCCTTGATCTGGCCGGTGCGGCGAATGTCGAGCCGGACCGAGGCATAAAACTTGAGCGCATTGCCGCCGGTAGTGGTTTCCGGATTGCCGTACATCACCCCGATCTTCATCCGCAGCTGATTGATGAAGATCACCATGCAGTTCGAACGGCTGATCGAGCCGGTCAACTTGCGCAAGCTCTGCGACATCAGCCGCGCCTGCAGGCCAACGTGGCTATCGCCCATTTCACCTTCGATTTCGGCCCGCGGCACCAGCGCCGCAACCGAATCGATCACCAGCACGTCAATCGCATTCGAGCGCACCAGCGTATCGACGATTTCGAGCGCCTGTTCGCCGGTATCGGGCTGCGATACGATCAGTTCGTCGATGTCGACGCCCAGTTTCTTGGCATAGCCCGGATCAAGCGCATGTTCGGCGTCGACGAAAGCAGCGGTCCCGCCGTTCTTCTGCGCCTGGGCAATCACATGCAGCGCCAGCGTGGTCTTGCCCGAGCTTTCGGGACCATAGATTTCGATAACCCGGCCCTTGGGCAGTCCGCCGATGCCCAGAGCAATGTCGAGCCCGAGCGAACCGGTGGAGATCGCCTCAACCTCCATCGCCTGCTTCGAGCCCAGCTTCATCGCCGAGCCTTTGCCAAATGCGCGGTCAATCTGCGCCAGCGCTGCTTCGAGCGCCTTTTGACGGTCCATAGAATCCTTGCCTTCCTGAATCAGCTTGAGTTGAGCAGCCATCGAAGTTCCCCTTGCGTAACCAGCCGACCCGTCAGGTCAACGTGCGACTGGTGTACCGCGTTTGTTCCATAAGAACAAGAGGGGAACTAGAACATTTTTAGAACAACCAAAAATCGCGACAAACAGTGGGTTTTGGTTGCTGCATCAGTTCCATAATAGACATTTGTCGCTCCGGTTACCCCCGCCGCGCAGGCTGTCCCCCGAATCACGGCGGTTCCGGACTGCCGGTAGGAAGCCTGCACCGCACAGCTTCCGGGACTTGCCGCCGCCGCGCGCCAACTCTAGTCGGTGTCGTTCTCCTGAATCCGAAGCAGCAGCGCAAATTTTTGCTGGGCACACAACCGAATGGAAGCACAATGACCGGATCCTTTTCAGCGCAGGCTGCGCAAGATCACTTCGCCCACTGCGTCCAGGTTTTCGGCGGCATCCCCGCCACAACACGGCGGCTCGGCATCGACGAACGTGCCATCCGCCGCTTCATCAACGGCGAACGCCCGATCAGCGAAGGACTGCTGGCCGATACAGCGGCAGCGCTGCGGCTGTTAATTGAAGAGGCGACGGCGGCGGAAGCGGGGATTGGTGAGGTGTTGGGGTTGGGTGAAGTCTCACCGTAGTCCTATTGGCCGGACAAGGCCGGGCAAGCCAGTCTGATGAACGGCTTGACTGGAAGTCCGTTGGCCCGGCTTGGGCTCAAACGGTTCGACTATGCGGCCTTGATGCATTCCCTCGATTAGGACGGCCTTGGCACCCATCGCCGCCCAAACTGCTCATCCCATTGCGCCAGCGCCGGCTTCGGGCGAAAATTGCTGTCGGTCAGCGCGATCGAGGTGAACAATGGCAAGATATCGGGCAGCGGGCCGGGGAACGATTTGAGGTCGAGCTCGGCAAATTGCAGCTGGAACCAACCGATCGCACTGACGCTGTCGAGCAGGTCGGCGTGGCGCGCAATATAGCGCGCCTGCTGCTGGGGGTTACTCTTGATCGGCCCGAAACTCTTGCTGACCCAGCCGCCTTCCGTCACAATCACCGGCAGGCCGGTCTTGCCGCGCAGGCGGGTGTAATAGTCCGCCGGAATTTCGTCCGGATCGCTGTGACCGAAATAGGGATAGGACGAAATCCCAAGCGCGCGGGTAAAGGGAAAATCGACGAGATCCTGCGCGATACCCACATAGGCGCCCTTAGCCAGCATCCGGCCCCAGGCTGCTTCGGCCTGAACCGATATGAACCGCTGGGCCTTGGCCCCGGCGGCGGCCAGTGCGCGCTCGATCAGGTTGGCGGTATCCTTGACCGCGCGGTATAGCTTTGGCGGAGCGATCTGGCGAACCAGATTGGTCTCCGCCGCCAGCCCCAGCCAATCGGGCCGCAGCGTGGCTTCCAAGGCCAGCGCATAGTCCCGCGCGAGTGCCTGCACCGACGGTTCGCTGAGGCTGCGTCCGGCTTTGACCAGCGCCGGAGATTCGCTTTCGCGCCCCAGCCCGTTGGTCAGATCGATCATCACGGTCAGCGCCAGCCCTTTGGAGCGCAGGTATTTGACAAGTTCAACCTTGTCGCGTTTGAGGATAGCCTCGGCGCTCACCCCGTTCAGCAGATCACCCCACGGCAGCTCTTCATGGATGATCGCGCGGTCGGCGCGCTGGCTCCACAGGTTGATCCCTTCGATCACCGCCTTGACCGTCGGGCGCGGCGGCATGTGCGAAAAGCCCATCTGCCAGGTGCGGGTCCGGTCACTGGTACCGCGCCGCGAAGGCGCGGCCCCCGCCGCGCCGGTCCCGCAACCGCCCAACATCATGGCCAATGTGGTGGCGGTCAATCCACTCAGCGCGGTGCGGCGATCCCGGTTACGCGGCATGGCGTTCTCCTGCTCGAAGCCTGGATCATAGCGGGCATTTGCGGCCAAGTCTGCAGATCGTGCAGTGCAAGCGGACACAGCAGGAGTTCAGGTGCTCCTAGAGAGTTGCAGACGTGCCACTGCAATCTTTGGCCAAAGCATGCGCGTTGCCCCACTCCATTAGCGCCGCAAGCACCGGCTCCAGCGAATGACCCCGCGGCGTAAGGCTGTATTCGACCCGGGGCGGGACTTCGGCATAGACCTTGCGCGCGACCAGCCCGTCAGCCTCGAGCTCACGCAATTGCTGGGTGAGCGAGCGTTGGGTGATCTTGCAGAGCAGGCGGCGTAATTCGCCAAAGCGCTTTGTGCCCTCGAGCAGGCGGAACAGGATCACGCCTTTCCACTTGCCTCCGATCAGGTCGAGCGTCGCTTCCATCGGGCATTCGATGACTCTGTCGGCGTCGTGCCGTTGTTTTCGCAACGTATTTCTCCAATAGTATCAAATTGGGCACTATATGCCATGTTTCTGCGTACTTTCGAATATGCATCGTTGATCCTATGACGCGGTCGAAGGAGAAAATCCATGCTGTTTCAACATTCCCCTATGCTCTTCTGGCTCGTCATGACGATCATCTTCACTGGGCTGTTGTGGGTGCCCTACATTATCGAGCTGCTTGTCCATCATGGGCCGATCACCGCGCTGCGTGATCCTGACGGCGAAATTGCTCACGGTGCGCTTTGGTCCGTGCGCAGCAAGCGAGCGCATTACAACGCCGTCGAAAATCTCGTCCTGTTCGCCCCGCTGGTAATCCTGATCCACACCCTCAAGCTGGAAACGCCACAGACGGCATCCGCTGCCATGGCCTATTTCGTCTTCCGGGTCGGTCACTACTGTGTCTACACCTTGGGCATCCCATTTATCCGCACTCTGCTGTTTCTCGCCGGTTTCGGCTGCCAGACGGTTCTGGCTTTGCGGCTGCTAGGTGCACTTTGATTCAGAACGGATTGACGATCATGAAGCTGATTTATTCCCCGACCTCACCATTCGCCCGCAAAGTGCGGGTGGTGATAGCCGAGAAGATGCTGGCCGGAATCGACCTTGTTACGGTGAGTCCGTTTGATTTGCCTGCATCGCTGATTACAGCCAACCCGCTCAGCAAAGTGCCCACGCTGCAATTGACTGATGGTGATGCACTCTATGACAGCCCAGTGATCTGCGAGTATCTGGATGGCCTGAAAGGGGGGCCAAAACTGATCCCGCCCTCTGGGCCTGAGCGTTGGATCGTGTTGCGCCGCCAGGCCTTGGCCGATGGCCTGATGGACACAACGCTCGCCCTTGCGCTTGAGATCAATCGCCGCCCCGCCCATGAACGGTCGCCAGCTTGGATCGATCGCTGGTGTGAGACCATCAGGCGCACCGCAGATGCGCTGGAGGCAGAGATCGGTACATTTGAGCCGGATATAGATTTAGGCCATATCGCAACCGGTTGCGCGCTGGCCTACCTCGATATGCGGGCATCCGAACACGTTGCTTGGCGAGACGGTCGACCAATGCTTGCCGCCTGGTTCGCCGATTTCGATCAGCGCCCTTCCATGCGAGACACCAGACCGTAGCCTGCGATCGCAAGGGGACACGGAATACCGTGCCCTTGGTCTGCGCACACGCCCCGCGTGTACCTTTGTTACCTTTGCCCCCACATTGCACCCCCGCACCAAATCGCGTAAAGCCGCATGCAACCGCCCCGGCTGCGCGAGTCTCCACCGGCTCGCATCTGCCGGGGCTTGGCTTTTCAAGCGTAAGGAATCCCTCCCATGTCCCGTCGCCGCCAGATCTACGAAGGCAAGGCCAAGATCCTCTATGAGGGTCCTGAACCCGGCACGATCATCCAGTATTTCAAGGACGATGCGACCGCCTTTAACGCCCAGAAAAAGGGTACGATCAACGGCAAGGGCGTGATCAACAACCGGATCAGCGAGCACGTCTTCACCCGGCTCAGCCACATCGGCATCCCGACCCATTTCATCAAGCGGCTCAACATGCGTGAGCAATTGGTGCGGCAGGTCGAAATCGTGCCGATCGAAGTGGTGGTGCGCAATGTCGCGGCGGGCTCGATCTCCAAGCGGCTGGGCATTCCTGAAGGTGAGCCGCTGCCGCACACCCTGATCGAATATTACTTCAAGGACGATGCGCTGGGCGATCCGCTGATTGCCGAAGAACACATCGCCTGCTTTGGCTGGGCCAGCAATGAAGAGATGCAGGACATCTCTGCCATGGCGATCCGGATCAACGATTTCATGTGCGGGATGTTCGCCGCGATCAACATCCGGCTGGTCGATTTCAAGCTCGAATTCGGGCGGCTATGGGATGGCGATTACAGCCGGATCATCCTGGCTGACGAGATCAGCCCCGATGGCTGCCGCTTGTGGGACATGGTCACCGGCGAAAAGCTCGACAAGGACCGGTTCCGCCGCGATCTGGGCGGTGAGGAAGAGGCCTATCAGGAGGTCGCTCGCCGCCTCGGCCTGCTCGATACCGATCAGGGCCCGAGCGAAGTGCTCGACCTGAGCGCGCACCGCAAGCTGCGGGGGAAGTAATGCCCCTGCCCTCGCCGTCCGATGTCGTAGCCTTCTGGCGCGATGCCGGACCGGCGAAGTGGTTCGCCAAAGACCTCGCCTTCGACGCCGAGATCACGGCGCGGTTCGAAGCCGCGCACCACGCCGCCGCGCGCGGGGAACTGGCGCATTGGGCGGAGAGCTGGGAAGGCGCGCTGGCGCTGTTGCTGTTGCTCGATCAGTTCCCACGCAACATCTGGCGCGGATCGGCCCATGCCTTTGCGACCGATCCCCTCGCCCGCAGCCTGGCCCGTGCCGCGCTGACCGCCGGGCACGATGCCGCCACTCCCGCCGAACTTCGCCTGTTCTTCTACCTGCCGTTCGAACATTCCGAAGCGCTGGCCGATCAGGACCTGTGCGTCACGCTATGCCAAGCGCTGGACGCGGCCAGCGGAACCGACTGGATCAAATGGGCCGCAATGCACCGCGACATCATCGTCCGCTTTGGTCGCTTCCCTCACCGGAATGCGATGCTAGGCAGGGAAAGTACGGCAGAAGAGGCGGCGTTTCTCGCTGACGGCGGATTCGCCGGATAGGCTTGCCGAGCGCGCAACATTGCGCCACCAAGGCACCATGACAAACCGCAAGCTGCTGTTCGCCCTTTCCATTTCCACTCTGGCTCTTGCCGCCTGCGCTCCGCAGGTAAAGGGCATTTCCAGCACAGCTGCGCCGGAACCCGGTTGGGCTTTCGAAAAGAGCGATGTTCCGGTCGATCCGGGCTACCGGTTTGGCAAGCTGCCTAACGGAATGCGTTATGTCATCCGCCAGAACGCAACGCCCAAGGGGACCGCGCTGGTGCGGATGCAGATCGATGCAGGATCGCTCGACGAAGCCGAAAACGAACGCGGCTATGCCCACTATGTCGAGCATATGGCCTTCAACGGATCGACCAATGTGCCCGAGGGGGAGATGGTCAAGCTGCTCGAACGCCATGGCCTCGCCTTCGGGGCCGATACCAATGCCTCGACCGGGTTTGAGCGGACGACCTATATGCTCGATCTGCCCAAGAACGATCCCGAGCTGCTCGACATTGCGCTGATGTTGATGCGTGAAACGGCCAGCGAGTTGAGCTTCAACCCCGGTGCGGTGGAGCGCGAACGCGGCGTGGTTCAGGCTGAAATGCGCGATCGCAACACCTTCGCGTTGAAGAATGTGCAAGATCAGCTCGATTTCCAGTATCCCGGTTCGCAAGTGGCGAAGCGGCTGCCGATTGGCACGGCCGAATCGCTGGCCGGAGCGACACCGCAGGGCCTGAAGGCATTCTGGGCCCGCGAATACGTGCCAGCCCATACCACGCTTTACGTGATCGGCGATTTCGATCCCGATCTGGTCGAGGCCAAGATCAAGGCTGAATTCGGCGATTGGAAGGCCGCTCCGGTCGAGCCCCGGCCCAAGGGCGGCCCAGTCAGCATAGAGGCGACCAATCAGGCCGACGTCTATATCGATCCGGCGCTGTCAGAACGGGTCACGGTCTCCCGCAAGGGTCCCTATCTGGACGAGCCCGACACGCTGGCCCAGCGCGAAGAAAACCTACTGCGGCAGGTCGGCTATGGCATCATCAATCGCCGGATGCTGCGCCGCACGCGTGAAAATAACGCGCCGTTCCGCAACGCCAGCTTTGGCACCAGCGACATCTTCAAAGAAGGCCGCAGCACCGATCTGAGCATAGACACGGTCGATGGCAAATGGCGCCGCGGGATGATCGAGGCCGGCCTTGAATACCGCCGCGCGCTGGAATTCGGCTTTACGCAGGAAGAGATCGACGAGCAGGTCGCCATTATCCGCAGCGGTCAGGCCAATGCGGCAGAGGGCGAGGCGACCCGCAGCAACAGCCAGCTGCTTGGCGCGGCGCAGTCACTGGTGATCAACGATCGCGTGCCCGATACTCCCAGCAATGGCCTTACCCGGCTTGAGGCTTTCATCCCCCGGATCACGCCCGATGCGGTGATGGCGGCCTTGCGGCGTGAGGTGGTGCCGCTCGACGCGCCGCTGCTGCGGTTCCAGGGTCGCACCCCGCCCGCCGATGGCGACAAAGGACTGCAAGGCGCATGGGCCGAAGCAATGGCCGCGCCGGTCCGCCCGCTGGAGCGCAAGGCCGCTGCCAGCTTTGGCTACACCGATTATGGCCAACCCGGCAAAGTGGTCAGCGATGTGCGTGAGCCATTGCTGGGGATCCGCACTGTACGGTTCGCCAACGGGGTGCGGCTCAACATCAAGCGGACTGACCTGAAGAAGGATCAGGTGCTGGTGCAGGTGTCGGTTGATGGTGGCGAGATGCTCGCCACTCGCGAAGCTCCGCTGGCGACACGGATGGTGCCGGTGATCTCAATCGGCGGGCTTGGCAAACACAGCAAGGACGAGCTCGACACGATCCTGGCCGGGCGCACGGTTTCGGCGAACATCAGTTCCACGGATGAAACCTTCGTGATCCTGGCTGGGACAAATCCACGCGATCTGGAGCTGGAATTGCAGTTGGCCACTGCCCAGTTCATCGACCCGGGTTACCGCAAGGAAGGCGATGTGCTGTTCAAACAGACCATCAACAACCTCTTCGCCAGCCTGCGCGCCACGCCGGGATCGGCCCTGTCGGCAGGTCTGGGCGAGATTATTTCGGACAATGATCCCCGCTTCAGTCTGGGCGTGGTCGAGAATTACCGCGTGCTCAGCTTTGACAAGCTGAAAGGCACGGTGGGTGACCGGTTTGCCAACGGCGCGATCGAGATTGGGATCGTCGGTGATGTCGATGAGGAAGCCGCGATTGCCATGGTTGGCCGCACGTTCGGCGCGCTGCCCCCACGCGAGCCGGATTTCCGGGATTATGCCGACCGCCGCGACCGGCCCTTCACCAAAGCTCGCAAGCGCCACGTGTTGCGCCACAACGGAGCCAAGGATCAGGCGTTGATCACGATGATCTGGCCGACCCGTGATGGGGAAGATCTGGAGCAAGCCTTGCAGCTGGAACTGCTTGAAAAGATCATGCGAATCCAGTTGACCGATACTTTGCGGGAGAAACTGGGCAAGGCCTATTCCCCCGGTGCCAGCAGCAACACCTCGCGCACCTATCGCGGCTATGGCACCTTCAGCGTCAATGCCTCCGTCGATATCAAGGAAGTTCCAGCAACGCGCACTGCAATCACTGGCACCGTCAGCGCTCTGCGCGATGCGCCGGTCAGTCAGGACGTGCTGACCCGCGCGCGCGAGCCGGTTCTCGAAAGCTATGACAACCTGCTCAAAACCAACGGCGGCTGGCTTGGCTTCGTTGACCGGGCGCAAACCGAGCCGGACCGGATCGAACGCTATGTGAAGGGCAAGGAACTGCTCAAAGCAATCACCCCGGCACAGCTGCAGGCAGTGGCGCAGCGCTATCTCAAAGATGGCGGTGCGGTGGAAATCAACGTCCTGCCGGAAGGTGTCGATGATCCGATGGCCGCAGCCCCGCCAAGCTAAGCGATGGTATCCCTGTAACGCCGCACCGCAACGGTCCCCAGGACCACCAGCATCAGCACCAGGACCGCCGTTTCCGGCGCTGCCAGCCGCGCGTCCCAGCCTTTCAGCATGATCCCGCGGACCAGCCGGATGTAATGGGTCGGCGGCAAGACTTCAGCCAGCCACTGCGCGGCCAGCGGCATGCCGCGATAGGGAAAGGCAAAGCCAGACAGCAGGATCGAAGGCATCAGGTAGAACATGCTCATCTGCATCGCCTGGACCTGGCTTTTGACCATGGTCGACATGGTGAAGCCCAGCGCCAGACTGACCAATGTGAACAGCAGCGTCACGAACAGCAGCAGCCAGAACGAGCCGAGGAACGGCACAGCAAAGATGACCTTGGCCGCCGCCAGTACGACCAGCACCTGGACCAGCCCCATGCCGAAGTATGGCACGATCTTGCCGACCATTACCTCGATCGGGCGCAGCGGCGTGGCGAGCAGGTTCTCCATCGTCCCCAGCTCTGCCTCCCGCGTGACCGATTGTGCGGTCAGCGCGACCATGGTCATCGACAGGATGATCGCGAGCAGCCCCGGCACGGTGTTGTGGCTGGTGATCCCTTCGGGATTATAGCTGCGGTGCAGCACCAGACTGACCGGCGGCGGACCCTGCTGGCGCGCGGTTAAAGGCCCACGCAGCTCGCGCGCCATTGCCTGATTGATCGCTTCGTTGACTGCGGCAACGGCGGGACCAGTGCTGGCCGGATCGGTTGCATCGACGGTCAGCAACAATTGCGGCCGTTCGCCGCGCACCAGCGCCCGGGAGAAATCGGTCGGGACGGTCAGCACGAACTGCGCCGTGCCCTCAGCAATCATCCGCTCGCCTTCGCCAAAGCGGTCGGCGACGGCAATCACATCGAAGTACCCGGTGCTGCGCAGCGAACCGACAATCGAGCGGGAAAAGGCCGAATTGTCATTGCTTTCCACCACCAGCGGCAAGTGGCGCGGATCGTTGTTGATCGCCACGCCAAAGATCAGCAGCTGGATAATCGGGAAAAAGAACATCATCGCGATCGTGCCGGGATCGCGCGCCATCTGGCGCAGTTCCTTGAACACCATGGCGCCGATCCGGTCCCACATCACGCGCTCTCCAGCACAGAGTGATCGGGCGCACTGCGCATCAGGTGGATGAAGACATCCTCGAGCGTCGGCTCGCTCTCGGTGAATCGCACCTTGTCGGCCCAGGGCTGCACGGCTTGACGCAACGCGTCAGCATCGGGCCCGCAGACATGCAGCGTAGTGCCAAACGGCGCGGCCATGGCAACACCGGGGCGGGCCTCGATCTCGGCAGCAAGCCGGTCAGCCCCGCCGCCCTCGCCCTGCAGCGCGTGGAGCCCGGATGCTGCGATGACCTCGGTCGTGGTGCCGCGCGCCAACATTACCCCATAGGCGATATAGGCGATCTCGTGGCAGCGCTCGGCCTCGTCCATGTAGTGGGTGGAAACCAGCACGGTCATCCCGTCCCGCGCCAGTCCGTGGATCTGATCCCAGAACTCGCGCCGGGCTTGCGGATCGACCCCGGCGGTGGGTTCGTCGAGAAGCAGGATCTTCGGCTCGTGCAGCACGGCTGCGGCCAGCGCGAGGCGCTGCTTCCAACCGCCAGACAGTTTTTCGGCAAGCTGATCGGCGCGGCTGGTCAGGCCGAGCTTGTCCAGTGCTTCGTCAACCCGCTGTCCGCGCCGGTCAAGGCTATAGACCCGGGCGATAAATTCCAGATTCTCGCGGATCGTCAGATCGCCGAACAGCCCGAACTTCTGGGTCATATAGCCGATCTGCTGCTTGATCGCGCGGCGCTGGGTCCTGAGGTCGAGCCCCAGCACTTCGCCCTCTCCGGCATCGGGTATCAGCAGGCCGCAGATCATCCGCAATGTGGTGGTCTTGCCCGAGCCGTTCGGCCCAAGAAACCCGCAGATTCGCCCTGGCTGCACGATCAGATCAACCGCATCGACCACTGTGCGAGGGCCAAACCGCTTGGTCAGCCCGCGCACCGCAATGGCGGGGGCATCGCTCACTGCGGCACCACTTCGACCGGCAGTCCCGGCGGCAGAGGCTGGCCGGATGGTGGCAACGGCGCTTCGACCAGAAACACCAACTTGGCCCGCGCGCCTTCCGAATAGATCACCGGCGGCGAAAATTCGGCGCGCGGGGCGATGAAACTGATCTTGGCAGTGCGCATTCCGCCGCAGCCATCGCAGCTGTAACGGATCGTCATGCCGGGCTTCAACGCTGCGATCCGGTCTTGCGGTACATAGAAACGCAGCTTGCGCCGATCATCGGGCAGCACCGAAACCACCGGCATATTGGCCGGAACCCATTCACCGGGGTTGTAAAAGGTCTGCTCGATCACCCCGCGCGCTGGCGCAACCGGAGCGATTTCACGCTGCCGCTGGCGCTGTCCGCGCAGACCGGCCTCGGCACCCGCCAATTCAGCACCGGCCGCAGCTTGCTGGCCCGAACGCCCGGCCGAAAGTTCGCCCGCACGGATCTGAGCGCGGGTCTGGGCCAGATTGGCTGAGGCACCATCACGCGCGGCGCGGGCCGCATCGAACTGCGCGCGGCTGGCAAAACCCTTTGCATAGAGCGCCGAAATCCGGCTGAAATCGGCCTGAGCCTTGGTCAGAGCGGCGGCCGCGGCGGCCTCTCCAGCACGGGCAACATCAAGCTCGGCCTGCCGTTGACGTGCGGCGCCCAGATCGGCGGCCTGCGCCTTGGCAGCGGCCACTTGCGCTTCGGCGCGAGCAGTGTCGGCATCGGTGCTTTCCGGGTCGAGCGAGAACAACACCGCTCCCACAGCCACGCTGGCGCCGCGTTCGACCGGACGCGCGGCGAGGCGGCCCGAGACGGGCGCTGCAACATAGAGCGTTTCGGCCTCGACATAGCCGAGCCAATTGGCGTCCTCACTGGTTCGCGTGAAATACCACGCGCCAGCCCCGATCAGGCTCAGCACGGCGACGCCAATCAGGGGTTTGGGCGGTCCGCTCATGGATGTTCCTTCCTGACCAAAAGTCCGCCGAGTACAGTATCGGCATGGGCCGCTGCCATCGTAGCGGGATCAATCGCTTTGGCGCCGATCGGTTCAAACGTGGCCTTCCAGATCGCTGCGACCAGCACCCCGCCGATTACCGTCCGGCTGGCCTGCTCGACATCGCGGCAGACGAATTCGCCGCGCGCGATGCCGTGGCGGATGATCCGCTCAACCAGCCCCAGTCCGCTGCCGATCACATGATCGTGATAGAACCGGGCGAGATCCGGAAACTTGGCCCCTTCTCCGATGATGATCCGCGGGACGAAGGCCATTTCCGGTTCAGTGAGGCGAGCTGCCATGAAAGACAGAAATCCGCGCAGGATCTGTTCGGCCGATGACTCCCCAAAGTCGGGCGGCGCGGCCTGCGGCAGGGTCGCTTCGATCAGTTCGCTGACCATCGCCTCAAACAGCGCCTCTTTTGAGGGGAATTGCAGATAAAGCGCGGCTTTGGAGATGCCCACCGCCTTGGCGATGTCATCCATCCGCGTGCCGGAAAACCCATGTGCAGCGAAGACATCGCGTGCGGCCAGCAGAACATCAGCGCGGCGGGTGGGGACCGATGGACGGGGCATGGATCATTTATAACTGACTGGTCAGTTATTCGTCAAGCGCCCTTGCCGAGGGCTCCAATAGTCAGCCGAGCAGCGCGCTCGATTCAGCGATCGCGGCGATCCCGCGCTTGCCATCGATCCGGTCAAGCTGGACCACGATGTCGATTACCGATGCGGCATATTCCATCGTTTCGGCGCGACTCAGGCCAATCCCGGTCTGCATCGCCATCAGCGCGATCTGTTCCAGCGCACCGCGCGGAGAGTTGGCGTGGACGGTCGAAAACGATCCGGGGTGACCGGTGTTGATCGCGCGCAGAAAGCTGATCGTCTCGGCCCCGCGCAGCTCGCCCAGCACGATCCGGTCAGGCCGCAGGCGTAGCGCAGCCTGCAGCAGTTCATTGGCGGTAACCTTGGCCTCGCCCAGCTCGCCTTTGACAGCGATCAGGCCAACTCCATTCGCACCGGGAAGCCGCAGTTCGGCGGTGTCTTCAACCAGCACCATCCGTTCATGCGCCGGGATTTCGCGCAGCATCGCGTTGAGGAAAGTGGTCTTGCCGGTCGAGGTGCCGCCCGAGATCAGGATGGTCCGGCGGCGCTGCACGGCCTGCCGCAGAAAGGCGATGGGCTCGGCCACCGGATCGGGGCTTGGCGCTAGTGCAGCCGCGGTAATCGGGCCGCGATCATAGGCATCGAGCGGCAGATCGAGCAGGCGGTGACGGCGGATTGCCAGCGCCCAGTGGCGCCGCGTCGCCGGCGGGCCAACCATCTGGATCCGCGCGCCATCGGGCAGCGTCGCGGCGAGCAGCGGATGTTCGCGGTTGATCCCCTGGTGGCTGATCCGGGCGACCTGTTCAGCCAAGCGCTGCAGCAGCTGATCGCCGAGTTCGGGCAGCGAAATGCGCTGCATCCCCGGCTGTTCGGCGTCTTCCACCCATAGCTCGCCGGGGCGGTTTACCAGCAGTTCGGTCACCGTCTCCCGCTCCAGCCAGGTCATCAGCGGCGCCAGATAGGCGTCGAGATAGACACTGCGCGGGGCGGCGGGGGGCAGGCTGGGTTCTTCGTGGTCGTTCATGGCCAGCAGGCTGAGTGCCGCACTCACTGACCGCTCACGCGCGAAAAATCGAGGTCGCGAGCGGTGAATACCCGGATCGGCTCGCCCTGCCGGACCCGCACGGTCGGGCCGATCGAGCCGCTCTGGCCGACTGCCGCGGCCGCAGCCGACTGTCCGCCGCCAGCCACGATCACGCCGGTGTTGCCGCCCAGTGCGGAAAGTCCGCCGACGACGGACAGCAACAGCGCCGATCCAAACCGTTCAAAGAAATGCGTATCGACCTTGCCGGCGATCCCGGTTTCACCGCCAAAGCCAATCGCAGGCGAGGCGATGTTGACCGAAACGCCATCGGGCAGGATCAGCCGGGTCCAGATCACATAGGCGCGCTTTTGCCCGGCCTGCAGCCCGCTTTTGTACTGACCGATCAGGCGTGACGAGCGCGGAACGAGCACGCGGGTGCCGTCGAACGAGCGGACATCGGCGGAGACCACCGCGCGAACAAAGCCTGGAACGTCGGTATCGATCGCGGTTTCCAGCACCGCCGGGATCAGCGTGCCCTGCGCAACTGTGGTGCGCGGGTTAAAACTGGTGGTGGCTGAAGTGGACGAACCACCGACGCCGCCGATCCGTGTTGCAAAATCATCGTTGCTGTTGCCGGTGGGCGTTGCAGTGGGCGCTCCTGGCGCAGCAGCAGGCGCGGCGGGCAGTCCTCCGGGCGCGGGAGCCAGCGGCAGCGCGCTCGAATCGAACACCACCGTCGGCGCAGCATAGGGATTGCCAACTGGTCCGGCAGCAGGCGCGGGCATCGGCTGGGATGGCATCATCGCTTGCGGCGGCGGGGCCGGCATCGCTGCGCCGCCTGGCGGAGTGATCGCCTCCAGCGGCACCAAGGGGCCTTGCTCCAGCTGCACGGGCGGCAGGGGGGCAGCAGGGGCTTGCTGGGCGGGGCCAGCAACAGGCGCAGCGGTGCGGGCATTGTCCATGCTCCACAGGGTCACTGCCCCAAGCCCGGCCACCACCAGTATGCCTGCAGCCATACCCAGTCCTTCGGTCTTGGGTTTGCGCTGGGTGACCGAGGGAAGCACGTTGCGGGTGGCGAGATCGATGATCTCGGCGCTCTGGCCTTCACGTGGGTCCTGCGTCGCATCGGCGTTGAATCGTTCGGGAATGCTGCGGTTGGGGCGCATGGCTTAGTTCGCCTTTTCGGTGATGACGGCGGGCTTTGTGCTGGGGCCCCGGAAATCGAGCTGGGCGCTGCTCTTGCCCGAACGAAGCAAAATCGTGGTCGGCACGCCCTCAACCACGATCACATCGCCGCGCACGGCATAGTTGACCGGGCCTTCGGCACCCTTTTCATCGCGAACCAGAATCGCGGGCTGCGACACCCCGGCGGACCACGAAAGGTAGGTTGCTTCGCCATCGTCATAAAGCTGGGCCGGGAACAGCTTGCTGTCGCCCTTCTTGGTCCAGGCGAAATTGAGCGTCGCGGGATCAACCGGCTTTTCGCCCTCGGCCACGCGGGCCTCTTCGGCATTGAGCGGCGGCAGTGAGGCCTGCTGCACTTCGGACTTGGGTTCCACCGGATAGGTGAATCTCAGCATATAAAGTGGGCGCGAAGTGGGTGATGCGACCAGATCGAAGAAGTAGGTCCGCCGATCCGTGATGACGGTCATATTGGTCCGTGCGCGGGCCGAAAGCGGTTTAACAAACAACAGGTTGGCGCGCTTGTTTGGGGTGATTTGCCAAGAAGCGGAATCGCCAATCGCGACGTTTTCGATATGCTCGTCTTCGGCAAAGGCGATCGAGGCCTGAACCCCGGCCTGCCCGTCGATCTGGATCACCTCGTCCGGGTTGAAGTGCCGCGTCGCGATGCGGCGATCGGCGGCGCTGGCAGGCAGCGCCATGGTCAGGGCCGCTCCGGCAAGGAGGAGTTTACGGATCATCGGATCATTTCTCGTCTGGAAGGGGAATGGCTGCGGAACCGGCTGCCGACCCCGCGTGAGCGCGGCGCCTGGCGGAGCGGCTGGGCGGGCAGACCTTCGCCGGTCTGGTTGATAATCGTACGGCTGCTGCGCGAACCGCCGCTGCCGGCCGCGGCCCCGCTGGCCGCAGCGGCGTCGCTGGTGGTTGCCATCACCGGGACCAGCGCGGCGCTGCGCCGGGTACCGGTCGCACTTTGGGCTTCACGCGGGTCAGCTGGGGCATAGGCGGCCGAAGCGGCGGATTGTCCTTGCGAGCCGGCAGCGCCATCGCGGCTACTCTCCCCTTGCCTGGCGAGGCCGAACACCTGCCAGCCGGACACCATTGTGCCAATTACCCGCATTACCATCGCCATCAGCGCGATGTGGATCGAGGCGATCATGAACAGCGCCACAGCGGCGCGCCCGTCGATCCCCTCGCCGCTACGCAGGGCCGAAACGACCGGCACCAGCAGTTCGGTCATCAAGCCGCCGCCCAGCACTACGAACAGCGGCGTGATCGCGGTCAGCACCACACCGCGCAGCCAGCCCGCAGTAAGCCCGCGCGTGCCGGAAAACAGTGCCAGAACGACAAACACCGGTCCCAGCGCCAGCAAGACCGCCAAGGCGATCCGGGCGGTGACCAAAACGCCTACCGTGCCAAGCAGCAACAACAGTGCGCCCAGCCACATCAGGTTGGCCGGCGTAAAGCTGCCCGCCGCTGCGTTCTGCATCGACCCACCTTGCCCGCCGCCCGCCGCATCGGCGGCTTCGGCAACGGCGGTGAAGATCAGGTCGATCCGATCTGCAAACATCTGCGTTGCAGAACCCTTGGCGCCGAGCAGAACCCCGGCGATCTGATCGGGCGCGCCGACTGCCAGGTTCCAAACCACGCCCTGATAGGCGACCCAGCTGGTTGCGAATGTCAGCACCAGCCCCAGCGTCATCATCCGCGGGGTGAGCGCCGAAACGCCGATCCGGCTCCGCCCGGTCAGCAGCGAAATCGCGAAGAAAGCGATGTAGAGCGTCAGCAAAATGGTCAGCGCCGGGGTCAGCGCGCCCTCCCCGCCAAACAGCCGCCCGAATGCGCCCGCTGCCGCTTCGTTCGACAAGCAGTCGACCGCGCGCAGCGCGGCGGCTACGCCGGACGAGGCGTTCGCAGCAAGGGCGTCGCAACTGCTCATTCGGCAGCCTCGGTCCACAGGCCGGCTTCGCCCTGGCTGGGCCAAGCCTCGCCGGTCAGCCCGGCATACCAGGCCGCCGGAGCATCACCCAGTTCGCTGCGCAGCACATCAAGCTTGCGCACCACGCTTTCGCGGCCCGACAGCACAGTCATCACATCGGGCATTCCCGACAGATCGAGCCGCACCACGACCGACGCATCAGGCTGACGCACCAGGAAGCAGCGGCTGTGCGCCGGCAAGGTGCGGATTAAATCGAGTTCATGCCCGGTCAGGCCGAAGCCATCGCAATAATCCTCTGGCCGGGCCCGGGCGTTGGGCATGAAGATCATCGTCGCGGTCTGTTCGACCAATGCGGTCGAAATCTTGCTGTCGAGCGCATCGCGGGCCGACTGCGTCGCAAAACCGACGAGCGCGTTGCGCTTACGCAGGGTCTTAAGCCAATCGCGGATCCGGGCGGCAAAGACCTCATCGTCGAGTGCTTTCCAGCCTTCGTCGATCAGGATCATGGTCGGCTGACCATCGAGCCGCTCTTCGATCCGGTGGAACAGGTACATCATCGTCGGCGTCCGCAGCCGCGGCGTTTCGAGCAGCGCGGTCATATCAAAGCCGAGCGTCTTGGCCGACAGGTCGAGCTTGTCCTCGGCATTGTCGAACAGCCAGCTGTGCTCGCCCGTGCCGATCCAGGCATCGAGCCGGCCGGCCAGATCGCCCGGTTGCGGGCGGCGGCTGCCGGCCAGCAGTTCGAGGAAGTTGGACAGGCGGCGCAGCGCCGGATCGTTGGCATAGGCGGCATCAACCGCCGCCGCGATGATCGCCAGCTCCTCTGGCCCGGTCGCCGCGAGCAGCACGCCCAGCCAATCGCGCAAGAACGCACGGTTGATCGCGCTATCGGGCAGCGCTAGCGGGTTGAACCCGGTCGGGTGCCCGGCAGCGATCCGGCTATAGGTACCGCCAATCCCGCGCACGAACACCTCTGCGCCGCGGTCCTTGTCAAACAGGATCGTGCGAGGCGCGAACTTTTGCGCCTGTGCGGCGAGGAAGTTCATCACCACGGTTTTGCCCGAACCCGATGGGCCGATGACCGAGAAATTGCCCAGATCGCCGTGGTGGAAATTGAAGAAGAACGGGGTCGAGCTGGTGGTCTGCAGCAGCGTCACCGCCTCGCCCCAGTGGTTGCCGTCAGCCTGCCCCAGGGCAAAGCCGTGGAGCGCGCCAAAGCAGGCCATGTTGGCGCTGGAAATCAGCGCGCGGCGGACAATATAGGCCTCGTTGCCAGGGAACTGGCCCCAGAACGCAGGTTCCAGATTGACGTCTTCGCGCACCGTCACGGCCCCGGCATCGGCCAAGGCAGCGGCGCAGGCAGCGCAGGCTTCATCGAGCGCTTCGAGCCGGTCCGAGCGGACCAACACCGACAGATGGTGATCGCCAAAGCCGACCGCGCCAACCCCCAGCGCATCGCGCGCGGATTGCATTTCGCGGCGTTCGGCCAAGGCCTCTTCATCGGCCGAGCGCAGACGGCGGACAGCCAGATCAATCCGCTCACGCGCAACTTGGCGGTCGGACGGCGCATAGGTTTCGGTCAGGACCATTTCTTGCGGCAGGCGCAGTAGCGCATCGGTCAGGCCCGCGGCGGTACTGTCAGGATAGTCCTTCAGGCTGACCAGCGCGGCAAAGCTGCTGCTACCAGCGCCGCGCAGCTCCAGCGCATCAAGCCCGATGTTAAGCCGCTTATAGGGCAACATCAGGCCCAGATCGGTGTCTTCGGCGGGACGGCGCACCGGGCGCATTTCGCCATTGTAGAGCGCCGAGAGCAGCTCGAGCACTTCCGAACACGAACCGGCGACCCCATCGTAATCGCCCAGCAACCGCGCGCTGTAGGCCCCTAGCGATGCGATCATCGCGCCACCCGCGGCCTTGAGCGCGCGAAGTTCGGTGGGATCAGCTTCGGGCCGTTCGCTGCCGCGCCGCTTCATCATCCGGCCGAGCCGCTCAGCCCAACCGGCCTTCCCGCGCGCAGGGCGGCGGATCAGGGTGATAAACTGGTCGTTGACGAACAGCGAACCACTGGCCAACCGTTCGCGCCAACGGGCGTCGATATGTGCCGCAAGGGGATCTTCAAGCCCGGCCTGCAGCTCGACATTGACCCGCCGCCGCACGACGTGGTGATACATCACGAACCGCGCATCGAGCGCGCTGCGCAGCAGCACTTCGCGGGTCGCAGCATGGGCGTTGAGCTCGTCGGTATCGGCGGTCTCGAAGTTCAGCCCGGGCACCAACAACGACAGCATCAGCGAGCCATCGCGCAGCAGCACGACGTTCTCGTCGACAAAGCCCAGATAGGGCAGTCGCTCCCCGGCCGGAGCTTCTTTCTTGGCCCAGGGCACAGCGCCGCTCAGCATTCCCATGACGTCATGCTCCTCAGGCGGTGTAGCTGTTGCAGCCCCAGCGCTGCCAATTGCGCACCCGCGGGCAGCGCGAGACCTTGGTGATCCACAGATCGAACACGCGCGGTTCGCGCAGGCAGGCGAGATAGCCGATCGCATGGATCGCCAGCGCCGCTGGCAGTGCCAGGAAGCTCTTGGTGATCAAGAAAATCTCGGTCGTCAGCGCGGCATTGATGATGAAGAAGCTATAGGTCACGCCCGCAAACATCTGCGGGCGGGTCAAGGCGCGGTGGACCGGAAAGCGGGTTAGTTCCATGGCGGCTCAACCGGCCCCGGTCGCGGCGGACTGAATCCCCGTCACGATCGCGCCAGCGCCAAACAGAATGAAGGTGCCGATGATCACCGTCGCGCCAAAGCGCCAGTTCATCCGCCCGGTCAGCATCATGAAGCCGACAGCGGCCACGGCCATCACCGCAACGGCGGTGGCGACATTGCCCAGCAGCGTGCCCTGAAGCCAGCCCAGCGCGGCGACGATTGGGCCAGAACCCGCCGGATTGGCAGTCTGAGCCAGCGCAGGCTGGGCAAAGGCGGTCAGCGCCGCAGCGGTCAGGGGAAGGCGCAATTTGCGCATAGCAGTCATCTCCGAACGGGATTGGCCAGTCGCGCCATGATTGACGAGACATAGAGCCGGGTTTCACGAATGTTGGGAACGCCGCCAGCCCGCTGCACGCGGCCGGGCCCGGCGTTATAGGCGGCCAGCGCCTTGACCAGATCGCCATCGAACAGATCGAGCATCTGGCGCAAATAACGTACCCCGCCTTCAAGGTTGGCATAGGGATCGCGCGGATCGACCCCCAGTTCGCGGGCGGTGCCCGGCATCAACTGCGTCAGGCCACTGGCGCCAACCGGCGATCTTGCATTGGGCCGCCAGCGGCTTTCTTGCCAGACCAATGCCTCAATCAAGGCCGGGCTGACGTCATATTTCTTGGCCAGATAGGCCACGTGCGCGCGCCATTGCGCCGGACCGGCGGTCGACTGCGCATGTGTCATAATTACCGGTGCGCCGCCGGGCTGGATCGGCGCCGCAACAGTCGGTTCAGCCGGTCCGCCAGCGACCCAGGTCGCCCCGCCGCTGCCGATTTCGAGCACATCGGCCTGGGCAACGCCGGGCAAGGCGCACAGTATTGCAGCCGCTATCACCAGCAGCGAATCGCTCCGCACAGTAAGACCCATTGCCCACGTCATTTGGCCGCAATGCGCCCGCTCCGTGACAGTAGTGTGACGATTACTGTGCAATCTGTTCCGAATTGCCTGGCCCAACCGTGCTGAGGCTGAGCTGCTCGCTGCGAAGAAAACCACATAAATTGAGAAATTTAAGCTGATTTTCCGCGCCATCCGTCAGTAGTGGAAGCGGTGTTGGCGGGGGAGCCGTCATTATCACAGAATCCCGCGCGCGTAGATTTGCCACTGGCGATTCGTATCTGGCAATCGAGTCGCGCTGGGGACGGAAATACATGCAAATTGGGGGCAATTTATCCCACTTGGCGCTGCCAGTTGTCATAAAACTGAAATGAAATCGATGGTCAGCGCGACACTACTCGATTCGCCTCTGACCAATACCGTCCTATTGTCACTTAGTTGTCACAAATAGTCCCAACAAACTGTCATGAATGCGAAGACAAACTGTCACCTCACTCCCCTAGTGGCGGAGTCGCGACGGCTCAAAGGGATCGCGTCGTTCGACCTTCAAGGGGAATTCATCGTGAAGAAAATCCAAGGCCTGTTCCTTGTCGGCTGCAGCGCGATCGCGCTCGCTGGCTGCGGACCGAGCGACATCGCTTCGCCGGGTACCGGCGGTAACGTCATCATCAACAACCCGGCCCCCACGCCGACACCGACGCCGACCCCGACCGGTCCGGCCACGGTGACCCCGGCTTCTGGTTGCCCAACCATTTCTGACCCGCAGGGTCTGACCGATGCCGGCACGATCAGCGGCCCGACCGGCACCTGGCGCGTTTGCAGCCTGCCGAACCGGATCAACAATTCGATAACGCTGACCAAGATCCCCGGCCTGCTCTATCAGCTGCCCGGCCGTGTCGATGTCGGCACCGATGGCGGCGCCACGCCGACCGCAGACACCAACGTCACCCTGACCATCCAGCCGGGCGTTATCGTGTTCGGCGGCACCGGGATTTCCTGGCTCCACGTCAACCGCGGCAACAAGATCAACGCCGCTGGTACCGCCACCAACCCGATCGTGTTCACCAGCCGTGACAACGTGCTGGGCCTCAACACCGAAAGCTCGTCGGGCCAGTGGGGCGGCATCGTGATGTCTGGCCGCGCGCCGATCACCGACTGCACCATCGCTCCGGCAGCGACTCCGGGCACCGCCCAGTGCGAACGCCAGACCGAAGGCGCGGTTGACCCTGCGATCTACGGCGGTGCCAATCCGGCCGACAACAGCGGCGTGCTGCGCTATGTCCAGATCCGCTATTCGGGCTACGTCCTTTCGGGCAACTCGGAACTCCAGTCGCTGACTCTTCAGGGCGTTGGCACCGGCACCGCGATCGACCACGTGCAGTCGGTCAACAGCTCGGACGACGGGATGGAAGTGTTCGGCGGCCGGGTGAACCTGAAGCACCTGATCGTTGGCGGCGCGGAAGATGACAACATCGACACCGACGTCGGCACCAAGACCAACATCCAGTACATCATCGCGATCCAGCGTTCGGGCGTTGGCGACTCGATGATCGAAGCGGACTCGGATAACGCTGTCGACGGCAACACGCCGCGCCAGAACACCAAGATTTCGAACTTCACCTTCCTGCAGAACCAGAACACCCCGTCGAACGCGGCGTCGATGCTGCTGCGCGGCGGCACCGACTATTCGATGGCCAACGGTGTTGTGGTTGCTCCGGGCACGGCCTGCCTGCGGATGAGCCGTTTGCAGACGATTTCAGCAACAGTTGACGCCGGAATCGACGAAGCGGGTGCGCCGCTGTTCCGCTCGGTTGCGATGCAGTGCGGGACGACCAAGTACGTCGGTTCGAACGGTGTGACCGCCACCGATGTCCAGAACATCTTCGGTTCGGGCACCAACAACAACAACGATGCTTTCACCCCGACGCTGGCCACCACCTTCGTCAACGGAGCCAATGAAAGCGCCGTGACCGCTACCGATCCGCAGACACTGTCGAGCTTCTTCGACGTGACGACCTGGATCGGCGCAGTCCGTAACTCGGCAGATACCTGGTACACCGGTTGGACCTGCAACATGTCCTACGCCAACTTTGGTTCGGGCAATTCGGGTTCGTGCACGTCGCTGCCGGTTACCTGATCAGCCGCCTGACTAGACTAAGTGGGGGCGGCCGATCACGGCTGCCCCCTTTCATATCTGACCGATTTCCCCGGGGGAACACGAAATGACCAAGTCGCGGCTCGCAACCTTGCTGCTGCTCACCACTGCCCTTGCCGCGCCGCTGCCGGCCTTGGCGCAGGAAGCTCCACCTCAAGAACCGGCTTCGGGCGATGCGCCTGTGGAGCCTGCGCAAGAGGAAGCCGTTGACGTTTCCCTGCCTGGCGAAATCATCGTCACCGGCACCAAGAACCGCAATCCGGCGAAAAGCTCGGATCAGGTGATCTCGGTGCTGTCCAACGCGGAAATCGCGCGGACCGGCGAAGGTAACATTGCTGGCGCTCTGGGCCGCGTAACCGGCCTGACCATTGTCGGCAGCGGTTTCGTCTATGTCCGCGGCCTTGGCGATCGCTATTCGCTGGCACTGCTCAACGGCTCGCCCTTGCCCAGCCCCGAACCGCTGCGCCGTGTGGTTCCACTGGACATTTTCCCGACCAACGTGGTTGCATCGTCGCTGGTGCAGAAGAGCTACTCGGTTAACTTCTCGGGTGAATTCGGCGGCGGTGTGATCAACCTGACCACCACGGCCGTGCCCAAGGAAAGCTTCCTGACCATCAACGCCGGGGTCAGCGGAGACAGCGAAACCACCGGGCTTACCGGTTATACCTATTACGGTGCCGGGACTGACTGGACCGGGTTTGACAATGGCAGCCGCAATGCCCCGCCAGCGCTCGCCGCGTTCTTCGCCAGCGGCAACCGGATCAGCGACGTTGGGGTGGACGATCAGGCCGTCGCCGGGGAACTCGTTCGGTTCAGCCGTGCCACGCTGCAGCGCGATACCGAATTGCCAGTCAATTTCTCGACCTCGATCTCGGGCGGGACCGCGATCGAAATTGGCGACGATGCCACGCTCGGCGTGATCGCAACCTTTGGTTACAGCAACAAGTGGTCGAACCGCGACGCGCAACAGCAGGTCCCATCGACCGCCGACCTGTCGGAACTGGCATCGGACACCCAGCGCGTCACCACCGATAACCGGATCATCGTCAACGGCCTGCTCGGCCTGGGTCTGGAATTCGGCGATCACAAGATCCGCTTCACCAACCTGTTCATCCGCGACACGATCAAACAGGGTCGGCTTGCCACGACTGAGGAGGCGAACACTACCGGCTATACCCGCATGAACCAGGACACCGCCTGGTTTGAACGGCAGCTGTTTGAAACCCAGACCGTGGGTGAGTTCAAATTCGGCGATATCGCGCTCGACGTGCGCGGCACTTTCGCCAAGTCGCAGCGTGAAGCGCCGTACGAGCTCAACTTTGGCTATGTGCGGACCAATCGTACTGGCGATCCCTATGGGGCCTATTTCATCAACCGGCTGAACAATGGCCAGACCGGATCGGCCTCGATCAGCTTTTCAGAGCTGGACGAGACCCTGTGGGCCGGCAGCATCGACCTTTCCTGGAAGGCTTTCGACCGCCTGACGCTCAGCACGGGCTATGCCTATACCGATACCAAGCGCGATTCGACCCGCCGTGAATTCCAGTTCATCGCGCCATCGGATATGCCCTTTGGCGTTTCGCTGCTGCGGCCCGATCTGCTGCTTTCGCCCGGCCTGATCGATTATTACAATATCGCGCTGATCGAAACGACCGAAACCGACCCAGCGTTTACTGCAGGCCTCAGGGTTCATGGCGCCTACGGTAAGGTTAATTTTGAACCGATCGACGGCGTCAGCATCGATGCCGGGGTGCGTTATGAAACTGCCAAGCAGTCGGTGACACCGCAGCAAGTCTTCACCGTGCCCAGCAACTCGCTGGCCGGGACCCAGCTGGACAACGCATACTGGCTGCCCGCCGGCACGATCACCTGGGAAGTGATGCCGCAGATGCAGGTTCGCCTCCACGCATCGAAAACCATCGCCCGCCCGCAGTTCCGCGAACTGATCTTCCAGCTCTATTTCGATCCGGAATCAGACCGCCTGTTCCGCGGCAACCCGCTGTTGCAGGACAGCAAGCTGTTCAACGCCGAAGCCCGCTGGGAATGGTACTATGCCTCTGAACAGCGCGTTTCGGTGGCCGGGTTCTACAAGAAGATCGACAACCCGATCGAAGCCTTCACCGGCTTTTCGGACAACGCGCCGCAGACCAGCTTTGCCAACGCCCCGCGCGCCACGCTCTATGGCGCTGAATTCGAATTGCAAAAGTACTTTGACCTCAATTCGCTGGGCGGCTTCTTCTCAAACCGGCGCTTGGTGACGGTGGCCAACTACACCTACACCAAATCAAAGATTCAGGTTAAATCGGGCGATACCGTGGCGATCTTTGGCACCACTGTGCAGCCGGCCAGCAACGTGTTCCGCGATGGTGTGCCGCTGACCGGCCAGTCCGATCACATTGCCAACCTGCAGATCGGGATCGAGCATCCGGACAAGCTTTCGCAGCAGACGCTGCTGCTATCCTATGCCAGCAAGCGGGTGACCAGCCGCGGGCCGGTCGGCCAGCCCGATATCGTCGAGGCCCCTGGCCTACGGATCGATTTCGTCGCGCGCCAAGGCGTGACCCTGTTCGGCACCGAAGTTGATCTGAAGTTCGAAGCTCGCAATCTGACCGGTCAGCGGCGCGAGGAATTCCAGCAGAACGAAACCAACCGGATCGAGATCAACAGCTACGATGTCGGGACCTCAGTCTCGCTCTCGGCCAGCGTCAAGTTCTGATAACCCGCCCCCGGACTGCCCAACGCTGGGCAGTCCGGGGTAGCGGCTGAAGCGCCGATATTCAGGCTTTTCGCGGACAGTTGACCTCCCATGCGCGGGACTGACCGAAAAGATCAAACTGTCATCAAAGCATCATCAAACGGTCATCTTACACCGGCAATGATTCGGTAAAGAAACTGAAACCGATTGCCACACCATGCATCGCCCCAACACCCTGCTGATCCCGGCTGAGCGTACTGGATTAATCAAAGAGCTGTCGCGATCGCGGCCGGATCTGGCTGTCGTATCGCTTGTTCAGCCCGACCAGCTTGGCGAATTTGAACTGCCGGCCTGGGCCTTTATCGAGTGGATCGGGGCTGAAATGTCGGGGTTGGAGCTGTGCCGCCAATTGCGCGAAAGTCGGGCCGGACGCGATCTTCACATCACCATCGTGCTCGATCAGGGCGATAGCGAAGAACGCCGTCGCGCGCTCAAGGCCGGAGCTGATGACTATATCGCCGGCCCGCTCGATATCAGCGCGCTGGTCCGCCGGTTGGATCAGTATCAGGGCTCCAATGGCAAAGGCGCCCCGCCCCGCGCCCGCCTCGCCAACGGGGAGCTGTCGATTGATCTTGCAGCCCACCAGCTGCGCTATCGCGGCCAGCCAGTGCCGCTGCGGCCCAACGAATTTCGCCTGCTCGCCCATTTCATGGAGCACCCCGATCAGGTGTTCAGCCGCACCGCGCTGATCGAACGGCTCGGCAAGGACGATGAGGAAATCGACGAGCGCACGGTCGATGTCTGGGTCGGCCGCCTGCGCCGGGCGCTCGCCGCCCACGGCGCGCCCGATCCGCTGCGGACCGTCCGCGCGCTCGGCTATGTGATGGACAGTTCAGGCAGCTGAGCCCGTTCGATCAGCGACCCTTCTTGGCCGTGCTCGCAGTAAAGTCCGGGTCCTTCTTCGCCACCCAATCGACGAATTTGCGCACGTTGGGATTGTCCAGCAGCCCCGCCACATCCATCCCGTGGCGCTGCAATTCGGAATTGGTGAAATTGGCGATCAGCGTCTGCTGACAAATCGGGTGCATCGGCACCACATCGCGTCCGCCGCGGCTTTTCGGTACGGGATGATGCCAGACGATCGTCTTGCCGGTCAGCCGCCCGCACAGCCAGCACGTCGGCACCACAACCGGCGCCTCCTCTTCCCGGTCACGCTCGCCATAGGGATCACGTTTCGAATGCTTGCGCGCCATGGGACTGCCTGATTTGCCGAATGTTAGGTCGCCCGCTTAGGGCAGTGCGGGCGGCATTACCACTCAGCCCGCCACCCCGGCAAACAGCACGCGATCACGGATCTTGTTCGGCTCGGTATAGAACCGCAGCCACCAGGCCTGCTCCCCCGGCTTGGGCGGCTTCTTGAGCGAGATCCGTTTGGGCGCAGCCGGATCGGCGCGCGCCTCAGCCTTTTGTTGGGCCTGCTTGACCCGGAAGCGGTAGGAATCGAAAATCCGCACCGCCTCGACCATATAGGCGGTGGCAATCCGGCGGTCGCGGAACAGCAGCAGGTTCTCACCGTTCTTGGTATCGGCGGTGTCGGAAAAGTTGAACGATCCGGTATAGACCCGGGCGCTGGGTTTATCGAAATCGACCACCACGAACTTGTGGTGCATCTTCACCCCGCCCCCGCCCGCGCTTTCGCTGCGGAACGGTTCAGGCAGCTTGCCCGATAGCGCCGCGGAATAGACCGGATCGGCGTTACCATCGGCATTGGTCACCAGAATGCCGGTGCGTTTGTCCGAAATGCCGAACGCGAAGACCGCCGGGTTGTGTACCACAGCCTCGACCGCGTCACTCACTTCGCCGCCAGTTTGCGAAAGGAACGCCAGGCTGAAGAACAAGCTCGATTGCGCCCGGCCCACATCCTGCCCGATGCTGGCGAGCAGCGCCTTGGCCTCACTACGCGGCGACATCGCGATTTCGGCATCAATCCCGGCAATCGGCAGCTTGCGCCACAGCGTGACCGGGCTCTTCTTGAAGGTGCGCGAGCCCGCCCAATAGGCTTCAAACGCCTCCAGCTGCATCGCCACCACGCCCGCGCCTTTCAGGACCACGGCGTTGTTCGCCTGAACATAGAACCCGCGCCACGAAAAGTTGGTTGATCCGCAGACCACGGACTGCACCGTCGGCCCATCCACGATAATCATCTTGTTGTGCTGCAACTGCCCCATATGCTGGCGCATCACCTGCGCACCTGCGGCGGTCAGGCGATCGGCGGCGAGGCTTTCGGCCGAATGCGGCTCTGCCTTGTGCGCGCTGTCATCAATGATGATTTTGAGCTTGGCCCCGAGCAGCTCCAGCCGCGCGACCATTTCGGGCAGGTTGAGCTCATAGGCCACCACCCGTACCTGCGCGCCATCGGCCTTGGCCGCATCGAGCAGCGCCAGTATCCGGTCGCGCGCGTCGAACCCCATCCAGTCATAGGCAAAAGCCGATTTGGGATGGCTCGGCACAAAGGCCAGCCCGTCATCCGCCTTGGTCGGGATCAACTGCTTCAGCCCATCCGCGCCGCCAAACTTGTCGGCAAAAGCCTGCGAGGAGACATAGCCGCGGGTGAAGCAGACATCGACCTTGCCCGGCCACGTTTCACGCTGCAGCACTAGCTCGGCCGCTTGCGCCTCCCCGTTCGACAGCGTGTCATTCTCACCCATGAACACCGGGGTCACGCGATAGTGGAACGCCTGCGGCTGATCGGCATCGCGCGGGAAATGGACCCAGCGAAAGGTCTGCAGCGGCGCCTCGGTGCTGGGATACTGCGCCGCAGCGGCACCCGGCGGGACCGGCCGTTCGCGCCCTTCAAAACACAGCCGGTTGTTGACCGCGTAATAACGATCGGCCCCAGGCGGCTTGAACTCGATCGCGAAGCCGACAAAATCGACCGGCGGCTGACCGCTCTTCCAGTCCATCGCCAGCATGCACATCCCGTCCCCGCGATGCACCGTCAGAGAAAACAGTGCCGCCAGATTGGTGCCGCGTACCAGATAGTCCCCACTCATCGCCTGCCCCTTCTTGGTTGCGGGGCGCATTATCGCCCGACTCGGTTACAGTTTGTCGTGATGTGGGTCACAGTTTGGCAGGGATTGGGGTGGGGGGAAGTGGGGAATTACATTGCATGATCCTTAGAACCGGGGACATGGCATTCCGTGTCCCCCGCAACGGTGCAGTCACAAAGTGCAACTGAACTAGGCTGGCGAACGAGCTTATGGGTTAAGTAAAGTGTCGCCGTAATTCGAAATTCTGGTGAGCGAGTTGTTGGGCACGGCTCAATTGGTTGGTGGGTCGAAAACCAAGACACTCTTCTCGTTGTAGAGGTCAGACATCGCCCCCTGCATTGTGCCGCGGTGCTCTGAACCGCCGGCAAGCGTTGGGTGACCATAGTTTGGAGAAATGGTAAGAGGGTCGACCGGGAGGACTTTAATAATGCTAACGTCAAAGCCTCAAGATCGGTTGCCAGCGCCGTTCCCTAGCTGGATTGGTCCTGTTTGGCTTTTCTTTGTCTTCATTGGCGTTGGTTGGGACTGGTCGTCTCTCCTTGTTTACGGCGGCATCCCTTGGCTTTGCGCGCGGCAGGCTTGGAGCTGGTTAGCGCGCACCAGCTACGTTCAAACGATCTCTCCCGACACTATTGATGCCGGGTGGCGCTGTGCGGCTGGCGCAATCTGGCTTACGGCAATTGGTCTGGGCGGCGGAATTTATTATGTGAACCACCATCTTCCGCATGGTCCGATGTATGCCACGGGAGACGTTGTGTGCCAGAACGACGATAGAGGTCCTTGCGGCGAAGAATATCGAGAGGATTTTGAGAACCTTGATATCCCAGACTGGGCCAAATTTCTTAAGGGAAGTGAGGCTGGGTTACTACTTATGGGGCTGGTTTTTGCGGGCATTATCGCAAGTGTAAGGCCAAGAGGAGGGTACACCGAGAAATCTGATGACTTCTGATTGAGGAAAAGAACTATGACTATAGAAATCGCACGGAGCCTATATGAAGAAGCAAGGGCGCATGCACTTTCTGGCGAACTGCTTTACAACGCGGCGATGGAAAAGTCGGCCGATGAACAACACCCCGACCCAGCCTCATCAGCATTTAATGGCACCTATTCTCTTTCAATCCATTACCTGATCGGGTTGAGTCTCGAACTGTATCTCAAGTCCGCCTACGTTCTGCACGGCGGTGCGGCAGATGACCGATCACTACGCGCCATCGGGCATAGACTTGTCGATGCGCTCAATGCGGTCGAAGGACAGGGCTTCCAATCGCAAGCGCCAAATCTCCGCGAAATAGCGGAGCATCTGAACGGACCATTTAGTCAGCACTACTTTCGTTATCATCGGCCGGAGCGAATGGCACTCCCAGTCGTGCCGGACGTGTATGCGGCATTTCAGGTGTTGGACGATGAGTTGAAGCCCCAGCTGTTCCCAGCCTAATCACATCTGGAAAACGTTTTTTGGTATGTGAATCGACTAGATTCAAGGTGGTGAAGAATTGCATCGCGTCCTTAGACCCATAAAGTCGCTCTACCTTTTCCTACACCCCGCCCAATCGCTATGTCCGCGTCATGACCCGCGCCGCGCTCTCCCCCCTCGCTCTCGATGCACACACCCTCCGCCAACCCAAAAGGCCACGCAGGGTTACACAAAGCGACAAAGCTGATTTCTCCTCCTTTGCACCCTGTGCAAGTTGTCAACTTAGGCGCGCGCGGCACGGCAAGTTCGGGGCAAAACCGGGCATGTGCGGCTTGGCGGGGGTTGTCCGCCGCCTTGCTTGGCGGCATAGGCGGGCCGAGCGAATCCCCCTATTCGAAAGGCCAGCGCCATGAAGGTCCGCGTATTTGTCAGCCTCAAGAACGGAGTGCTCGATCCGCAGGGCCGCGCGATCCATCATGCGATCGAGGGTCTGGGGATCCACGGCGTGCAGGATGTCCGGGCCGGCAAGATGATCGAGCTGGAAGTGGATGACAGCGTCTCTGACGATCAGCTCGACACCATGTGCAAGCAGTTGCTGGCCAATATGGTGATCGAAAACTACCGGATCGAGAGGCTGGCAGCATGACCTTCCGCGCCGCCGTCATCACCTTTCCGGGGTCCAACTGTGACCGCGACATGGCTGACGCGCTGGAAAAGGTTTCGGGCGCGGCGCCGCTGCGGGTGTGGCACGGCGATGCCGATCTGCCGGATGGACTGGGCTTCATCGCCCTGCCCGGCGGGTTCTCCTATGGCGATTACCTGCGCTCTGGCGCGATGGCCGCGCGCAGCCCGATCATGCAGGCGGTGGTCGCTGCAGCGGGCCGGGGCGTTCCGGTGCTGGGGGTCTGCAACGGCTTTCAGGTGCTGACCGAAAGCGGGCTGCTGCCCGGCGCGCTGCTGCGCAATGCGGGGATGAATTTCGTCTGCCGTTCGGTGGCGTTGACGGTTGAAAATTCGCAGTCGCTGTTCACCAGCGGCTATAGCGCGGGCCAGCGGATCGTGATTCCGGTGGCGCACCATGACGGCAACTACTTTGCCGACGATGCCACGCTGGACCGGCTGGAAGGCGAAGGCCGGGTGGCGTTCCGCTATGCCGAACCGGTCAATGGATCGGCGCGGAACATCGCAGGCGTGCTGAATGCCGCCGGAAACGTGCTTGGCATGATGCCGCACCCGGAACGGATGATTGAGGCCGAACAGGGCGGCACAGATGGCCGGGCCTTGTTCGAAAGCGCCCTGAAAGCCTTGATCAGCGCCTAGGCGTTCGCGCGGTGCAATTGGCCGGGCTGGAACAGGCCGCGCGCCTCGACCGCGCCCATCGGGCGGCCGAAGTAGTAGCCCTGGATCTTGCGGCAGCCCAGTTCGCGGATCACTTCGAGCTCGTGTTCGGTCTCCACGCCTTCGGCCGTGGTCGACATCTCCAGGCTTTCGGCCATGGCCACCACGGCGCGGATGATCGCCAGGCTTTCGCGGCTGCCGGTGGCCGCACCCTGAACGAAGCTGCGATCGACCTTGATCGTCGAGAAGCGCAGGTTGCGGATATAAGCGAGCGAGGAATAGCCGGTGCCAAAGTCATCGAGCGCAATCCCGCAGCCGAGCGCCATGATCTGTTCAAGCGCGGCGCGGGCGGTAGTGGCATCGCGAACAAAGATCGATTCGGTGACCTCGATTTCAAGCCGCTGGGCCGGAAGCCCGCTGGAGCTGAGCGCGCCGACCACGCTGGCGGTGAATCCAGGGTCGAGCAGCTGCTCGCCCGATACGTTGACCGCAACCTTGACGTCGCTTGGCCACTTCATCGCCTCGCGGCAGGCCTCGCGCATCACCCAATCGCCAATCGGCACGATCAGCCGGGTGTCTTCGGCCAGCGGAATGAACTTCACCGGACTGACCAGCCCATGCTCTTCGCTGTTCCAGCGGATCAGCGCTTCAAAACTGACGATGTGTTCGTCCTGTGCATCGACCACGGGCTGATAGTTGAGGATGAACTCGTTCTTCTCCAGCGCGCGGCGCAGCGAGAATTCCAGTTTGCGGCGTTCCTCGGCATGCTGATGCAGCGACGGCTCATAGCCATGGTGCAGCCCGCCGCCCTCTTCCTTGGAGCGGTACAGCGCAAGGTCAGCGTTGCGCATCAAGGTCTCAACGGTCGATCCATCGCGCGGACCTATCGCCGAGCCAACCGACGCACCGATGTAAAGCGTGTGGTGATCAACCTCATAGGGGCGCGAAAGCAGTTCGATGACCGCATCGGCCACCTTTGTAACCCGGTTGTGGTCCGAAGCATCGCGGATCACGATAGCAAATTCATCGCCGCCCAGCCGTCCGACCAGCTCATTATCGGTCATGATCGATTTGAGCCGTTCCGAAACGCGCGCCAGCAACTGATCGCCGATCAGGTGGCCCAACGTATCGTTGATCGCCTTGAACCGATCGAGATCGATCATCAGGAACGCACAGCGGGTCCGCCATTGATCGGCATAGCGCATGGCTTCGCCCATCGCCTCGGTCACCATCATCCGGTTGGGAAGGCCGGTGAGCGTATCATAGCGCGCCATGTGCGCGATCTTCTCGCTCGATTCGCGCTGCTCGGTCACATCCGAGCCGACCCCGCGGAAACCGTCGAACACACCGTTTTCGTCCAGCTTGGACGTGCCGGAAAGTTCCCACCAGCGTTGCTGATTGTTGATCGTGACGCGAACCAGCAAGTTGGAAAAACTTTCCCGGCGCTTCAGCCGTTCGGCAAGGTCGTGCAGGCTGGATGGGAACTGCCCGGTATCCCAGGCCGAACCCGCGATCAGCTGGATGAACGGCTTACCTTCGATCTCTTCGGGTGCGAGCCCCAGCGCAAAGGCAAAGCGCGGCGAAACCGCACGGACCCGGCGCGACGTATCAATCTGCCACAGCCAGTCAGCCTCACCCTCTTCGAATTCGCGCAGCAGCATCGAGACGACTTCGCTCTTTTCCGCCATTCCGGATTCGGCGATCCGGGCAGTCAGGAATGAGCGCGCATTTTCTACCGCACCAAGCACCACGACCACCAGGAAGGTCAATGACAGCAGCGCCATTTCATAGCTTTGCTTGAACAAGAAGCTGATCAGGGCACTGCCGCCAACAAGTCCAGCGAACAGCAGGTTGCTTAGTGGCACAGCCGGCAACAACACTGCCGAGGCAGTCATCAGCATGGCGCAGACTGCCCACAGTTCCAACTGCGCGGTCGGCCCGCCAAAAGGCGCGAAAGCGGCCATCGGGGTTACCCAAATCAGCGCGTTGGCGATAGAACTGAAGGTCTGGCGGTTAACTTCGCCGCTGGTGATCCGCCGCCGATCCGTATCGCGCAGGGCCTTGTCGATCTTCGATCCGTGATAGAGGCTTAGCCCCAGTGCCGCCATCCAGCCGAGCAGTACCGCGATATGCACGGTGTCGAAGTAAAGCCTAAGGACAGCCAAAGCGGCGATCGAGTGCGCGAAAATCCGCGTCATGGTCGCACGGGCAAGGCTGGAATATTGCAGACCGCGCAGCCGACCCCAATCGCTCTCGCTGGGATTGGTAAGACCAAGCACCGCCATCACCGGCAGGTTGCTGGGCAGCTTTGCAGAAGGTTTTGCCTTGTCAGTCACGCACACTCATTACGTGCGCAATCGTTAGCACGGCGTAAAGGATGCGGCGGAAACTCGCCTAAATTCGCTGTTTGTTAAATTAGTCCAGCGTCGCGCGGGCCTGTTCCCAATTGCGCCCGTCAAACGCCCTGATCACGGGTTCAAGCCCGTGATCAGGGTCAATACAGCGGAAATGGACACTCCAGGAATCAGGGTGGGAACGCGGCTGGTAAAAGCTCTTGATCCCGCAGGTTCGGCAAAACAGGTGCTCCGCTGCGCCGCTGCCAAAGCGATAGGAGGCAAGGCTGTCCTGCCCGCTCAAGAGCTCAAACCGTTCATGCGGCACGATCAGGTGAAGGAACCCGGTCTTGCTGCAGATCGAACAATTGCAATCGAGCAGTTCCAGAGGCGGTTCGACGATGATGGCAAACCGCACCAGCCCGCAGTGACAACCGCCTTGCAGCTTCACTCCACCGTCACCGACTTGGCCAGATTGCGCGGCTGGTCAACGTCGGTGCCCTTCACGCAGGCGACGTGGTAAGCCAGCAGTTGTACTGGGATGGCATAGACCAAGGGCGCGATCAGCGGGTGGACCTTGGGCATTTCGATCGTGGCGAGACAGCCTTCGCCGGCTTCTTCCAACCCTTCGCGGTCAGAGATCAGCACGATCTTGCCGCCGCGCGCCCGAACCTCCTGCATGTTGCTGACGGTCTTTTCAAACAGCGGACCAGACGGGGCGATGACGATCACCGGCACCGCCTCATCAATCAGCGCGATCGGACCATGCTTCATTTCACCTGACGCATAACCTTCGGCGTGAATATAGCTGATTTCCTTGAGTTTCAGTGCGCCTTCCAAGGCCAGCGGATAGTCCTGCCCGCGGCCCAGATAGAGCACGTCGCGGGCCGGGGCGATGTGGTGCGCCATTGCGGCAATCTCGTCGTCGTGGGCCAACGCAGCGTTGAGGCTGGCGGGGGTTTCGAGCAGGTGTTTGACTACCTCAGTCTCCTCGGCCCGGTCCATAAACCCGCGCTTCACTGCCATGTGCGCGGCGAGCGCGGCCAGCACGGCGAGCTGACAGGTAAAGGCCTTGGTCGAGGCGACGCCAATCTCCGGACCGGCGTGGGTCGGCAGCAGCAGATCGGCCTCACGCGCCATTGAGCTGGTTGGCACGTTGACCACAACCGCAATGGTCTGGCCGTTTTCCTTGCAGTGGCGCAGCGCCGCAAGCGTATCGGCGGTTTCGCCCGATTGCGAGATGAACAGCGCGAGACCGCCCGGCTCCAGCACCGGATCGCGATAGCGAAACTCGGATGCGAAATCGATGTCGGCCGGCAACCGCGCGAACTGTTCGAACCAGTACTTGGCCACCATCCCGGCGTAGTAGCTGGTCCCGCAGGCGACGATGGTGACGCGGTTGATGATGGAGAGATCGAAATCGAACTGCGGCAGCGCCACGGTCTGATCGACCTGGCGGATATAGCTGCGCAGCGTCTGCGCGACCACGGTGGGCTGCTCGAAGATCTCTTTCTGCATGAAGTGGCGATAATTGCCCTTCTCGATCTCCGCCGCCGACGCGCCTGAAGTGGTGACTTCACGCTCGACAGGGTTGTTGTCCTTATCGAACACCTGCGCGCCCTCGCGGGTCACAATTACCCAGTCCCCTTCGTCCAGATAGGCGATCTTTTGCGTCAGCGGAGCCAGCGCGAGGGCATCTGAGCCGAGATAGGTCTCCCCTTGCCCATAGCCCACCACCAGCGGCGAGCCGAGCCGCGCGCCGATCAGCATGTCGGGATAGTCCTTGAACGCGATGGCGAGCGCAAAGGCCCCACGCAGCTGCGGCAGCACGGCCTTGACCGCATCCTGGGGGCTTGATCCGGCTTCGACCAGTTCGGAGACCAGATGCGCGACCACTTCGGTATCCGTATCACTTTCGAACGTCCGCCCACGCTTGGTCAGCGCGTCACGCAGTTGCTTGAAATTCTCGATGATCCCATTGTGGACCAGCGCCAGCACCTTGGTGGCATGTGGGTGGGCATTGGCCGCTGTCGGCGCGCCGTGGGTGGCCCAGCGGGTGTGGGCGATCCCGGTTGTGCCGGGCGCGGGATCGCGCGCCAGCTCCGTCACCAGCCCGTGCAATTTGCCCGGCGCACGGCGGCGGATCAATTCGCCGCCATGGATCGTGCAAACCCCGGCGCTATCATAGCCGCGGTATTCCATCCGCCGCAACCCATCGACCAACCGCTCTGCCACCGGGTCCTTGCCGACGATGCCGATAATACCGCACATGAGGAAATGCTTTCGTTAGAGAGTGTAGGGAACCCGGATGCCCGGCATAGCTGCCGGAAAATCCTTTGTATTTCGTGTAATAAGGACGCGTCCGCGGGTTTGCGCAGTGGCAAGGATGATGGCATCCATGGCCTTCAAGCCTTGCCGTTCGCGCCGCAGGGCCGCAGCCCGCCGCCCGATTTCAGCATCGACTTCATCGATACCAAAGCCTGAAAGCAACGTTTCAGCGCGCCTGAGACCTTCACCTTCACCCTTTGACATCACTTCAACCCACACCACCCGGCTGATCCAGGCACGCGAACCGAAATCGGTCGCGCGGTCTATTTCATCGCGCGCAGCGGCAAAGCCCGCGAGCGCATCAATGATGATGTTCGAATCGAACGTGAAGCCGCTCACTTGGTACCGGCACGCTTTGGCTTGGGATATTTACCAGCCACCATGTCGAGATGAATCTGACGCTGGCGATCATCCTCCGCATCGAACAGGTCAGGGAATTCGGCCTTCACCTCCTCGTAATCATCGTCCCAATAACGGGTCGAGGATGCGCGTTCGCGGCGCTGCCATTCCACCGAATCTCCGATGTCCGTCCGTTCCTTCCAGGCGCCGAAGCCGATCTCCAGCCAATCCTTGCCGCTTGACGCAGGCAGCCCTTTGTAAGCACTCACCGCCTCACGCAGCACCGAAGCACGTGACTTGCCCTGCTCAGCCGCGCGGGCGTCGAGCCACTTGATGTCTTCATCGGGCAGATCAGCAAGGATGCGCGTCATTGATATACTGATATCATATCATGATATCATGTCAAGCGACGCACCATGGCTCGCAAGGAAAACCTCGAGTGAAGAATTCCAGCTTCTTGCGTATTGCGTACTCTGGCTGGAACATCTCGTCGATATCGCGAACGACCGCCCACCAGTTTCTGGCGATCTGATCAACTCTCTCCTCCGGTAATCCAAGCTGCGGCAGCAGAGCAACCAAACTGTCAATATCTAAAGCGGCGCGGGAAGTTTCCCATTCTATATAGCCCCCCGCTAGCTTCAGCTTTTCCTCAAGGCAAAGCACATGAGTCACCTTATTTTCGAGCAACGGCTGCTCCAATCCCGATTGGCGAACCCAATCATTGCCCTGCCACGTCCAGAATTCTTCAACCTTGCGTTCAGAAAGGCTGAAAATATGTCCATAACTACAACATTCAAACGGCGCGTTTCCAACTCCGATGGAAGCGGCGACATCGATACGGTCACGGAATGTCCAGTGGTTGCCCGGACCCGTTGCGCAGATCAGGTCCTCGTGACCACATGCCTGACATGCCGCAGCTACCAGCAGGACTTCCCCAGGGCCGGACGTAACCCTGCTGGGGTGGAACGGACCGTAACGAGGAACCCCCTGCCACCACCACGACGGTCGTTCAGCAACCCGCTCCAAGATATCGAGGTAGCTCGAGAGACTCACCCCTTTTTCTCAGCCTTCTTCTTCATCGCGTCATGGAACCGGTCAGCCCAGCCCGGTTTGACCAGTTGCTCCCCGCGCACAAGCCGTAGTTCACCTGCCGCTACATCACGCGTCACTGTGCTGCCCGCGGCCACAATCGCGTCAGGTCCGATCTTGACCGGGGCGACCAGTGCGGAGTTACTGCCGATGAAAGCGCGTTCGCCGATCACGGTCTTGTACTTGAAGTAGCCATCATAATTGCAGGTGATCGTGCCCGCGCCGATGTTGGCCCCCGCCCCCACTTCGGCATCGCCGATGTAGGACAGGTGGTTGGCCTTGGCACCTGCACCCATGGTGGATTTCTTGACCTCAACGAAGTTGCCGATCTTGGCCTTGGCCTCAAGCACGGTGCCGGGGCGGAGCCGTGCGTAGGGGCCGACTTCACAACCACTGGCGATTTGCGCGCCTTCGATATGGCAGTTGGCCCGGATTTTCACGTTGTCGGCCACTGCCACGCCGGGGCCGAAAAACACGTTGGGTTCGACCAGCACGTCGCGGCCAAGCGCTGTATCCCAGGCGAACCACACCGTCTCCGGCGCAATCAGGCTGGCGCCGTCATCCATCGCCTTGCGACGCCGTGCTGACTGCCAGCGCCCTTCTGCATCGGCCAATTCGGCGCGGCTATTGATGCCCATGACTTCGGTCTCGTCCGCCTCGACCACCGCGACCCGCGCGCCTTCGGCGATGGCGTGGGTGGCGACATCGGGGAGGTAGAATTCCTTGGCTGCGTTGTTGTCATCAACCTTGCCGAGCAACCGCCAGATTTCAGCGCTATACGCCACGAGAACGCCCGAATTGCAGAGATTTACTGCGAGTTCTTCAGCAGATGCATCCTTGTGCTCAACCATTTTGTGGACCGAGCCATCGGCGTCTGCGATGATCCGGCCATAGGCTGCACTATCGGCTGGCCGGAAGCCTAGCACCGCGACCTTTGCATTTTCGAGCGCCGCGCACAGCCGGGCAACAGTCGCGCTCGAAAGGAACGGCACGTCGCCAAAGCAGACCAGTACCAGGCCCGTGAAATCGGCCAATGCATCCTTGGCCATCAAGGCTGCATGGGCAGTGCCAAGCTGCGGGTCCTGCACCACCACTTCGGCGCCTGATCCGCCCAAGGCCGCTTCAATCTGCTCGCGCCGATCACCCGCAACAATCACCTGCCGGGCCGGGTTCAGCTCACCGAGGCTACCGAGCAGATGCAACAGCATCGGATGCCCCGCGATCGGGTGGAGTACCTTGTGCAGGTCCGATTTCATGCGGGTGCCCTTGCCCGCAGCAAGGACGATAACGGCCAATGGGACGGCTAGCGGAGTTTCAGATGCGCTCATAGTTAATGCTCATGCCATGGAATTGTTGCGGATTCCACAACGGTAAGCCACAGGCCCCGGACATGACCACCCACCGCTTTGCCACCATCGGCTTCGACCTAGACGGAACCCTGCTCGATACCTCGGGTGATCTGGGGGCGGCGGTGAACCATGCGCTGTCACTGATCGATCGGCCGCCAGTGCCGCACGAAGCGGTGATGGGCCTGATCGGCGGCGGAGCGCGGTTGATGCTGAGCCGCGCGCTGACACTGACCGGAGGTGATGATGGCCTGGATCAAGAACACCTGTTCGCCCAGCTGCTGGCTTACTATGAGGCCAACATCGCGGTCCATACCGCGCTGTATCCGGGCGCGGCAGACATGCTCGACGCGCTGGAGGCGAGCGGCACCAAGATCGCAGTGGTGACCAACAAGCGTGAACCGATGGCGCGCAAATTGTTTGGCGAACTGGGCCTGACCCACCGCTTCGCCTGCATCATTGGCGCAGGAACCTATCCGCTCAAGCCCGCTCCCGATGCCCTGCATGCGATGGTCGCGGCTTGTGGCGGGGGAGCGTCGGCGTTTGTGGGGGATACCACCTTTGATACCCGCGCCGCGCGCGCGGCAGGGCTGCCTTCTATCGCGGTCAGTTTTGGGTTCTGTGATGCCCCGCCGCATCAGTTGGAAGCAGATGCCGTGATCGACCATTTCGACGAACTGATTCCAGCGCTAGCGGCGCTCTAGGCTCCCGATTCGCCGCGAACCATTCGCAGGCCGATCCGCTTGACGCTAGGGAATGGCAGTGCTGCATTGCGGCATATTGCAAGGCAGCGGCGGCCATGCCATGCCGCGCCCACTTCCCCCGGGATCACGCCATTTTCAGTGGAGACTTACCCATGACCATCTCGTTCAAGGATCGCGTTGCGATCGTCACCGGTGCCGGCGGCGGCCTTGGCCGCGCCTATGCGCTCGAACTCGCTGCACGCGGCGCCAAGGTTGTCGTCAACGATCTGGGCGGCAGCCGCGACGGCACCGGCCATTCCGATGCCGCACTCAAGGTTGTTGAAGAAATCAAGGCCGCTGGCGGCGAAGCCATGTCGAACGGTGGCTCGGTCACTGAATTCGAACAGATGGTCGAAATGGTCGCCAAGGCCAAGGAAGCCTGGGGCGGCGTCCACATCCTGATCAACAACGCCGGGATCCTGCGCGACAAGAGCTTTGCCAAGATGACCATGGACGACTGGAAACTGGTCGTCGACGTGCACCTTAACGGCAGCGCCAACTGCACCAAGGCGGTGTGGGACCTGATGCGCGAGCAGACCTATGGCCGGATCCTCAACACCGCCAGCTCCACTGGCCTGTTCGGTAACTTTGGCCAAGCCAACTATGGCGCGGCCAAGCTCGGCCTCGCCGGCTTCACCAAGACGCTGGCACTGGAAGGCGCGAAATACAACGTCCGGGTCAACACGCTGGCCCCGGTCGCCGGGACCCGGATGACCGAAGATCTGGGTATGCCTGACGCGCTGTTCAACGCGCTGAAGCCAGAAAACGTTGCGCCGATGGCGCTGTATCTGGTCAGCGAAGATGCGCCGACCAACATGATCTGCGGTGCCGGTGCGGGTGCATTCCACGCCGCCTATGTC
>Ga0209480_10000077_pt1 | contig 99044 bp, 79 predicted proteins | sample JI61114C2DNA_FD_187501 | JGI IMG/M metagenome (GOLD analysis project Ga0209480, IMG submission 187501) | Wastewater effluent complex algal communities from Wisconsin, to seasonally profile nutrient transformation and Carbon sequestration -... | ecosystem: Engineered > WWTP > Effluent > Algae...
GAAACCTGAAAGTCCTAGTCGCCCCCAAATTCGACGAACTCTATGACATCTCAGAAGGCATGGCGGCCTTTGGTGAAAAGGGCAAGCTTGGCTTTATAGACAAGCAGGGCAAAGTAATTGTCCAAGCTAAATATAAATCTGCGGCACCGTTCAAAGAAGGCCTTGCGCGAGTGCAAAATGCTGATGGCTGGGGCTTTATCGACAAGACTGGAAAGACAGTCATCGGTCATCAGTACGAAGACGCTTCTTCATTTAATGAAGGTGCAGCCGTAGTAAGCACCTTTAACTATGACGATGGACAATTCTTTATCAAGCACGATGGCAGCAAGCTATTTAACAACAAGTACGCTTCCGCCCGACCATTCAAAAATGGCAAAGCCCTCGTACAACTTCCGATTCCGTCCAAATCGGGCCAGGGCTACATAGACAAATCAGGACGTTTTACAGCACGCGACAAAGACGAAGAATATGAAACCGTCTATAAGAAGAAACCTTCTGAAGGTCTCTCTATCATAGAGGTAAAAAAGAGAAAACCAGACTCCAGTATGATGCCGACAAGCAACTACATAGTCAAAGACACAAAGGGAAGAGTCTGTTTCAAACTTTCCAAAATCTACCGGATTAAGAACTTCCACAATGGAGTTGCCGTTTTTTCGAAACCAGTCTTAGCTTGGAAGAAGTCGGCCATTCAAGTTGCCAAAGAAGAAGAACAAGAAAAGCAAGAAGAAGCAAGAGAGCGGAACGAGTACCTTGCCAATCCATACGGTGGACCAAAGGCACTGCGTATCGCCTTGAGCAAGCCACCACAGTGGGGCTACAAAGATGCAACAGGAGAGATAGTTATTCCACCAAAATTCCGCGATGCCTATCCATTTAGTGAGGGCCTAGCAGAAGTTGAAGAGATACTGCTAACTGGATACATAGACAAGACAGGAAAGTACGCTATCAAGCCATGCTTTCCCGTTGGCGCCGGCACTTTCAACCAGGGCACCGCTTACGGTACCAAGTGTTCAAAGGAATATACGGAGAATCCGTTCCATACAGAACGCGGCTGTGTCATATGTAGCCGTCGTTACCGCATTGGTCTAATTAATCGCAGCGGCAAATTTATTACGCAACCGAAGTATGAACAATTCGAACCAATCTCAGAAGGGCGACGAGCTTTCAGGCTAGACGGCCAATGGGGCTTCATGGATGACAACGGGAAGGTTGTTATAGAGCCCAAATATGCCGCTGTTCGGGCGTTTTCTGAAGGCCTAGCAGCGGTGACAGAAAGAGAATGGGGTGGTGGTTTTTCAAGACCATTTCCGTCATCTTGGGGCTTTATCGACAAAGATGGCAAGCTTATCATCCCTCACAAATATTTCAGCGCTGAATCCTTTCACAGCGGTTTGGCATTTGTCACAGGAAATAACAATGGCACTTCAGCAAAGATAGAAGGGTTCATCGACAAAACTGACAAGCTGCATATTCCATCGAATCAGGCTCGAGCTAGGGGCTTTGAGAGCGGTGTAGCCTCTGCCGGCTTAAACAAAAAGTGCTGGTTGATTGACACCACCGGTAGAGCACTGACCGACGATTCGTACGATCAATTTGGAATAGCAGAAGGCAAATCATGGCGCTTGGTTGGAGAGGGGTTGATACCAGTGAAAAGAGGTTCTCTTTGGGGTTTCATTGATACCCAGGGCAACAACATTATTGCTCCGCAATTTAACAAAGTAGGGCATTTTCAGGAAGGACTGGCGGTGGTCGAAATTAAACCCGGCCATCTTGCCTATATCGATCGTCAAGGCAAAATTCAATTGGATGAAAACTATGAAAAGGCAGGACAATTCAAGGATGGGCTGGCAATAGTTGCCAACGCTCAAGGCACCTACGTCATCAACAAATCTGGCAAGCATTTGTTCGATGCCACGGGAATCAAGTCATACAGCGAAGGGCTCTTTTTATGGAAAGATACTTCAAAAGAGCCGATCAAATATTGCTACAGCTACAAACATGAGTGAGACAGCCGGGAGTCCAATATCTAAACCAAACGGGAAGAAGGCTAAACCGGCTGCGGCCTATGGTCTTGGCGCACTCTCTACCCGCCACCAATATCGAGCAGCTCGGGGTCTTTGGCGCTAAGCCATTTCTTTCTTATAGCTAGAGCTTCTGCCCGCATAGCAGTAGCCTTGCTGCGCTCCTCAGCGGTTTTCTCAGGGCTTTGCTTAAGAACATCAGCCACAGCCAAAATCACCCGGGCACGGGCCAACTGATCCTCGGCATGATCGCTCACAATCAAATTTGCCATTGCTTTATCTGCAGCACACTGGGCTTCTTTAAATTCACCAGACATCAAATAAGAGCGCGACAGCTCAGCCAAAATATTAGCCTTGTAGCGATCAGCAGATTTACTCTTAGTCGCAGGCTTATCTTTGGCAGCGTCAGAATCGCCCGACTGACCATCTACATCACCAGTTTCGCCTTCCAAATCTTCCTCGGTACCGCCGCGCAAATCTAGCGCTTGGTGCAAAAGAGTAATGGCATCATCGGGCTGACCAGTAAAGTTAAGTGTGCGCGATAGCTCGAGATAACAATCAGCCAGAATAAAAGGGCTATTGGTGGTGACACTATCTTTTTGCATTTGCTCGGCCATCTCGCAGGCCGTCTTGCCGGCTTTCAGAGCTTCTGAATAACGGCCAAGGTCTCGCAAGATTGTGCCCAAAAGCTCATGGGTTAGAGCCTTCTGCTCGGCTTTCTCAGCGCTTGCCTGAGCTAACTCGGCATCACACTGCTGATACATCGCAATTGCTTCGCGAGCAGTTGCTTCGGCTTCAGCAAAGCGGCCCTGACACCTCAGCACCTCGGCTAAAAGAGCAAGCGACCAGGCCGCATCAAGAGTATTGTCAGCTCGGCTTTGTGCCACAAGCAGGCAAAACTTAGCCACTCTTTCGGCAGCATTGAGTTTGCGACTTAAAGTAAAAAGCGATACCAAAGGCTGAAGAACAGGCAAAAGCAGCATGCCCGAAGGCGCAACCATAACCTTAAAAACAGAAGGTTTGCCCACGCTACTTTGCGTTTTCATTTGGATGTTTTCACTGCGGCCCTAAAAAGTAGAGCGCATCTTTACGAGATCAGAGAAGGTATCCCAAATCACTGAGAACTTTCCACCAGAGGCACCCTGAGTAGTGCGGGGCAAGTGCTCAATTGGAATTTCGATTACCTTGAAGCCAGCGCGCTCGGCACGAATGCAAAGTTCAGCGTCAACGAAAGGTGACTGAGATTGCAGTTTGATTTTATCCAAGATGGCCCGTCTGAACAGTTTGATTGAATTCACATCTTTGTGCTTGTGACCATAGAAGGTACGAAGCATCAAGTTGTAAACCTTAGACTGCATTTTGCGACGTGGTGGATCATTGCGATTAACGCGAAGACCAATGACGAAATCATGATCTTTCAAACCCTTTGCCATTTGCAAAAGTTCTTTAGGAGCGTATTGATAATCACCTGGTAGGGAGAAAACCAAATCTTTGCTACCACATTCGTAAAGCTCACGAATGGTGAAGCCGAAGCCCTTATTGATCGGATGATTGATCAAACGCACATGAGGGTTAGTCTGGCAACGTCCTTCGATGACAGAAAGAGTGCGGTCTTTGCTGCCGTCATTAACTACGACGATTTCATAGTCGCTGCAGACACTCGATAAAAGAGTATCGGAATCGTCGATTAGACGACCAACTGTCTCTTCGTCGTTGTAGGCAGGAATAATCAGCGTAACTGAAGTCAAAAGATCTTTTGGCTCTGAGGAATTTGAACGCATTCTTGGTTGGGTGTTATTCATAATTATCCGAAACGCTATTAGTCCGAAACGCTACTTGGGGTTTATTTGCTCTTACGCTTTAGGCTGGTTGACCTTCGGCACAGGTTGTAGCAAGGGCTACATCTGAACTGAGTGAACGCTCTTTGTAGAACGACTTGATACCATCGATTACTTGTTCAACTTGATCGTCGGTCATTTCTGGGAACATCGGCAAGCTCAAAATGCGATTGACGATGTGCTCAGTTGTAGGCAGACTGCCAGGTTTGTAGCCTAAGAATTGATAGGCTTGCTGCAAGTGAGCAGGAATTGGATAGTGAATTAGACACTGTACGCCGCGCTCTAAGAGGTAGGCTTGAAGTTCATCACGGTATGCAGTTTGAATCACATACAAGTGATAGACATGCTTGAAACCAGCTACTTCAACTGGTGTTACCACCAGGTCTTTGAGGCCTTCTGTGTATTTAGCGGCAATTTGACTACGTTTTTCGTTCCACTCATGCACATAAGGCAATTGAGCAGAAAGAATGGCGCATTGAATTTCGTCTAGACGGCTGTTGATACCAACAGTGTCGTGATAGTAGCGCTTCGATTGACCGTAGTTGCGAAGCATTTTGAGCTTCTTGTACTTCTCTTCTGAATTAGTAGAGACAGCACCACCGTCACCGAATGCGCCCAGGTTCTTGCTGGGGTAGAAACTGAAAGCACCATAGTCACCAATACTTCCGGCAATAGCGCCTTTGTATGTAGCGCCAGTTGCTTGAGCAACGTCTTCCATAACTTTGATTTTGTGCTTAGAGGCAATTTTCATGATTGCTTCCATCTCTGCCATATGGCCATAGAGGTGCACAGGCACAATCATCTTAGTGCGGGGAGTGATTTTGGCTTCAAGCTCACTTTCACGCATTACATAAGTAGAAGCTTTGATGTCGACGAATACAGGAGTGGCGCCAGTCATTGAGATGGCAGAAATCGTCGGCACAGCTGTGTGGGCCACTACTAGCACTTCGTCTCCGGGGCCAATGTCTTCGGCAGCCAGGGCTAGGTATATAGCTTCAGTACCAGATGCGCAGCCAACTACATATTTAACGCCTAAGAACTGAGCAAATTCTGCTTCGAATTTCTCCAGCTCTGGCCCAAGTATGTAATAGCCGCTGGCAAGAACGCGGGCCACAGCCGCATCGATCTGCTCTTTGTAGGCCTGATAGTGAACTTGCATATTGCCGAATGGAACGTTCAACGCTTTCCCTCGATATAACCGTAAAACCTGACCTGCCAATTCTAGTAGAAAAGAGCCAAATTGGAATTAAGCCTTGTTTAATTGACAACTAATAAAACGGCCATCTTCTCTGGCGCAAGCCTGACACAAGCCCAAGCCTGATTCAACAATTCTAAAGAGAGAGGGTCTGAGAGCGTGTTCTAGCGTGACACCGTGTTAGAATCCAGAGCAAGTGAGACCCGTTCAAATTATTGATGAGTTTTCTCACAGGTTACCTGCTCAGTTTACATGAGCATTGTGAGCGGAAGTTAAGATTATGAGCCAGACAGTGGAAACCGCCTTCAAGGGCAAAACAGCATTGATCACCGGTGGCATGGGCTTCATCGGCTCCAATCTGGCGATTCGCCTCGCCAACCTGGGCGCCAAAGTGACAGTTCTAGATTCAATGATTCCAGATTACGGCGGCAACGAGTTTAACCTCGCTCCAGTCAAAGATAGAGTACGCATCAACTATTGCGACATTCGCGATGAGTCAGCCCTCGATTATTTAGTGCGCGGTCAAGATTATGTATTTCATCTAGCTGGCCAAGTTTGCCATCTGATGAGTTTGTCTAATCCTTTTCCAGATATTCAAATTAACATCACCGGCACAGCTGTATTAATGGAAGCGTTGCGCAAGCACAATCCCAATGCCATCTGTGTATATACCGGAACCCGCGGCCAGTACGGCTCTTCAGTATCGCTGCCAGTGAACGAAGAAGCACCTACAAACCCTAAAGGCATCTATGAGATTTCCAATCTCACCGCTGAAAAAATCATCAAGGTATATAACGATGTGCACGGCATCCGCTCTGTATTGCTCAGATTGAGCAATATCTACGGTCCGCGCTCACAGATGATGCACTCACGCTTTGGTGTCTGCAACTGGTTTGTGCGTTTGGCTTTAGACAACGACACTATCCAGGTTTATGGCGATGGCAGTATTTTGAGAGACTTCTGCTATGTCGATGACACCGTCGAAGCAATCATCAAATCAGCCATCACACCTAAAGCTTACGGCGAAATATTCAACGTTGGCTCTGACATACCAGTGAGCTTCCTTGAATTAGTGAAGACCATCGTTGATGTGGCCAAAGCTGGTAAGTGGCAGTATGCAGAGTTCTCCGCTGAGAGAAAAGCGCAAGAGCCAGGCGATTTCTACTCTGATATCACCAAGATGAAAGAGATTGTGGGTTGGAAACCAACCACCACTCTAGAGCAAGGCCTCGCCAAAACTTGCGACTACTACCGCAAGAATCGCGAATTTTACTGGTCAAAAAACCCAGCTGGCTTGCCTGCCAACAGTGAATCAGCCAAAGAAGCTGCTACCACTAAAGCCTAAAGCTCAATTAGCGACGACAAATCAACTACACTGTCGGTAACTCTTTAAAGGACCAAACAGTGAACGAAGGCACACGGGTAAATATCGCCAGCGGCACACCATGGGAATCAGTGGTGGGCTACTCTCGCGCGGTCAAGGTGGGCAATTTCATTGCTGTCTCAGGTACAACAGCCACAGGCGAAGACGGCAAAATAGTCGGGGTCGGCGATGCCTATGCCCAGACAATTCAGGCCATCAAGAACATCGAAGCGGCCCTAAAACAAACCAGAGCTAGTCTTCAACACGTAGTGCGCACACGCATTTTCGTGACCGACATTAGCAACTGGGAGCAAGTCGGCAAAGCCCACGGCGAATACTTCTCTGAGATTCGACCAGCAACGAGCATGGTTGAAGTTACGCGCCTGATCTCACCCGACATGCTTGTTGAAATTGAAGCTGACGCAGTAATTTAGCTCTATCCACAATAGAAACTAGTGGCGGTAAGCATCAACCCAAGCCATGTCGATGGTTGCAGTCGGCGAGCTAAGCGGTACTCGCAGCAAGAACTTACGCTTCTTCGACCGGGAGTTTGGCAGGCTATAGATTTCGCCAGCGCCACTGCCCACGGTGAAGCCTTCAAGCATGGCGAAATTGTGAAAGCGAACTTTCATAGGTATAGAGCCAACAGTAGCTTGTCCTCGACCTTTTAGTTTGAGGTCTTTTAGTGACAGCCGAATCCGGCCAATTCCTTTATGGTGGAGAATCTCAACTGATAGTACTTGACCGTGAAAGACTGCTTTAACCTCGTCGCGGTTGGCGCTCTGACCCGATGCCCCTAGAGTCTCAACCGAAACACTGGGCGGGCTTGCAGCCCAGGCCGGTGACAGAACGAAAAAAGACATAAGCAAAACTCGAAGGATCAAACTGATCATGTTGGAAGTGATTTGTTTTTCTGAGATACTAATGATTAGAAATACCTTGAGATAAGAAGAGATGAACAATAAGTTATTCGTAGGAAATCTTTCCTTTAAAGTAGAAGAAGCCGAGCTGCAAGAGGTATTTTCGCAAACCGGTACGGTAGTTTCAGTGGCCATACCAACAGACAAATATACCGGCAAGAAACGCGGTTTTGGCTTTGTCGAAATGGCTTCGGCAGAAGACGCAGAACAGGCCATCAAGGCTCTGCACGGACGCGCCCTAGCCGGACGTGAAATGTCAGTCAATCTGGCTAGACCTAAAACCCGCCAAGACTAGCGGCGACTAGAAAAGACTCGAGCAGAGCAAAGTATTAGTCTTTAATAACGATACGGTCTTAGCGAATGAGCCTCAGTGGTCTTTCAGTAAGCGAGCATGTTGCTATAATTTTCGCTTGTCAAGCAACCCAGAATGAACTGGTGAAACTGGAAGTATATGCCGAGCTCCCCGCCCCCCACACTGCCTACAAAAGTCGACAGTGAGAATAAAAAGAGAGCCCTGGGCGCAGCAGGCCCTTCTGGCTTTGACCCGACCGGTTTAGACGGAATCTCAAAGCCAGCTTCGGGCATCAAGGTAGTTTTAAAAAGCAAAGTATTTCAAGCAGCAGCCCTAGTTGTTCTGGCTAATTTGCTGCTGGTTGTCACCAATCCATTTAAGGGCGTTGACCCAGATAGCTTGCCGACCCTAAAGTCGTGGGTTTTCTGGACCACCCAAGACTACCGTCAGGAAGTAAATCCCAAAGTGGTAATGCTAGGTTCATCGCTTTTGATGAACTCAGTGTGGATGCAAGAAGCGGAACACCTGCAAAAGAATGTCGATATCGTGGTTAACCGCAGAACCAGATATTTAGAGTCTGTCATTAGCAAATACATCAAAGGCTACGAAGGCACCTGTTTCAACTTCGGATTACCAGGCAGCATGGTCTCTGACGACTATATGATTGCTCGCACTCAGTTCGATAAAGGCCACACACCAAAAGTAATGGTGCTCTGCCTCGGCCCTCGAGACTTGATGGATACTAGCTTCAGTTGCGCTGGTGCCACCACAGCCTTTAAATATCTAGAGCGTTTTACCGATACCAAAGATTTACTCGACATTGCTTACACAAGTGCTTGGCCAAAAATCAACTTCATGCTGCGCGAATATATTTATTTCGTCGACAAAAAGTATCACTCACAAAGTGTTCTCGGCGAGCAGGCCAAAGGCGCTCTCAATCCAGTCTTCGCTAAAGTGGCAGCCCCCAGTGCTTTTAACGTCAAAACCGATTTTGATAAACAGTTCGCATTTTACCGCTCAGAGGTAGAAAAAGGTGTCTTCATTGCCAAGCCTAATGCGCAAACAGACTCATTCTACGACAATGGTAAAGACTGGAAGAAACGCTTCAAAAACTCCAACGATGAGATGTTCGACAATCAAAAAATTTGGTTGAACAAATGTCTCAGCGAAGCAAAGGCCAAAGGAATTATTCCAGTTTTAGTGAACATGCCGGTTTCGGAACTTGGTATCAAATACATTCCGCCACAGGTCTATAAGAGACACGTCGATACTTTGATTGAGATGTCAGCTAAGTATGACTGTCCTTATGTCGACACCATGAAGGAAGGAAAGTTCGACATGAAAGACTTTTCTGATTATGGCCACATGGATGCTAGTGGTGGCAAAAAAATTGTTGATATTGTTGGCCGCACATTAGCTGCCGATCCACGCACTAAAGTGGCACTGACGTCACCGGCTGCGGCAAATGAGGGCAGCAACTAATGTTATTCAATAGCGCAGCCTATCTAGTTTTTCTGCCGGTAGTCGTAGCCATTTACTGGTTCATGCCATTTCGTTATCGCACAGCCTTTTTGCTGTTTGCCAGTTATGTTTTCTACATGACCTGGAAACCAATATACCTGGTACTAATTGTTGCTCTAACAGCTTTCAATTATTTCGCCGGGATCGCTATCGAGAAACAAAAGAAGCAACGCAAGCTAGTTTTAATTGGATCACTGGCTGCCAATATTCTTACTCTCGCCTACTTCAAATATGCCTATTTCGCCATCGATGCCACGAATAGTGTGTTAGCGATTGCTGGAAGAAAAATCTCTTACCCACTGCATGAGATTATTTTGCCTCTCGGCATTTCCTTCTTCGTCTTTGAATTTATCCATTATTTAGTAGACGTCTACAAGGGCAGCCCCGCTGTCAAAGCGCCGCTAGAATTTGCACTTTTCCCCAGCTTCTTCCCCACTCAAATCGCTGGACCAATCAAACGCTTCCAAGACTTCGTGCCGCAACTGCATAAGCCAGCCAAGATCACTTTGAAAGATTTTGATGAAGGCGTTGAGCTAATTTTATGGGGTCTCTTCAAAAAAGTAATTGTGGCCGACAGTGTCGCTGTGGTGATTGATAAATGCATGCCACACCCAGAGATGTTGAGCACTTTCGACTGCTGGTCACTGCTCTGGGCCTTTGCCATACAGGTCTATTTTGATTTCTCTGGCTACACCGATATCGCCCGCGGCTCTGCGGCACTGCTTGGTTTCAAGGTGCCACTGAACTTTAATTTGCCTTTCTTGGCCGGCTCAATTACAGAATACTGGCGACGTTGGCACATTTCGCTATCACTCTGGCTGCGTGACTATTTGTTCTTCCCACTTGGTGGAAGCAAACACGGCACCATGGCCACCCTGCGCAATGTCATGATTACTTTTACCCTGGCTGGCCTCTGGCATGGAGCTGGGTTGAACTACATCATTTTCGGCGCTATGCACGGACTCTGGTTGAACCTCAATAGACTATGGCGAATTCAAGTCGAGAAAAGTGCTCTACTGCTGAAATTGACTGAAACAAAGGCCTTCCATTGTTTTGGTGTGCTACTGACCTTCAATTGTCTGGCTGTCACTCTGGTTACCTTCCGGTTGCCTAGCATGGAGCTGTCGGGTCGATACTTCCAGAAACTTCTTATGCTTTCGCCTCAGACAGCTAACAGTATCAATCCATTAGCAATGACCATTCCTTCAATAGAAGGACCGGCCAACTTCGCTCTATTTCCTGTAATTTTGATCAGTATTGTCATTGGCCACCTGATCTCTAACCAAATACAAGGCAAGAGCCAACCCGGCGTGCTGCCGCTGCCCCAGTCACTGCAGGCCCTAAGGCCAGCCTACCTGGCTGCCATAGCAATCCTGCTGCTGCTGTTTGCTCCAGACGGAACACCAAGCTTCGTCTATTTTCAATTCTAATTTTGCCACGGCCTACAAGTTTTACCGATTGGTTTTACTTGGCGCCTAGAGCGGCTAGACACATTTTAAGAGTGATTTCGCAGTGCTCTTCGAGCATGTCTGGAGACAGCAAATCGGTGCCTTCTGGCCAAAGATTCTTCAAATTGTCTCGGGCAACGGTGTAATAGATGCACATGGCAATCAGATTAGCGGCGGTATGCAGCGGGTCAGCAGTGGTGAAGTCTCCAGCTTCCATGCCCCGTTTGAGACTATCGATCAGTGGTCCATAGAGTGCGCCAAGCGAAGTCTCGCAGTAGAACTTGCCTTGATTCTGCAAACCTTCTAAAACAATGAGACTGGCCACATTAGGATGCTCAGCTGCGTACATTAAGACATTGCGCATAAGCGTCGAGACCGCTTCACGAGGAGAAAGATCAGCGACATGAAGAGACTCCATTTCAGCACTACGGCGCGTGATTAAACGCTCCATCACCGCCCGGTAAAGGTTCTCTTTGTTCTCAAAATAATAGTGAATCATGGCTTTGGTGACGCCAGTGCGCGCTGCAATTGATTCGGTTCGCGCGCCCCAAAGGCCCACTTTGGCAAACTCTAGTTCAGCAGCATCGAGAATGCTATTGCGAGTTGCCTCAGCATCACGAGTGGGGGCCTTCACGGCGATTTTTGCGATTTTTTCCATTCTATAACCATATAAGCTTGGTGATACCCAACTGGACAGAATGGTCCAGTATAAACCGTTAAATCTACTGCAATTCCATTCTTGACATTCCCAAATTTTGTCAGAAATCAACTAATTCCTTGCATTGTCCTTGCAAAAGAACGCTTTGGCTGAAAAAAAAGAGACAGCCTCATTGTGCTGCCTCTTTTCATTTTTTCTCAATTCAAAGTCAATTTCTGGGTCTAACCACAACAAGAGCCTTTTTTCTCTTCTTTCGGCTTTGCTGCTGCCTCGGTTGAGCAAGCATTTGCTTTTGCTTCGGCGGCTTTCTCTTCAGCCGTCTTAGTTGAGCATGTGGTGCCCTCAACTTTTACCTTGAGTTCGTCCTTTTTTTCTGTTTCTGTTGCTGACATGATTTTCTCCATTTTTTCTATTGGCGCTCAAAGGCGCAAGTAACAAGTAAAACTCTTAAGTTCAAACGGTCATGAAGGCGAAGGTCAAATCCATAAAGTTGTCTATTGGCTTAGTACTGCGCGTAGACTTTGCCCGAAGAACAGCCCCCTCCCAGCCACTAAGAAAGAAATCAGCCAGAGGCAAGGCATCAAAATCGCGACGAATTTCTCCCGACTTCTGCCCTGCCTCAATGCAAGCGGCAAAAACATCAGTCCATCGTTGAAATACTTTCTCTAACTCTTCGCGCAATACTTCGCTTTGGCTAGCCATCTCCTGACTGAGATTGCCGATCAGACAACCTCGAGTACATTTGCGCTCTTCAATATTCTGTTTGTTCTTCTGACAATATAATTTGAGCCGCCCCAAAGGTGACAACGACTCATCTCTAAGACAAGAGAGAATGCGATCGGTATACCATTGATCAAAATGACGAATGATCTGCAAAGCAAATTCTTCTTTGCTATCAAAGTAATAGTAGAAGCTACCCTTCGGTACACCAACCGACTCTAAAACTTCTTGCAAACCGCAGTTGCTGTAGCCCTTCTCTAGCATCAACTTAGTGCCAGCTTCAAGCAATTCCTGCTTGGTTCCTTCTTTTTGTACTACTTTAGCCATGATCATTTATTCCATTTCGATAATTAGGTTATTTCAAATCATCTTTCGTCTTCACTGTCGTACTCAACTGACGAAGCCAAACGCGATCTAGTTCCACAAGGGTGGCATTCTCTATTTCGCTCTCATCAGAAGAATCTGTGCTGTCGTTCTTGCCCAAAAAGACTTTAGTTAGATGCTGTCTTGTTTGCGCAAGTGCCGCTGCATGATGCACATTCGATAAATAATAGTGATTGATAAAATTGCTATACATCACTTTGCTCCTATTTTGCGGCAAGCTGCCGCCTGTGACACCGTTGGTAGTGTCACATACATTTCCGACTCAATATTCATTTTTTTAGCAGTTCATTTTTTAGCAGTTCATTTTTTCGCTTCAGTCTTCCTATTTGTTTTGAAAGAGCCAGCCAGTTAAACCGTTGTTCTTAAGGCTACTTTTTCATCGCAAGACCATACGACAATAATAGACCAGTCGTCTAGTATCGTCAAGTCACCCCAAAAATGAGACAATATTGGCTGCAAACGAAAGGCTAGCGCCGACTTACCCCGGGCGGAGGATACTTTGACTCATTTCCAATCGACATTGGCCAGCGGCCTGACTGCACTTATTTTGCTCTGGGCCCAGCCTTTAGCGGCCAAAGAAGCCACAGCGGCAAAAGAACAGGCCCAAGCCCCAGAGATGACGGCGCTAACCAAGCTCAACGAAAAATTTCGCCTACTTTATGGTGAAGCCAAAGCAAAAGTACTGAGCACGCAGAGCACTCCTGTAATAATCTGCTACGGCGACCATATGCAGCTAATCTTCGGAGATAAGCGGGACCAGATTGCGTTCATTCCCGCCTCATACACTGCCTTAAAAGTGATTGACCACATCCCCCTGGCCATCTTTAGTTTGCTGCAAGACAATACAGATAAGCCCTTGAGCGCCAAAGTCAAAGCAGATCTGGCCGAACTTAAGGAACTAACTGCCAAAGCCAGGCCGGAACTGCCCAGTCAACGCTATCCAGCAGCCACTATGGCACGCCAGAACGTCATCATTGATAAGAGTATGAACTTCGTTGACTCAATTTTGGCAGCAGGCCAGGTCTCAAGCAAAAGTCTAAATAGCTTTGTTGAAGCCCTGCGCCCCGAAATTCTCGAAAACGCCTATGAGGCAATCAGTGCCCAGCTAGAAAAACAAGACGAAAAAGTGGCACAGTGGAAAGTTGACTTAGGCCCAGCCTGGAACAATCTTAAAGTAGTGATTGTTGGCGGTCATATGCCCAGAGAGCAGAACGCTTCCTTTCAATATTTCTGCAAAGTCTTAGGGGTAAAACGTGAGGGCGACAAAATCGTCTACAGCGAGGGTCCAGCCGAGGAAAATGACGCCCTAAATTTGCTGCACACCCACATGCTCGATAAGAAAATAGCCCAATCGTTCTTTGACGACAGCTGGCGCATGCATCGAGATTTGCTTTCCGATGGAGCAGCGCGCTACCTTCGTAGCCACAAGCTAGCAGCCAAATAGAGTGAAATAAGGCCTTTTGTTAGCGCCTATTGCGGCGAGCATGACTATCGTGCTCATTAACTTTGATAGGAATCACCACTGGTCGAGCTTCAGGCCCAAGCAGCCACGAACTTACGGTGTCCCACAGTTCTTGCCAGAATGACCGTTGCAAGATTGACGGTTTCATCAATGCCCCCTCTCAGTCAACTAGTGACTGATTTGTTCGCTTCTGCCCTGCAGCACTTAAGTTGAGAGATTAAAACGAACCCTCTGCAGTCTATCTTTATTCACCATAGCAGATTAACTCAAAGCTTGAGACTTGAAACTGTGGTTTTTCCCACGCTAAGCCAAATATTTAGTGCAACAGCCCATTTCCCTTCATTGCCCATTGGCAGAAACGATGCAATAGCTAGCGTTTCCGGACATCTCTAGTCTCGAGCAAAATCTTGGGTAATTCTCGACGCACTAAGTCAAAGCACAATTTTTGCTCATGAAAAAGAATTTTGCGTCTGTCCCCATTGGCGAAGACGAGATCGATGGATCATTTAAAGACCCCCAAATAATATCGTCTTCCCTCGGGGGAATATTGGCATAAAGATCAATCCCAACTGGCCTCGTAATTGCTTGCTCCCGGAGGAAGCGCAATAAGCTCTCAGAGCGACAAGCAATAGCCAAAGAGGTTAGATAAGCAGACTTATCGAGCTGGCAGTGGCTAAGCGTTATTTACATAATTTTCATCAAGCCAACAGCGCAACAGTCCAAACACCAGCCTCGCGTTTAAACGCAAGCCCAAGGCCAATCTTTTAGCATCCACATAGTCATTTTTCGCACTAAAGCGCGGCAAAATCCCTTCACAGTCGGCTTCTGCACAACAAAGCGCTGTTATACTCAGACAGAAGTAGGCGCGGAGCATATTCTGCACCCAAATTTTTCACCTAAAAGCGAGAGCAAGCCATGTCAGAAACAACTGAGTTAGCAACAGTAACAACCAATACTAGCGACGCGAAGTTTAAGCTGGACGGTAAACCGCTCAAGGTTGGAATTGTGGGCGCCACCGGTATGGTCGGTCAGCAATTGATCCGCATGCTCAAAGACCACCCCTGGTTTGCAGTAACAAAGTTGGCCGCCTCGGCGGGTTCAGCTGGCAAGACTTATGAGCAGTCGGTGGCTGGTCGCTGGTTCATGGATTTTCCTATTCCGCCAGCTATAGGTAAACTTGCTGTAGTTGACGCCGATGACCTTGACCAGGTTGTAGACGGCGTCGATATTGTCTTCTGTGCGGTGAGTATCGATAAAGCAGCGGTATTGAAGCTAGAAGATGACCTGGCCAAGCGCGGCGTCTTTGTCACGTCTTGCAACTCAGCTTACAGAATGGACAAGTTGGTACCAATGATGATACCAGCAGCAAACGCAGACCATCTCAATGTCTTAAAAGCTCAGCGTCAACAACGGGGCTATACAACAGGCGCCATAATGGTTAAAAGCAATTGCTCAATTCAAAGCTATGTGATTGCCCTCACTCCACTAAAAGAGTTTGGCATCAAGCAAATCTTTGTTCACAGCGAGCAAGCTCTTTCTGGAGCCGGCAAAACCTTCCAGACCTGGCCTGAAATGGTTGAGAATGTTATTCCCTACATTGGTGGGGAAGAGCAAAAGTCAGAGCAAGAACCGCTTAAGGTCTGGGGCAAACTGACCGATTCTGGCATCGAACATGTCAGCACTCCAAAAATTCAAGCTAAGTGTGTACGGGTTGCTGTCAGCGACGGACACACAGCCTACGTCAATGTGCAGTTTGAAAACGCCATAGACAAAGATACTATTTTGGCAAAATGGAATCAGTTCGAGGGAGTGCGCGGCTTGCCATCGGCGCCACAAAATCAAATTCACTATATCGATGCAGCCGATAGACCGCAGCCAAAGCTTGATGTAATGACTGAAAACGGTATGGCTGTTAGCATCGGTCAATTGGCTGTCGGAGAAGACAACTGGGTAAGATTCACGGCACTGGCTCACAACGCCATTCTCGGCGCGGCTGGAGGAGCGGTTCTGGCCACAGAACTAGCTGTCAAAAACGGCTGTGTTTACCGCCGTGTCACCGAATCAGCAGAAAAAGTGGCGGCTGGTACAAGCAAATAGGCAGCGCCATTTCATTCTTTTAGGAAACTATCATGCAGACTCCAAATAACACGATCATTCGCAAGTCTATACGCGGCCCTCTTAAAGTGCAGGACGAAAACTTCGCAGAAAAAATCAGAAAAAGCTTTGAGCACCAGGGAGTAATGCATGCTCTTGGTGGCACAATCGAAGAAATTAGCCTTGGTTATGTCGAAGTGCATTTGCCCTTTTCAAAAGCAACCCAACAGCAACACGGCTTCTTTCATGGTGGCATAGTAGCCATGCTAGCTGACACAGCCTCAGGCTTCACGACCTATACCGTGCTACCACCAGATGAAGAGTGCCTATCGGCCGAATTCAAAGTCAATTTTTTATACCCTGCCAACGGCTCTAAGTTAATTGGACGAGGCGGCATTATTAAAGTAGGAAAAACTCTGGTTATAGCCGAAGCGACTGTATCGGTAATTCGTGACAATCAAGAAATAGACTGTGCCTATATGATTCATACACTGGCCAGAACTAAACACGTTAAGAGTGGCTCTGAAAACAAAGCCTGAACTACTAAACTTATGAGGCGATAGCAGTGACTAAATCAAGTTTGAAATTTTTGGCACCACTGTTAACGGCTATCATCTTAACTGGCACAATTCTTGAACCGAGCATTGCATGCACTGATTTCATGGTGAAGACAAGCGATGGTACAAAAATCGTGGGCCGCTCTATGGAATGGGGTGCTGACCTCAAGTCTAATATCCGCAAATATCCAAGAGAGCAAGAACGTACTTCTACAACTCCAGACAACAAGCCAGCCCTGAGCTGGAAGAGCAAATACGGCTATCTCGCCCTCGATGCCAACAACATGCCCCTTGCCATTGACGGCATGAATGAAAAAGGCCTATCTGTCGGAATGCTCTGGATGCCAGGCACAATCTACCAAGATGTAAAAGCAACTCCAGCAGCAAACGTGATCAACCTGCTAGATCTAGACCATTGGCTCTTAGGAAATTTCGCTAGTGTCGCCGAAGTCAAAGACGCCATTTCTAAAGTGAAAGTATGGGCACCACAGATGGCTGAATGGGGTGGCACCCCCACAGCACACCTGGCAATCCATGATGCTTCTGGTGCCAGTGCCGTGATTGAGTTTACCGATGGCCAGCTAAAAATATACGACAATACCGCCACAGTGCTCACTAATGCACCAACATTTGACTGGCACAAAATCAATTTAAGCAACTATGTCAACATCTCAGCCTCAAACGCTGAACCGATTCGCGTTAGAGATACGGTCTTGGCCCCACCGGGTCAAGGCGGTGGCTTCCTCGGCATTCCAGGCGACTGGACACCACCATCACGTTTCGTTCGCACTTGCGCCATGCTCGGCTTTGCCAAACCGGTAGCTGACGCCAAAGCTGGCGTCAATCTCACCCTGCATATTCTCAATGCCGTGGATATTCCCCTTGGTGATGTCAGACCAGCAGACAAGCAAATTGACCACAGCGATTACACGCAATGGGTCGTAGTCAAAGATCTGACCCACTCACTTTTTTACTTCCGCTCTTATGACAATTTGAATCTGCGAAAAATCGACATGAAGAAACTAGACTTCGGCAAGACCACAAAAGCTGAGCAACTGACTCCAGTAGCTGGTGGCAACGCAGCTATTGACCTTTAAAACTATTGCTCGTCTTGATTGGCCATCACATCAGCTTCGACATCAAACTGACGGAAAGTATCAGCAAACTGCTTGATAGTCTCTAGCATAGCTGGAGTATCAGACTCGCTCATCATGTCATTGCGCTCGGGGTTAGTCACCTGACCATGACCTTTGCGCCGCAACAATTGCTCAATGCACCAGGTACCATAATTTTCAGTTGAATCAGCAAAGGCACACTCTGCTTCTGTGACACCAACGGCCAGAAACAAGCCAAAACCACCAGATGGTAATTGGTACCAGGCATCGGGCGCCTCATCGGCATACCAGATAATGGCACTGCGCAATTGCGAATCGGAGTTGGGGGCAATGGGCGCACCTAAATTGATGCGTTTACCTGGGCTCAGAGTACCGGCATGATTGAAAATATAAAAAGCCATTGTGCGCAAAAGCTGTGGAGCCCAGGCACTATTGGTGGGACTCTTGATCATAAGCTCGCAGCCAAAACCAGATACCTCTTGGGCCTCGCTCTGCACCCAGGGGCTAGAGATGCCAGCGGTTACGTAAGTCCAGTAGGGTTTAAACGGATCAGGACCATAGGCCAATACAGCCAGCTGTTGATCGCCTTCGATGGATAAATCTGAAGGCCTTGAAGTGTCACTGCTATCTAGGCGATTTTTTCTCTTCGCTTTACCCACATCATCTTTGAAGACCGGAGGGCCATAGTTAGCAGGTGATACAGAACTTGGTTCACCAAAGAGCTCTAAATAAAGGGTATTTCGTGCCACCCAGGCATCTTGCAAAAGCTTACGCCGAGCCAGTTCGCTTTCTCTTTCAAACTCTGGATCTTCTTTACCTATGCGATCGTCTTTTTTCTTGCCCACGGTCTTTACCAAAAGGGGAGATCATATAAAACTACTATTCGTCGATTTTGAGCAAGGCCATGAAAGCCTCCTGGGGAATGTCTACACGTCCCACAGATTTCATGCGCTTTTTACCTTCTTTTTGTTTATCAAGAAGTTTTCTCTTACGACTGATGTCACCGCCATAACATTTTGCCAGTACGTTCTTGCGTACGGCAGAAATTGTTTCACGGGCCACAATTTTGCCACCGATAGCCGCTTGAATAGGCACTTCAAACATTTGCCGGGGAATTAACTTCTTCAACTTTTCTGAAATTGCCCGGCCAGCAGAATGGGCACGGTCGTAGTGCACAATGGCCGAAAGAGCGTCGACTTTGTCACCACCAATCAAAATATCAATCTTAACTAAGCGCTCTTCTCTGAATTCTTTAAAGAGATAGTCAAGGCTAGCGTAGCCCCTAGAGCGACTCTTTAGTTGATCAAAAAAGTCAGTGATGATTTCAGCCAGAGGTAGTTCATAGACAAGCATGGCCCGTCTAGGGTCAAGGTGTTTCATGTCAACGTAAACACCACGACGCTGTTGGCAGAGCTCCATCAATGTACCAACATACTCAGTTGGGGTAATGATATTGGCGGTGACGAACGGTTCTTCAATGAAGAGACGATAAGTCGGATCGGGCAGCAGGGCTGGGTTCTCAACCATGACGACAGTGTTATCGGTTTTGGTGACGCGATAAACTACAGATGGTGCGGTGGTGATCAAATTGAGATTATATTCACGCTCTAAGCGCTCTTGAATAATCTCCATGTGGAGCAATCCAAGAAATCCACAACGGAAGCCAAAACCTAAGGCGTCAGAAGTTTCAGGCTCAAAGAACAGCGAAGAATCATTGAGCTTGAGCTTCTCTAAAGCTTCTCGCAGATCGGGATACTGATCATTGTCGACGGGATAAATACCGGCATAAACCATGGGCTTGGCCGGACGATAACCCGGTAGAGCTTCAATAGCCGGATTAGAAACCAGGGTGATGGTATCGCCCACCAGGGTCTCAACATCTTTAATTTGGGCAGCTAAATAGCCCACTTCACCGGGGCCGAGGCGGTCGACCTTGACTTGAGCCGGCCGCAAAACTCCTAACTCAGCAATATCAAAGGTCTTGTCATTGGCCATGAAGCGAATTTTATCGCCCAACTTTACTTCACCGTCTTTGACCCTAAAGTAAACGATGATGCCACGATAGCTATCGAAATAGCTGTCAAAAATTAGAGCGCGCAAAGGCTCATTAACGGTGTTTCTCGGCGCCGGTACAAATTTGACGATAGCTTCAAGAACGTCTTTTACACCAATATTATTCTTGGCACTGGCGAGAATAGCCTCATCAGCCGGTATGCCAATTACATCTTCAATTTCTGCCCGAATGCGCTCAGGCTCGGCGCTGGGCAAGTCAATTTTGTTTATGACCACCACGATTTCGAGATTATTCTCAGAAGCCAGGTGCACATTGGCTAGAGTTTGCGCTTCGACACCCTGGGTGGCGTCAACAATAAGTAATGCCCCTTCGCAGGCAGCCAAACTGCGCGAAACTTCATAGCCGAAGTCTACGTGACCGGGTGTGTCGATTAAATTGAGAACATAAGTCTGACCGTCATCGGCTATATAGTCCATGCGAGCGGCCTGAGCCTTAATTGTGATACCGCGTTCACGTTCGATATCCATTGAATCAAGCACTTGGGCCTGCATATGCCGCTTGGCGATGGTATTAGTCATCTCAAGCAAACGGTCGGCCAAAGTAGATTTACCGTGGTCAATGTGGGCAATAATGGAGAAATTTCTGATTAACTTGGGGTCGGTCACTGAGAACCCTTTAATGACGTGGATTATTGAGAACAAGTACAGAAGGCTGATTAGTGCACTTATGCACGGTATATTAGCAGGAAGACCAAGGCAGATCCGCTAATAATAACAACTACTCTTCACGCAGGCGCCCAAAACTAGCAAATGTCAAATCCATCTAACTCTTTCTTAGAAACCTTGAAACAAAGACCGTTATTGGCAGACGGTGGCACCGGCACCCTCTTGTACTCAAGAGGAGCATCAACCGAGGCCTGCTTCGAGCACCTCAATTTGACCAAGCAAGAAACCATTCAACAACTTCACGTTGACTACATCAACGCCGGAGCTGAAATTATTGAAACTAACTCTTTTTCTGGTAACAGAATTAAGCTTGCCAATAGCGGCCTAGAAAATGATGTATGGAAAATCAACGTTTGGGCCGCCAAAATTGCTCGAAACGCCCGCGAGATAACTGGTCAGCCAACTTTTGTAGCCGGCTCAGTCGGACCCACCGGTAAACTCTTGCCCCCACTGGGCGATACGGCCCTTGACGAACTTGACTATGCCTTCAAAGAGCAAATGGAAGCCCTGTTAGCAGGCGGTGTTGATCTCTTTATGATCGAGACAATGTCGAGCTTAGAAGAAACCGCTATTGCCGTGCGTGCTGCTCGTAGTCTCTCCAAACTACCAGTAGTGGCACAACTCTCTTTCTCAGTAGAAGGACACACATTACTCGGAGCAACACCAGAAGATGTTGCTCGGCTAATTCGTGACTTAGGTGACGATGCCCCCGATGTAATTGGTATCAACTGTGGTGCTGGCCCCGGACCGGTTTTTGATTCTCTCATCCGCCTTACGGCAGCCGTGCGCACCCTCAAAATCGATGCCGATAAGCTTACTTTTTCGTGCTTACCGAATGCTGGTCAACCCAGTCTTATTGGCGGTCGGCCCGTGTTTATGAGCAAACCTCATTATTGCGCCTCATATATTGAGCCCTACATCAGAGCCGGAGCACGAATCGTTGGCGGTTGCTGCGGTACCACTCCTGAACACATCAAAGAAATGAGGAAAAGTCTCGACAACTATTTGGCCAAAGCGACCCAGCCCATCATTGAAATAAGCCCCCAAGAGACAGTACTTTTTCACCCTGACTCACTCGACTTGCCAGACGATAAGCCGAAAGAAACTCTATCCTTAAAAACCCATCTAAAAAATCTGAAAGAAGGAAAGAACAACAAAGATTTCTATATCTCTGTTGAACTAGATCCCCCCAAGGGAGCAGGCACAAAGAAAATATTGGCGGCTGCAGACTTACTCTACAAAGCCGGTGCTGATGCCATCAATGTTGGTGACAGCCCTATGGCCAGAGTGCGCATGTCATCCTTAGCCACCTGCCAATTGATCAGCCAACAGGTTGGGGTCGATACGATCATTCACTTCACCACCCGCGACCGCAACTTAATGGGCATGCAGGCTGACCTGTTGGGCTGCCAGGCACTAGGGTTGCAAAACATTCTCGCCCTCACCGGTGACCCACCGGCTCTGGGAAATTATGCCCACGCCACAGCAGTTTATGATGTTGACTCAATTGGTCTGATTCGTATAATTTCGCAACTGAACGCCGGTCAAGATATCGCCGGCAATACCATAGGAACGCCACTCAATCTTTCGATTGGCTGTGCTCTTAATCCTACAGCGCAAAACCGCGCCATGGAGCTCGAGCGTTTCCGCCGAAAAATCGAGGCTGGTGCTCACTTTGTTATGACCCAACCAATTTATCAAGTTAGCGATCTTACTGATTTCTTAGACCAGTTCGGCGATCAACCATTGCCTCTTTTGGTCGGCATTATGCCTCTTCATTCAAGCAAACACGCTGAGTACTTACACAACGAAGTACCAGGAATTTCTATCCCGGAAAAAGTAAGAAAGCAAATGGCAGATGCCGGAGATGCCGGTTCGCAAAAAGGTTTAGAGCTCGCCGAAGAACTTCTCGGAGAAGTACGTAGCATCTGCCAAGGCACTTACCTGGTGCCTTCTTTCGGTAGATATGACGACATGGCAGCATTGATAAAAAGACTCAAAAGCAAAACAGTCTAGCCAACAGCAAATTGGCCGCGCACTGCCCGCACATGATTCTCCATTTCTTGAGCCTGAGCAACCCGATTAGTCTTTCGTAAAAGCTTGGCGTACTGTTCCTCTACGTCAGCGAAGCGGGGATGATCTTTGCTATAAACTTTCTGCCTGATTGCTAGAGCTCGCTTAAAGAGTGGCTCGGACAATTCGAATCTGGTCTGAAAATAGTAAAGTCTGGCAAGATTTTTCAGTGATGTTGAAACCAGTGGATGTTCCCCACCGAGGGATTTTTCGCGTATTTGCAAAGCCTCAAGCAAAATAGGCTCCATTTCGCGATAGAGGCGACGACGGCAATAGTGATCAGCCAGCTTGGTTAACATATCAGCTACATGCGGATGATCTTTCCCCATCATCTGCCTGACTGAAGCCACTTCTAACTCAGCTTCTTTTTCATGATCATCAAGGAAACCGGTGGGCCGGCCTAAAGCCATTGACTGGGGAATAGCATCAAGTGAAGTCGAAGAATCTGTCATGGACTGCTTCCAATCGCTGGAAGGCCGCGGGTAGACGGCACTCGGAGCGCTCTTTTTACGCACAGTCAGAACTTTCTCAAGGCATTTTTTTGTATCAGCTACCTCAGCGCGGTACGGTCCGAGAGTTCTCTCCATAATTTCAAGAGCCCTTCTATAAAGAGCTTCTGCATTCTCCAGCATACCTTTATTGAAATAAAGGTCAGCCAACTTAGATACAGTTGCAGCTACCTCCGGGCTATCTTGCCCCAAGGCCTGCTCCTGAATAGTAAGGAATCGCTCTAGCTCCGGGATCGTTTCACACTTCATAACTGCCTCGACAAAAGAATCTACGAATATCGGCTCAACTCCCCTCGAAGTCAAATCGGTTCAATGTCTCAGGGAAACCAAATAGCTCAAATTACTAAATAGAATGGTTTCCCGGAAAGCTATAAAATTTTAGCTCTCGTCTATATTCTTACCCGGATGAAGTGGGCGCGGCTAGAGCCTTACCCTATAACTTTGTACGGGATTCGTATAGAGAAAGTGAACGTATAGGTTAGCCACCATAACAATACGGTAGAACCTATACCCAGCCCCTCCACCGCTGGGATAGCATCTATATAGGTGTAGCGTCGGCGGTAGTCACAGCTGAAGATTGATGATGCAAGTGGGGTTAGTGTTGGATGGGATCCTTTAAAGATAGGATAATTCGACTGTTGAAAAACATAGTCGAAGAAGCCGAACGAGAGAAAAATATCGAGGCGCAGAAAGCCCTCGCTCGCCAGGCATCAAACCCAGCTAGCAGCGCTGTTGAGGCCAAAAGCGAAACACAGCCAGACTCTCAAGACACAGCCAACACCGAAGCTAAAGTAGAGCCCTCCGAGAGCATTCACAATTTGCTTCATAAGGGCAAAGATACTCTTTCAACCCGCTTCTTATCGGCTGGCCAACCAGAAGTAGTAGCGCTGCCTCCATCGAGCTTAACTCGTGATGCCAGCAGTCTTGTTGACCCTAGCTTCGCCCGGTCGCAGCTAGATTCATCTTGGCACCATGTCGACGCCATTAAAGCTGAAGTCGATAAAAATCAAGCAGCAAAAGCTAAGCTGAGAAAAAACGAGAACAAACGCAGCAAAGAATTCGACTTCACTGAAGGCAGCAAATCAGAGGGGCAGACCCGCCTTTACAGCGGCTGTTCTGAAGAAGAACCAACTCTTCTGGCGGCTCAATGGCAATGCACCCCCGACGATACACTTATAGGAAGCGATTCTTCTCCCACTGAAGAATCGTTCAAGCGAGCGGCCGAGAATGTCTCAACCTCACCTTCAACTCTAGCCTGGTTGTCCTCCCTGGTCTCGCCTGAAGTTCGCGCCTCCGTAGCCGCCAACCAGCAAACACCGCCAGAAACGCTGCGCAAACTAGCGAACGATGTCGACAATACTGTGCGTCTTTCAGTAGCAACCAACCCCAATACTCCCTCGGACGTATTAAGGAATCTCACTAGAGACGCCAGCAAGCTGACCGCATCAGAAGCGCAGTCAGCCTTATGTGCCAGAGGTGATGTGGTCGAGGCCGAACGCAAGAGCCACAGTTTACTCTCTAACAACCGCTTCAATACCACCTCTAATCATCTCGTTGCCTCCTACACCAGCCTAGACGCAGTCGTTCCCGACGGCATCAATGATGGCAGCAAGGCTGACAGTGAGTGGCAATCGCTCAACACCGATGGCGCCCAAAAGGCTTACAAGCAGCAAAAAGACACGGTCAAAGATCTCAAATTCAACCCTAGTGTGTCTAATCCCAATGGGCCCAGAGACATAGCCAAAGAACTGAGACCGCACTCAGCCTTTGACAGCCCACCAGAAAACGCCTCTCCCCAAGACAAAATCGCTTTCCTTAAAATGATTGCCACTCGCCTAAGTACTCCACCGACAAAACTGACTGAACTGGCTCAAAATGAGAGCATCGAGATTCGAGCGGCGGTGGCAGAAAACATTAATACACCAGCGGAAGCCTTTGCCCTTTTAGCAAAAGACAGCCAGGCGCAGGTGAAATTGAGAGTAATCGACAACAGTAACTGCCCAACCCAAATCTTGGAAATGCTACAAGATGATCAAGACCCCTATGTTGGTTACGAAGCGAAAAACCAACTTAAGCGTATACAAAATTCGATAGCACAAGAGCGCTCTTTCAATATTCAGTTGGACGGTTTGCTGTAAAAAGAAAGGCATCCACATCGCACGCACGATAACATCACGAAAGCCCTAAATGCTAGACGCTAGTGCGCTTGAATCATCGGCCACAAGAGCTGCTTAAACTAAGCCAAATCTTGAGTCAGTGGCCGTTTCGCCTTTGCTTCAGGTGAGAGATCTTTTCTACAGCAGTGGCACCGCCGTTATCTGCGGGTTGATTTGATTCAGCGTTATTTGCAGCACTTTCATCGATGCTTGGTGGAGCTTGGCGAAGATGGCAAAGCCGTCGCGATCAAACCACAGAACTTTGATGAAATCACCACCTTTGTTCCAAAAGAGAAACAAGTGACCTGTGTATGGATCTTGCTGAAGAAACAAACGCTTGCTGACGAGCTTTTGATAATCTGCTGGAAACGACTTCTGATAATTGCTGAATAGAACTTGTGAAATTGACATTAGAAGCTGATGAAGGCCCACTAGCAGGGTATCTAAGTCTCCTCTAAGCTTGATCCATAGCTTTTCAAGTATGATCTGTAATCCCTATAAGTAACTGTTATTGGCAAATGAGATTTCTGGCTGAGACGTAGTTCATCTAATCTTTCAAAGTCTTGTGAGCATGGCAGCTATATCCTTGCCGTCCCCCATCCAGAGCAGACATGCAGAAGTCAGGAAAATCAGCCACTTCATTTACTATGGCTGAATTAGGAGACGCAATAGCGATTGCTGAACTACAAGACCGCCTGACCTACAGCGAACTGAGAGGACGGCTTTTAGCGAGACGATCAAGAACTTTTGCCAACTCGCGGTCATGGGGCATAACCATTGGCTTAAGACAACTCAATAGGTTTCTCAAATCGGCCTATAGAGTGATCAGCCACATTTTTGCGCGCGCCTATAGCTTTGAAATTGGTCTCAGAGAAGAGGCTATTAAGCTCGTTTATGAGAGCGGACTTTTTGATGAGCACTTTTACAGAGAGCAATTAGACAGACATTCCATCATTACCTCTGATTGCGTCAGCCATTTCGTCATGGACGGTTGGAAGCTAGGTTTCAACCCCAACCCATTTTTTGATTGTTTTTTTTACATATCCAATGCCAGGAGAAAGGATTTAACAATCAAGATAAATCCACTCTTACACTACATAATTCTAGGCTCCAAGTTACGTCTGGCAACCAGTAAATTGTTTGATCCCGAAAGGTACCTAGTCAATTATCCGGACCAGGTAGACTCCGATATCGATCCGCTCCTGCACTTTCTGCAAATTGGTCTGGTTGAAGATCATGAATCGATACCGTTTGCGAGAGGCGCAATGTCAGTGGCTGGATATACACCCCAGCGCACAATTGCCGCGCTCAAACAGCCTAGCCAAAACAACGCACTGCTTTGCACCGAGCCTTACGATCTCGTCCTCTGCATGCACTCATGTAGTCGCACCGGCGCACCATCACTCGGTTTATCACTGTTGCAGCACCTGTCACATCTTAATTTAAAAGTTTTGATCGTATTACTGGCAGAGGGAGAGCTACTACCGTGCTTTGAAGAATCTGCCGATACAATCAATCTTGCCGGACTTATAGATCCGGCCATGGGACTGATCAATAAGCTTGACTCTCTGGAAGCAGCCCGACAGCTTAATCAATGCGTGCCTATACTTGTAAACTCTGCAGGAAATCATCAATTGATTGATGTCTTTGCCTGCCGCGGCTACAAAGTAGTTACGCTTATCCATGAGTTTATGAGCAGCTACAGTCCTCAAATCAGGGCGACCCTCAAAAGCGCTCGTCACCAGATGATTTTTAGCAGTCAAGCCATAGCTCAAGATGCTGGAGTTTTAGGAAATGCCTTCGTGCTCTCGCAGGGGCTAATTGATGAAAGCTACCTATATCTGGACAAAGCAGACGGCAAAAAATTCCTTTTAGAAACTCTGGGCATCGCGGAAGATGCTTTTGTAGTTCTGGCTTGCGGCACAGTGGAGCTCCGCAAAGGGATTGATACTTTTATCAATGTGGCAATCGATACACTCCCCAACGTCGATCCAGAAAGAGACATCCACTTTATCTGGGTGGGAGATGAGCTCGCACCTGGCTCGGGGCCGATGTTCTGGGCAGAGGTGGACTTGCGGAGGGCTGGACTGAATGCTCATGTACATCTGACAGGTCACCAGACTCAATTACAAAAGTACTTTGCAGGAGCGGATCTATTTTTGCTCCCATCCAGACAAGATCCTATGCCTTGCGTCTTACATATGGCGATGGCAGCAACACTGCCTGCGGTAGCATTTAAAAACAATGGAGGAGCTCAAGAAGTATTGGGTCACGGCGGCGGCACCCTCGTCGACTATGGCAGCATTCATCAGATGACCGCTGCAATAATGTCATATTATCGCGATAGAGAAAAACTCCAGCGCGATGGACTCAGAGGTCGAGAGGTCGTAACCAGCAAATACAAAATGTCTCAGTACACAGATGCAGTATTGTCGCACTGCGGCATAGCCAATGCTACAGACATCCAAGCAGAGAGGGATCGCGCCGCACGACTGCATAACCTGGAACAAGTAGAACACCACTATGACCGCTATACCGAAACCTATATCAGATGCTATGGCGATGTCCTGCAGTCGTACCGCCCTTTTGATTTTAATCAAATGATGCATGACGAAATGCAGAGAATGAGACTGACAAACGGAATGAAGATACTAGATGCAGGCTGCGGCGTGTGCGGACCTGCAATCTACTTTGCTAGCAAACTGGAGCTGTCTTTCGAATGCATCACAATCTCTCAGTTGCAAGTGGAGATTGCGCAAGGGAAAATTGCTGAGAACAACATGCGAGGCAAGATCAGGGTGAGCAGAGGCGACTTTCATTGCCTGCCTGATCAGTTTCCTCCGGATTCTTTTGACCGGGTGCTCTTTCTTGAGGCACTTTGTCACTCAAATGACTTTAGCCGCGCGTTATCAGCCGCCTATGCTGTTTTAAAACCAGGTGGCTGCATATACATCAAAGATTTTATCCTTATAAATTGGCGCCATGACAAGATAAAGCAGGCCAAGCAAAAACAATTTGCTCAACACTCTTACCAGGAATATCACTATCAACTGCACTATTTGACTGAGTTGAAATATCTGTTGAGGTCCGCAGGATTTAGAATCCTGGAGGTCACTATTGGTCCTTATGCCAGCTCGCAAGACCTCTCGCAGCAAATCGGCTTCGAAAAAGCTGTCGGCTTTACCTGGCGCGACGGTGAAGCGTTTGACTATCCAGTCGCAGAGGGCATCATGATTTTGGCGGAGAAAAGCTGAAATGAGCACTCTGAGTCAAGAAAAAAAAAGCGACACAAACAGCTCTAGGAGCGAACATATCAGCATCAAGAGACGGCTGCATCGCTATTTAACAATCTCGCCAAAGCTTGTGCGCATCAATGAATGGTGGGATTTCAAACTGCCGCTGCCAGTGTGCGCCCTATTTGCAGCAGCATATAATGGCGCTATAGCTCCATCAGCGCTCTTAGCCCCGGTCGGCATGCTCTTATCGTGCGGCTTTACGGCTGGAGTATTTGCCAGTGTAATCAACGACTTTACTGATTTCAAACAGGACCAGGATGCCCAAAAGGATAAGGTGATCAGTCATGTTTCTCATCGCAATAGAATTGCCATCCTCACACTTAGCATCGCACTGGTGGCCCTAAATGCCTTTTTGTTGCTCGACAAGACAGCGTCATTGACCTGCTATCTGGCGACAGTGGGATGCTTTGCTTTTTACTCTGTCAAACCTCTGCGGTTTAAGGAGCGTGGGTGGTTAGCACCAATTACAATTGCCACAGGCGAGCATCTTTTGCCGATCCTGCTGGCATTTGCGTTGATGACCGATTACTGCGCCTGGAACAGATCCTGGCCGTTATTGCTATCCTTGAGTACGATTGCATTTTGTCTGGGAGCACGAGGTATCCTGTGGCATTTACTTGGCGATAGAGAAGCCGATATCGCAGCAGGAGTGAGTACTGTAGCCACTTCGGATAATTCCGCCAGGGTGCTATTTATTGGGCGCAAGGTGATCTTTCCGTTGGAATTATCGGCTCTTGCCTGCTTGCTTTATGCTTCTAATAGCTCCCTGGCGCTGTGGCTGCTCGGTACTCATGCAGTTATCGAGCTATTACACTATCGCTATTTTATGACCAACTCCATAGTCATCTCACCAGCGCCGAATCACCGATTTGTACTCTTTGAGTACTATCAACTAATGCTGCCGCTTGCATTTATCTTTACTGCGGGACAACACCATTCGTGGTACTACGCCTGGGCTCTGGCATTTAGCCTCTTATTTGTCAGACCGGTATATCGCACGACCAGAGTAATATTACACCTGCTGCGTCACCGCACTTTCCCATGGTGCAGACACCTATTGCGTATGCGCAAGTTCAAAAGGACATACACAGTAGAGTACTTCGAGCCGCTGGCAACGACCTCACAGTTGGTTGATCAGCACAGCAAACAGTGAGCTTTCTACATTGTTCAGAGTGCGGATCAACGGCCTTCTCAGTTTCTTATAAAGAATACTGTCAAACAAATTCCAGAAATTATTGAAACAGCCGCTTCCTGTATGAGAGCCCGGCATTACGCAGCACCACTAATCAACAGCATTCTAGGAGTAAAGTGATCTCGTCGGCTAAGCTCTGGGCGTCGCCACCCCAGAGTTCCCCTAAGATGACTCGGGGATAGCGAAGCTGTAACAAGGGGCAACGGGGCTGAGGTGGCTTTAAGTGCCACAGGCTAATCCATAGCAAACTTTGGCTGGAGTGAAATGTCCTACCAGAGTCAAAGCATCTTTTAACTGCGCCGGAGCCGCAGAAAGGCCTAAGTCCAGTGCAAAGAAGTATTGGTTGATCTCAGTCAGAGGAATCGTAAATAGCCCAAATAGAAAGAAGTAGTTTCCGTGGAAACTACTTCTTTCTAGCTACAGACTAATACTAGCCCTAGATTTGGCCTGGTCTACTTAAGAGCTGGTGCCAGTTTTGATACGGCCGCCAAAGACTCTTCCAGAGCCTTGATGAACATATCGATCTGCTCATATGAAATTACCAGCGGCGGCTCAACTCTTAGTACCCTTGAATTGATATAGGTACCAGAGATGAGAATATTGCGGCTGAAAAGTTCTTTGGCCACGGCATAACCAGTGTCGTTACCAGTAAATTCCATCCCCAACATTAAGCCCACACCACGAATTTTAGAGAGCACATCGGGGAATTGCTTAGCCAACTGGGTCACTTTCTCAATTATGTAATCGCCCTTCTCTTTAGCTTGCTTGGGCAAATCTTCGTCTAACAAAATAGATATTGTCGCTATTGCAGCAGCGCAAGCCAGCGGGTTGCCACCAAAAGTAGTTGTATGCAAGAAGGGATTCTCGACATACTTAGCCCATGCTTTTTCGTTACCGACAACAGCCCCGATCGGCATAACGCCACCACCGAAGGCCTTGCCCAATGCCATTAAGTCAGGCACGACGCCTTCGTAATCGCAGTAGAACATTTTACCGGTGCGCCCCATGCCACTTTGCACTTCATCGAAGACAAGCATGGCGCCATATTTGTCGCATAGTTCGCGAGCACTAGCTAGGTATCCTGGTGGTGCAACGTTGATACCGCCTTCACCCTGAATTGGCTCAACCACAAAAGCTGCTACTCTATCGCCACTAAAATCAGCGCAACTAAGAGTAGACTCTAAGGCTTTGATATCACCAAAAGGAATATGGCTCCAATTCAACAAGGGCATGAAAGGTTCGCGGAACATAGCCTTAGAAGTACCACCTAAAGCACCGAGAGTTTTGCCGTGAAAAGCGCCTACGGTTCCCACAAAGTGCTTGCGCCCGGTGGCCAACATAGCCATTTTCATACAACCTTCTACAGATTCAGTGCCTGAATTGGAGAAGAATGAATAGTTGAGATCACCTGGCGTAATCAACGAAACCAAATAAGCCAAATATGTTCTCAGCGGATCAATTAACTCTTGCGAGTGAATTGCTTGGCGCTCCAACTGTTCAGTAACAGCCTTTAACACCCTCGGGTGACGGTGACCAACGTTATAAACGCCGTAACCACCCAACATATCTATAAATTCTTTGCCGTTTATATCGCGGAAAACTGCGCCATTGTCTTCCCACTCTACAGCTGTATAGTCTGTGCTGACTGATTTTCGATACTTCAAGAAGCCTGCATTGACGTGATCGGTCCAATAACGAACAGAATCGGCAATGACTTTTTCGCGCTCCTCTTGGGTGAGCTTTTTCTTTCCGATAAGCTCCAGTACCTCCCTGGATTTTGCCTGAGCTGTCTCCAGATCTTGAGCCATTTTTTTTACTCCCACGTTTTTAGCAGCCTTCTACAAATCGAAGAGCTGCTTTAATGACAACTGGCATATTCTACGCCTGTACTTGGTTTAAATCAAAATTTCAGAGCAAATATATAGCGACTTCTTCATGACAACATATTTAGGGCAAAATCCCTCGGCTCCACTTAGAACTTTCGCTCACTAAAAACTTGTACATGCGCACACAGCTCATTTCTCGCCCACCGGGCAAGAGCTGCTTTCCTAGCCCATCAGCCACATAACCATTAGCCAAGTAAAAGGGCTCGGCATTCAAAGCAGCATTAAGATTGAGCCAATCGAGACCTGCCTGTCCAGCTAAACGCTCCAATTCGCTGAGCAGAGCGAGACCGATGCCCTGCCGAGCAAGACGAGGAAGGACATAACAGGCGCGAATTTCACTCAAACGGGGCACAAGTATGCCGAAACCAACCACGGCGTTGTCCATTTCTGCCACCCGAACCACTTCTTCTTGGCGCTGTGGTCTTTGAGCGAAATTAGCAATGCGCTCATCGGTGACCAGGGGAGACCAGTCGTCTAAAACATCTTCGTCATAATAGTCAATGGGCTCACCGTGAACCGCAGCATAGTGCACATCCAGAATCCCTCTGATGTCCGAGGCTTCTGCTTCCGCTTCTTCGCCTTCACTTTCTTCTTTTACTTCACGGGCCTTGCGAATAATCAACATAGAGAGGGATTATAACCCTCTCTACAATATTGCAGTATTCAATATGAGAGTCTCTGCGCGCCAAGGCTGCTAGGAGGAGCGTAGCGATCCCGTACCTGTGGGTCATAGCCAATTTTAGGCTTAACTACTTTAGGCTTAAGATTGAGGTCTTCTAAGCGGGCAAAAGGCTTGAGAAATGCAATAAGACAGTCAACATTATCAGCATTAACGCCGCGGTCGCAGTAAAAAGCGCTGAAGAGCTTGGCTCGGCCAGTCAAAGCCGGAGCAGCCGTGATATTTACCAAAGTACCACCATTGGTCAAAGTGCAAAGATTAACGGTCAAATAGTTAGTTGCTGAGCTTGTTTGTTGCAGCTCTAGCAACAAATGCCCAGCGGCTGTGTCGGCCACAAGAATGTCATAGGCGTCCAGTTCAGCCAGGGCAAAACCGACTAGTTCGCAGGCCTGATTAAAATTCTGAGGCAGCTGTATCGAACGGCGCTCATAAGGCTTACCAAATTGTCCAACTTGCCAGGCATGAACGAAACTGAGAAAACACACGAGCACCCCAGAGGCAATGGAACCGCAAATCACACTTGAAACAACCCATGAGCTAATTAAATGCAAATCAGCTGGTGTGGATGAATGGCCAGTTACAAGCGCTAGCGGGAAAGCCAGGGCGATTGGCACAAAGAATAAAATGCTCAAAATCAGAGCGGACGCTAAGCCAATCATCAATGACTGTAGAAAATATTGAGCATCATCCAGTTGGCCAATGGCGCCTTCTAGATCAACAATATTGCGACTCTTTTCCAATACAGAACGCTCTTTCGAACTGCGAGTATTTGGCATATAAAAATCCGTTAGTAAGTAAAATCGAACCAGTAAAACCAATATACGGCCGACTACGTGTCAAACACGTGAAAGTGCAATTTCTATCTTTGGTTCTCTTTCGCTTTCTATTTCACTCGAACGATCGGGAAGGTATAAGTTTTGACAAACGAAAGCTTGCTGTCTTGCAGGGTGCCAGCATTGAAAAAGCTGAGGGTGCCCAATGGCATCAATACATCAGTAGAAGTGCTGACTTGCACGTAGGGCGAAGTCTGCGCTGGCGCACGACCAGCAAAATCTTGATAAACAATCGGCGCAGACATCTTGGGAGCAGAAAGAAACCCCGATGCCTGATAACTCTTCAAAATCACATTGGCGAGTTTAGTCGCCTCAGTCAGATCTTGCCCCTGAGCGGCATTACGACAAGCATCGCGGCAAGCTCGATCGTTTGCATAAGCGCCGAAAATAGCGATGCCCAAATGCAAACCGAGGGCAACAAACACCGAAGCAAGAAAACAGCCACAGACAAACTCAACAGCCAAAGACCCTTTTGCTCTTCTTGGTCTCACGACTTTTCTTACTATACTTACCATCTCTCTATTCCTTTAATAAAATTTGTCAGTCTAGTTAGAAACCAACTTGACCAAACGACGAGCAATCTTGGCGAAGGTCTGCCGCAGCTCCGAACTATCTGTCACCAGATTAAAAGTGCCGCCATGCCCAGCAATAGCAGCCATACCGCCAGTGGTCGGATCGCTATTCTTGTCGTTCAAAATATCAGTTTGATCAGGAATGATTGTTGGATTTTGCGCCAAGCCAATGGTGTAAAGAGCGACACCAGCATCACGTGCCTCGACCGCGGCCATCCGCGCATTAGCCTTAGGATCAGAACTAAGTGGACCACTGGGTACGGTTGGTTCACCATCAGTAAAGAGAACAATTGCTCGCGTACTGCCTAGACGCGAATGGCTTTTGAGGTCTTGTACTGCGGAGTGCACAGCTCCCCCGATATTAGTCGCCCCCATGGGTACACAACTATCGATGGCCTTGTTGACCTCAGCATAGGCGGTCTTTCCAGCGGCAGAATCAATTAGCACATGGGGAATGGGGTAACCTTTCTTGGCGCCATAAGGAGCGTAATCATCGAGGTCATACCAGGTCTCAGTGCTATTAGCGTCGCTGCCAACGCTAGAATCAAAGGCAACAAAACCAAAGTGCACATCGGCATCAGTATTGAGAATTTGAGTCATGGTGTTAAGGGCAGTTTGCGCCTCCTTCATGGGCTTGAGCTGCTTTGCTGCAGCTTCAAAATAAGCTTTCTGATAGCCGGCACGGGGGCTGACAAAAACTGCCGTATTCGCTTTACTGCTTCGGTAAACACTGTCCGACTCCAGATTGCCCCGAGCAGCTTCAGTCAATGTCGCAATATCAGGAAAGGCGAAGCCACCATAACTAGCGCCAGCAAAAGTGGTCTGTCCATCAATGTTTACTACCACATCGGTGAACACTTTCATGCCATCAAAAGTTGGTGCTGTTCCCGGTGGAAAATTGCCAGGTGCTCTACCAGCTTCGGGGTAGATACCACCCGAACGCAAGCCTGGCACGCCGTAGTACTGGGCTAAGTACTCAGAAGAGTAGCACTTAGCCTCCCAATAGGCTTCGGTGAGAATCTGGGGATAACAAGCATTCAAACTAGAACCAGTGGCCGCTGGTTTAAGGATATCAAAGATTCGCCCCCGCATCAGACCGTTGGCACCAGTGACAAGACTATAAACATTTTTGCCACCACCAAGAGTGGCGTCCCATTTTCGTTTAACAAACGTAACCGGTGTTTGGTCGTCCATCGAGCCAGAGACATCGAAGCAAATTACCATATCAAGCTTGGGTACTGCACCGGTCGAGACAGCATTGACATTAAGAGTATTGATGCCAACATACTTACCAAAGGCTAAGGTTCGAGTGGTACTACTACTGACGCGCACCACCTTACCGTTAGGGCTGCTCATTGGCTCAACAGCACCAGTGACCGGGTTGATAAACTCAAAAAATACTCTGGCCTCGTCTAAATCAGCGCTCAAATTACTAAGCGAGACGACCTGGGTTGTGCGACTGAGAGCCTGACCAAGCACGGTGTTGGCCTTAAAAATCTTAATCGCCGCTTCGATAGCGTCTTTGTGCGCCTGCAGTGGATCGACATTATCGGAGCTAGCAAGGGTAGCAGTCCCGGCCAAAACAGCAGCGTCACTGGCGTTCTGAAGTTCCTGCTTAGCCAGGTAGAGACGAGCCACCTCAAAAGTAATAATAGATAGAAGGGGAACAATCACTAGTAAGATGAGCATCATTAACATTAGTAAGCTCTGGCCACGCTCGCTGCGTCGCCACGACTTTCTCGGCTTTGAAGAAACATTATTCATAAGGAGACTCTTAAATGGTTAGGCCTTGGGGATTTTCACAATACTGCTTGGCCGAAAGATGCAGTTTTATGGGAGCATTAAGCCCATCAACTTTAAATGGTATTGGTATTGGTATCAAAGGTTCGGCCGAGCAATCAGCAGAAACTTCAATCTGATAGCTATTAACACTCTGATCAGCTGGCGTAGTCAAAGGTACAGACTGGGAGCTAATTGCCAGAGTATCATTTTTTGTAATCAGAATAGCGGTGTTGATATTGTCTACAGCTAGACCAGAAAAACTGTTTTGCACTTGATTGATTTTGCTGGCGGTTTCTGCTTTAGCTGAAGGCTTACCGTCAACCGGAACGGAGAATGAGTTGGCACGAGCGGCAGAGATGCTGGCGTAGTGAATACCAGCATACAAAAAACTTATACGAAGAAAGACTGTGGCGAGATCTATCAGAGGAAAAGCAATAACCATTAAAACTGCCCATAAAATCATAGGCAGTTCTGCCAGCATGGCAGCACGACCAGATCTCTTCAAAATACTTCTTCTCGATTTCACTAACATCTTAACGCTCCGTGTGGCCTTGAGCCGAAGAGAACTTGCCTTTCTGCATCTCAGGCAAGGGCTTTTGGCAGACCTTAAGCAAGATAGCCAACTGTTGACGAACCCGCTGATCACTAGAGGTGTTGATACCACGCTCACAGGCGGCTCGTGCCTGAAGCATTTGATTTGACGAGAAATACGACTCGGCCACACGAACTTTCAGCAAATCGTTGCTACCGTCTAACTTTAAAGAGTCTTCAAAAGCTTGAGCGGCACTAGCGAATTGACCGATCTGAAAATAACTTTCGCCCAGCCAATATAGGTCGTTGGCAGTGGCATTGCCAGAAGCCGAAATACGCTGATAGATAGGCAATGATTGATCAAATTGAGTGGCCTGATAAGCCTGTTGTGCCTGGGCCCGCAAGCGCTCTAATTGCCCAACAGCACTAGATCCGGGCAAAACATAGGCGATTGCTGTGCCGGAACTAACGCCGGTTTCGGCACAAGCGGCCGGAGCACTGACAGTGCCTCCGAGGGATGCAGCACCTAACACGAGTGCAACTGCCAAAGTAAGACCCGATAGGGAGAGATTGTTGGGAAATTGAGGATAAATCACGGTGACTCCTGTTGCTGCAAAATGACAGCAGGTTCGTTCGGTTCGCATGGGGTCATAATAGGTCGCCATTTGTGGCAAATTAGTGGCGAATCCGTGAAAAACTAACGCCAGACACGTATAAACCGCATAACGAAATCTGAGATGCTAGCTATTTTTGCGCTCAATATTGAAATACTTGGCATCAGGATGCACCACAACAATGGCCGAGGTGCTCTGTTCTGGCACTAGTTGATACTCTTCTGAGAGACTAACTTCAATTCGCTCAGGCTTAAGCAATGTAAACAGATGTGTTTGGTCTTCAAGGTTGGGACAAGCGGGATAGCCAAAGCTATAGCGTGTGCCACGATAACCCTGCTGAAAGAATTTTCGCCGATCACTGGCATCAAGATGAGCGAAGCCCAATTCAGCGCGCACTCTCTTATGCACCAGCTCAGCTAGGGCCTCAGCCGATTCTACCGCGAGGCCATGGAAGTACAAATACTCAGAGTACTGATTTGCAGCAAAAAGGGTCTGGGCCCGCTCTGTGGCACACTCACCCATGGTGACAATCTGAGCTGGCAAGACGTCATATCCGGTGCTGCTGTCAGAGAAGAAATCGGAGATGCAAAAATGGCGACCAAACTGCTGACGAGGAAAATCGAAGCGCAACCATTCTTCAAGATTCTCAAGCTCAGCGAAACTTGTAGCAGGCACAAAGTCTCTACCACTCTCTAGGCCTGGTGGCTTGTAAACGATCAGCTGATTAGCAGCCGAACGGCAAGGGAAATAGCCATAAACTGCCTTTGGCTCAAGCAACTTTTGCTCAATACAGCGCTGCTTCAAGTCAAGCAACATCGGTGTAATTTTCTCTGCCACCATAGCCTGATACTGTGCGTCTGAAGTATCCCCTTGACGCACGCGGAACTGCCCACGGATCAGAGCATTTTCATTCAAGTATGAAAAGACTTCACTCAAATCGAAGTCGCGAACGGCCTTGGAGCCCCAGAATGGTGGCAAAGCTGGTGCTTCAGCTACAACACTTGAACGAACAAATGGCAGATCACCGGGCTGATCAGCAATGTTCTCTTTGCCAAATCTAATTTCTTCAATGTCATCATCTTCTTCGAGGTCTTCACATTCCACAGCAGGTGGTTGCGGCAAGAGAGAGTGATCACCAGTTGCTATCACTTCCATAATCTTCAAATCATCAAAGGCATCTTGTCCATAGTAGAGCGTTCCCTTATAGACTTTGCGACAGTCTTCTTCAACATATCGTCTGGTTAAGGCCGCACCGCCCAAAATTACTGGCACACTAATGCCACGTTGATTAAGGATAGCGAGGTTCTCCTTCATGATCACCGTAGACTTAACGAGCAAGCCACTCATGCCAATGCAGTCAGCATTATTCTGTTCAGCGGCCGAAATGATATTCTCGATTGGCTGCTTAATGCCTAGGTTAATAACGCGGTAACCATTATTTGTCAAAATAATGTCTACCAAATTTTTGCCGATATCGTGAACATCGCCTTTTACTGTGGCCAAAACCATGGTACCGCGGGTAGAGCCCTCAACTTTATCCATAAAAGGCTCTAAATAGGCAACAGCGGCTTTCATGGTCTCGGCCGACTGCAGAACAAAAGGCAGCTGCATTTTGCCAGAACCAAAAAGATCACCAACAACCTTCATACCATCAAGCAAAATAGTGTTGATAATTTCTAGTGGCTTATAGCGTTCCATGGCCTTTGCCAAGTCAACTTCGAGAGCGACGCGATCACCATCAATAATGCGCTGTTTCAGGATCTCTTCAATAGTGGCATCAGCTTTGCGCTCAACCTTTGCTGTAGCACCGCCCTTGCCTTTATCTTTGTAGAAGTCGAGCAAGGCAAAGAGCGGATCATAATCAGCCTGGCGCCGATCAAAAATGAGTTTATTGTGGAATTCGCGCTCTACCTCATCGATTTTATATAGCGGCAAAATCTTCTGGGCGTTGACGATAGCCATATCGAGACCATACTTAACAGCATGGTGCAAAAATACTGAATTCAAAATACGGCGGATGCGTGGGTCCATGCCAAAGCTAATATTGCTGACGCCCAAAATGGTCTTCACGCCAGGCAAATTTTCTTTGATAAGCCTTATACCCTCAAGGGTTTCTAGTCCAAGGCGGCGATCATCCTCATTACCCGTAGAAAGAGTAAAAGTGAGGGCATCAAATATCAGATCATGGGGAGGCAAACCCTGACCACAGGCTAAATCATAAATACGCTTAGCAATTTCAAGCTTTTTGTCGGCGCTCTTTGCCATACCCGCTTCGTCGATGGTAAGCGCAACAGCAGCCGCACCATAACGCTTTATCAGCGCGACCTTCTCAAGCATCTTAGCTTCGCCGTCTTCTAAATTAATAGAATTGACAATAGGCTTACCGGCGACTAGCGCCAACGAAGCCTCAAGCACCGCATATTCAGTGCTATCGATCATGATCGGAATTTGCAATTCGGTATTGAGACGCTTTATAAACTTCGACATATCGGCCACTTCATCGCGACCGACATAAGCAGTACATACATCGAGAATGTGTGCACCCTCGCGCTCCTGTTCACGAGCCATGGCGACCATGCCGTCAATCTGCTCGGCTTGCAAAAGATCTTTGAATTTCTTGCTGCCATTAGTATTGGTGCGTTCACCAACAATCAATGGGGGCTGATCAAGGTCAAAAGCGACTGAGGTATAAATACTAGCTGCAGAAGGAACAAAAACTGCCTCGCGCTTCTTTGGTGCAACCTCACCAATTTTGTCGACCACAGCAGCCAGATGTGCCGGTGTGGTACCGCAGCAGCCACCAACGATGTTGACGCCCTGCTCATGGACAAAACTGTACAAAGAATCAGCCAGCTGCTCAGGAGTTAGCTTGTAGACAGTTTCACCGTTAACATTCTCCGGTAATCCGGCATTTGGCAACACCGATACTGCCCGAGGTGCATTCTGGCAAAGATACTGCACCGGATCAATCATCTCACGAGGGCCCGTGGCACAGTTGATGCCTATTACATCGACCGGATAACTCATCAAAGTTGTCAGGGCCGCTGATATATCAGTACCAACCAGCATGGTACCAAGCGGTGGTGCCTCTAAAGTAACCTGAGTAATAATAGGAACACGTCGTCCAATTTGACGCAGATAATCTTCTATAGCAATGACAGCGGCTTTGGCCTGAAGCAAGTCTTGACCTGTTTCAAACTGCAAAACATCAACGCCACCATCGACCAGACCTCGCACCTGCTCAAAGTAAGAAGCGCGCATCTGCTCAAAAGTGATATGCCCCAGTGAAGGAATTTTAGTTGTTGGACCAATCGAGCCAGAAACGAATCGCGGTTTACTTGCGCTATAAGCCCTCGCCACTTCTTTGGCTAAGCTGGCAGCTCTCTTGTTTAATTCATAGGTGCGTTCAGCCAAGCCGAATTCGGCTAGAACTATGCTAGAGCCACCAAAGGTGCAGGTTTCAACTACATCGCAGCCAACTTTAAAGAACGATTCGTGAATCTCTGAAATTACATCAGGACGGCTGGCAACCAATATTTCAGGGCAGTTTTCGCAATTTTCATAGTCATCGAGAGTGAGGTCATAAGTATGAACCGAGGTGCCCATGGCGCCATCGAAGATCAATACTCTTTCTCTCAGGGCCTGCAAAAAATCCAATCTGCCACCTCAAAACTGCTTAGTGAGCTGACATAAAGCCCATCGCCTTAACGCTTTTCTGGCCATCATCACTAAGACAGAAGCTGACAAATTTGCCAACTCGCTCTTCGTTTGCCTGATTATAGTAGATATAGAGAGGGCGTGAGAGTGGATAATCGGTACCCGAAAGGGAACCACCCTGTTTCGATTCTGGGGACTGCTCGGTGAGCTTCAGTTTCAAAACTTTCACTTTATCGGTGGCCTTGGCCGCTTGGGCCATGCCAACAAAGCCAATGGCCAGGCGATTGCCCATCACCGCACCAATCAGAGCTTCAGAAGAGGGCATCACTTTAACAACAGCAGCAAAGGGCTTAGCCGCAAGCACATGCTCTTGGAAGTAATCAGAGGTGCCACTGGTGGCTTCACGGCCGAAAGCACGAATAGGCTCAGCAGCCAAGTCTTTCCGCAATTGCTTCCAGGTAAGAATTTCTCCTAGATAGATTTTTGCCAAGTCGACTAAATCGATTTCCTCTATCTTATTTTGCGGATTAACGACAATGGCAATAGCATCGCGAGCCACCATCAGTCGTTTGAGATGAACACCTCGCCCGTGTGCCGCCTTGTTCTCAGCCTCAGTGATTTCACGGGAGGCCGCTGCTAAATCAATTTTGCCGGTCAGTAGGTCGTCGATACCAATGCCGGTATCACCATCTTTCACCGCAATCTGCAAGCCCGGCTTGCTGGCCATATAGTCATTGGCCCACTTCTGCATCAAGCCTTCCATTGTATCGGAACCTTGGATGACAATAGAGGAGCCGTCTTTCGCACCGGGAAGAGTTTGACCAGCGCCAGACTTAGGTGCCGAAGTACAGCCAGTCAAGGCAAAGCTTACAGTGCAAGCCAAGGCAAGAACGACTGGATAAAACACTGCTTTGTCGAGCTTAATAAACCGAGGATGCCACTGGATAGTTTTCATTCATCGCTCCGTCGAACTGGCGCATTGCCCATTAAGTTTCTAATGGTCTATTTTCAGGCCTAAGAGCTTGATATAACAGCAAAAAGCGCTCAATATTTACCATTCTAGGTGACTTCTCTCTAATGATCCGGTCAAATCGGCTAAAAGCTCATGGGCTGAGCCATAACGCTGCTCAAGGGAAAGCGCTGTAGCGCGCCCAACAATGGCATCCAAAGCGGGCGAAATCTTGACCAGAGTTGAGGGATGCGCAGCAGCCAGCGGCTCTGGCTCTTCTGCCGTTAGCAAGAAAAAGAGTGTGGCACCAAGAGCATAGATATCGCTCTGCGGACAAGGTTTACCGCGAAACTGCTCCGGCGGAATATAAGCATGTTTACCCACAACGGTAGCACCCGTGGCATTCTCTAGCTGCCTGGCTACATTGAAATCTACTACTTTTATCTCGCCGACCAAATTGAGCATAATGTTGTCTGGTGTTAGGTCTCGATGAATGACCGGTGGATAAAAATCATGGAGATAAATTAGCACCCGACAAAGCTTGGCTCCAACTTCGCGGACAAAGGCCTCAGACTGCGGTCCTTCATTTTGCACCAATTCTTTGAGCGAGCACCCTTCGACAAACTCAAGAACCAAATAACCTCGGTAATCTTCAACAAAACAATCGAGAAGCTTGACCACGCCAGGATGATCAAGACGAGTGAGAATATCAGACTCATGCTTGAGCTTGGCAGACAAGCGCTCCAAGACAGAACTCCCCTGATAGACAGGCATAATGTATTCCTTCAAGACGACATCCAAGACAACATCACTCTGACTAGCCCCAGAAGGGTCGTTGACACAGGCCAGATAAGCGTTACCCTGCCCGCCACCGCCCAAAACTCCAACAACGGTATATCGACCATTGTTGAGATTGACACCAGCAGAAAGAAGCCCATCACGCTGGCGAATATTGGCAGTAGAAAATTGATGCAACCACAGTTCGGTAAACTGGGCCGCCCCGACTACTTTGTCTTGCTCTTTATCTTGATCAGCAGAAAACGAACAATGAGCATGGGGAGCCCAGGTGTTTATGGCATTGAGCAATGATGTTCGGCTATTATCCCTGAGCATATCTTCATAGCGCAGCGTATACCTCGCGCCCAAAACCGTTCTAACTTCAACATGTAGTTCTTTATCTGGAGTAAAGCGATTCAAGTGCTTCAGCTCGATTCTATCGACAGAAGACCAAGGTATGACGATCTCGGCAAAGAGCTCATCGGTCAACTCCATCAATAGCACCATCTTTGATGGCAAGATCTTCAAGCGCTTCGGCTTCTCCAAAATCCACACACACATAGTAATGAGTAGCAGCAGGGCCGTGACTACAATCACCGCTGGCAAGCAAGCACCCAAGAAAATCGGGCCCCACCAAGAAGAGTGCAAGAGTTCCGGTGAAGAGCAGATGTTATAGCTGCAATAAAATACTAGAATGGCCAGAAAGGCCAAATTCGTTTTTAGAAAAGTACCAAAGAACATTGAGCGCTGATCTAAGCGGCGATAGATACGCAAAGCCGCCAATCGCAAGCATATTTCAGAATTGGAGCCGCCGGCAAAAGACGATACTTCTGAGCCACCCGCCATGCCAACAAAAGAACCAACTTCGGCCATAGCCCTGCGTACTCTCGAATTATTGGTCATAGCGCTTGCACCCGCTCAATCAGCTCATCAATGGTTTTAATGCGATCGCTGACATCCTGCCTAGTGCAGTCGGCAATAAGCTGATCGAGACTAGACGCAATCGGCACTAGCTGTGCGGCGTGCAATTCAGTTAACGGTTCAGGCTCACGACCAGTGAGGGCAAAATATACTGTCGCCCCTAGTGAATAAATATCTGAACTAAGCCCCGCCTTACCGCGAAACTGCTCGGGAGCAATGTAAGACTGTTTTCCTACTAGAGTGCCAGTAGCAGTACCCAAAAGGGCATTAGCCGCACCAAAATCGATGAGCGAAAGACAACCATCACGAGCCAATACCAAGTTATCGGGAGTAACATCGCGATGAATGACTGGTGGACTTTGACTATGCAAATACTGCAATATCTTAGCCGCCTCAAGCAACCAGCGCACCACCACGGCCGGTGGCTGAGCCCCTTGCTCGGCAACAAAGCAACGCAAGTCTATGCCCTCAATATGCTCAAGCAAAATATAGTTTCGGCCAGCACTAACAAAATAATCTAGCACGCGAGCGATGCGCTCATGACTAAGAGAGCTGAGCAACATCGACTCGCGCTCAAACATCTCCAATGCTTTGGCTTTTAAACTATCCTCTGAACCAACCGGCAATACCGCCTCTTTAAGCACATAGAGCTTGATTTGAGAGGCATCTGTTTGTTCCGGTTTCGACACTAGATAAACGGCAGAAAGGCCACCAAAAGAAAGCTGTCCTTCAATTTTCAAGGAGCGGCTACTGCCAGCTGCCTGATAGTCAATTATTTGACCAGGTTCAAGGGGTACAAAGATTGTAGAGCCAAAGCGACTCTCTAACTCTTCCTCCCACATATGAGTGAAGGAAGCATGAACACTTTGCCGGGGATCAATAGCTGATAAGTTTAGATCAAGGGCGCTGAGAGCAGGCCTAAAGATCGCCTGGCGAGCAAAAGCCTGGACAGCGAGAATGAACTCTTTGAGATGATCGCGCGATAAGCCGTTCAAGGCCAAGGCGATGCAAGCACCATCATTAAACTTGAGCATCATATTCTGTGGCTGACCGCGCTCGGCAATGCCTCTACCATCGTTGAAGACAAACTCGACTGCAACCAAGGTCGACCAGGGGCGCGATATACAAAATTTAGAATCGAAAAGAAACTGCCAGGGCAGGCGCAGCCCCTCTTTACTGACAATCAACTTGGTATCAGCAGAGACATAGATAGCCAGGACACCAACAGCAATTAACAGCAAATAGAACAGTATTGTGGCAATCCCAACCTCCGCCCCAGCTACTCCAGCAGCGATATTAGCGAAGACCTCACCGGCTAAGGTCAAAACGGCAAAAATAGACCAAAAAAACCAAATAGGCGAGAGTGCCAGAAGAAAGGCCAAAGCAGTAAAACCAGCACGATAACGCAAGACCGCCGCAGGAGCAGTCAGCGCTAAAAGCCGATCACTATCGGCCTTCTCGCTCGCGTTCTTGGTTGAATTTGTAGACATGAAGTAAGGCAAATAGCCCCGGCCGCTAGAGAATCTTGCTTCCAACTATTTGCCCGTTCATACAAAAAACTCCCCCCATGGCTTTGGGGGGAGTTTTGAAGATTCACTCGAATTAGCTAAAGCTGTCAGCAATTATTCTTCGTCGAATTCTTCCATGTCTTCGCCATATTCACCGAACTCATCAGCTGATTCGCTGGTGGCCAGGAGAATTTCGGTGGTTAGTGTAGCGGCGCAGTCTGGAGAGACACCGACCGCAGTCAAAGTCTTAACCCAGTGCACAACTTCGTCTAATAAAGCAGTGTCCATAACTGATTCTCTCTCTGTAGCTGTAGCTGTTTGCGACATTATGTTCCCCTACTTCCTTAATATTTCAAAATCCGATAACTTGTTTTTGCATCAGTAATCGCCCATGCTACTCCACCAGAGAGGGCTTGTGTAGCGCTCTTTGCTTAAATTCTTTCAAAACGACACGGGGTATATCCAGCCGATATAGCCGCGCCATTGACTACTACTCAGCGTCAAGCTGCCATTCCAATGTAATGCGGTCGCCAGCCCTACCAGGAGCAGCCTCTTTCACCTGGTAGGCCTTAATCATGGCCTGGGTACCAAGTTCTTGGCTGGCTTTTTCTTGGCTAGAGAATTCTTGTCTAGAATCCTTGGCTGCTTCCGCCATGGCCTCTTCAAAAAGCTCAAAAGCAAGCCTTGTTCCGGGAAGGCGGCCGGCAGGGTCGAGATTCTCAAAAGCCAAGCGCAGGTCTTTAAGCATATGGTTAGTAGCAAAGCCTGGTGCCAGATCGTTAGCCAATATCCGCCGCCCAAGATTGCTCAAAGACCAAGAACCACCAGCGCCGTTCTCCAGCACGTCAACCACCAGAGCCTTATCTAGGCCGAGTTCTTCAGCCATCGAAATAGCCTCGCAAACACCGATTAGATTAAGAGCGCAGAGAGTCTGATTGGCAAGCTTAAGGGCTTGACCATTGCCAGACTTGCCACAGTGGCGAATAGTCTTGCCCATGGCTTCAAGATAAGGTTCTATTTGCTGAAAAGCGGCGAAATCGCCACCGACCATAATGGTCAAGGTTCCTTGCTTAGCACCGATATCGCCTCCAGTAACTGGCGCATCGAGAAATTTCATATTGGCACTGGCTAGTGATTTTTCTATTACCCGAGCCGCTTTGGGCCCAATTGTGCTGAAATCGACGATCAGGCAGCCTGGGCCAGCAAGCTCAGAAACCCCGCCCGGGCCGGTCAAGACAGACTCGACATCGCGCTCGTCGCCGAGGCAGCTGAAAACTATGTCGCTACCAGCCAAACAGTCTTTCAAATGGGCAAATACTTCTGCCCCTGCAGCTTTCGCTATTGCCACGCCAGCTGAAGCGGAAGAACGATTCCAGACCTTCAGTCGGCCGCCATATCGGGCAAGCACGGGCGCAAGATTAGCAGCCATTGCTGCACCCATAATTCCCATACCAAGAAAACTTACACTCTTGGTCAAGACTGCTTTTTCACTTTCAGACACAGCTGTCTCCTAAAACCCGAACTAGCTAAGTTAACTCAGTAACATTGAATAGAGATTACCGGCTTCAAGCGACTATTCTCCAGTTGACAGGCATCTTTTTTAATCTTTTACTTTAGAATTAGAATTTGTTTCAGAATTTCGGACAATGTCAGAAAATCCCGCCTTCCAAAAACTCAAAGGAACGCACTCGTGCCGAGACTCGGCCTTAAAGTGCGTTGACTGCAACGGCCAAGTTTGCCCCAAATGCTTTGTCCAGTGCGCCGTGGGCAACCGCTGCAAAAAGTGCGCCAGCCGCTTTACTTCGCATGTGCTTTTGACCAGCCCGAAAGTTCTGGCAAAGCTTTCTGCCGCCAGCGTCTTGCTCGGAATCGCCTGGGGTTATATCCAGCCCCACCTGGAGATAATGGGCATATACGGCTACGTTATACAATTTTTTGCAGCCGCTTTGTTAGGAAAATTGCTGCACAAGGCCGCTTCCTACAAGCTCGGCACCAAAGTAACCACGGTGGCAGCCTTAGCTCTTATTGTTGGTCTTGCAATTGGCCCCAGTCGAGATACGGTTCTTAACGCCATTCAGTACACAAATTTGCCGCCAGCTGAAGGCGGCGACCCCAATGCTCTAGGCGGAGAGCTAATTCGGCTCGCGATATTCCTGATTGGAGCCCTGATGCCCTTTATCCGTAAAAACTAATATGGGATATTCTGAAAGTATGGCGAGCGCCAAAATCGGGTAATCTTAGGATCTACTCAGAAAGAGCATGATGGAAAGTTTTAGCAAAGTCTGCCCGACTTGCAAAAAAGAATATAGCAATGACGTTGTTGTCTGCCCCGACGATAACAACCAGCTTGCCCCCCTTGCCAAAGACGCGCTAGTTGGCACGGTCTTTGCCGACAAGTACGAGATTCTCTCAGTACTCGGCGCCGGCGGCATGAGCGTCATTTACAAAGCACGTCACAAGTACATGGAGCGCATCTGTGCTGTAAAACTGCTGCATCCATTCTTGCTGTCTGACGCTTCTATGTTTCAACGCTTCCAATACGAAGCTAAAGCCGCTAGTAATTTATCCCATCCCAATGTCGTCGCCATGCACGACTTTGGTATCACCAATGATGGCAAGGCTTATCTGGTCATGGACTACCTTGAGGGTGAAGATCTTTCTACCGTATTAGAAAGAGATGTGCTTTTAACGGAACCACAAGCCCGTGAAATCTTCAGACAGGCCTTAGCTGGGCTCGATCACGCTCACTCAAAAGGTGTTATTCACCGTGATCTAAAACCAAGCAATTTATTTTTGATACCACAAACCGATGGCAGTGTTTTAGTCAAGCTGGTCGACTTTGGTATCGCCAAAATTACTGATTCGAGCAGCGCCGCCCAAAACCTCACAAGAACGGGTGAGGTATTTGGTTCACCTTTGTACATGAGCCCTGAGCAGTGTTCTGGCAAATCACTAGATGCCCGCTCTGATATCTACTCACTGGGCTGTTTGATGTACGAAGCATTGTGCGGCCGGCGGCCGTTAGTGGGCGAGTCTGCTTTAGAAACAATGCACATGCATATTAAAGATGTACCTCTAACAATTTCACAAGCAGCGCCAAAGCTGGGTGTTTCGCGCCAGCTCGAAGATGCCGTGATGAAATGCCTTTGCAAACGACCAGACGATCGCTTTAGCAGCGTAGCTGAGCTCTATCAAGAAATATACGGCGAGCCCTTACCAAAAGTGCCTGTACCACACTCGGTCAGTGGCACCGATTCGCAAATAGTTATACCTACACCTGGCAGTTCAGCCACGGCCGCATCAACCAAAAAAGCTGATGAAATCACGGACAAGTCTGGTCTTTACTTAACACCTAGCGACAAGAAAAAGCTGCTACCAATTGCGGTGGCACTAGCTATTTTAATCTTAGCCCTGGGCTCAAGCACTTACTGGATAGTCTGTTTCTGGCCCGGCCCAGAAACAGACAGGGGCACGCTAATAAACCGTTGGGCCTATACCTTCTGGGTTGATCGCGGTGACAAACTCGCCAAACAGCAAAACTTTAATGATGCCTTTACCGCCTACGACAACGCCGAACAAGCTGCCGACAAGTTTGGTGACAACTTTGGCCGCAAAGTAAATGTTTTGCGGGCCAAACTAAAGTTAGCCAGCAATATGAATCAGCCCAAGAAAACCGAACAGATTCTTCGCAGCTTGGGGCAGGTCAATCGCGATCAAGCACTTGTAGATTGCGAACTTGCCCGCAAAGAAATAGCTAGAATCGCCGTCCTCTATGAAGCTACCTTGGCAAGCAAAAAAGGTGGCAGAAAAACTTCGGTATACGAATTAGCAATGCAAATGGGTACCAAAATCGAGGCATTCATAGGCATATCGCGCCGGCTCGCTGCCGTGCAAGCCTACGACGACCAGGAAGATTTACTAACACGGGCGGTTCATCTCTACACACAATTAGCAGGCGACGACGATCCGCAACTAGCAGATTTAAAAACTGAGCTAGCCTACTCGCACTGGCAACAAGACGAAGTCAGCCAGGTGAGGCCTCTTCTTACTGAAGCTTTGGCGATAAAGATGAAGGTCAATGAGCGCAACAAAACCCAAATTAGCAACATAGATGAAGGCGAAGCCTGGCTAAGATTAGGTCAATTCGACCGCGACCGCAGCAAATTCGATGAGGCCGAAAGAGAGCTGAGCAAGGCCCTGACCATCCTCCATGAATACAAAAAGCTCGACAAAAATAACAACAACTCGGTGCGCGCCTACAAGCTCTTGACCGAAGCTCTAAACGCCATGGCCGACTACAAGGCACAAACACATAAAGAAGCAGAGGCCGTGGCCCTGCGCGATGAAGTCGCTGTGCTTAAGAAAGTAAAGCTCGACTATCATCCTGATATTGAATAGTAATCACTATCCACAAATACCAAGCCTGCGGCGAAATTTAATCATCTACTAACTTTGCCGAAGTGTTTCTGGCCTCTCCAGCTTTATGGCAAGTCGCGCGCTACATATCGATCGCTCCCAGCACCAATGGAATTCTAAAACTCTGCCTAAGTATTTCCCGAAACCCTTACCTGCTGTCGCTTTGCCCGCTTGACATCAAGCTCGTAGTCAACTATCACTAAGCTGTTAGTTGGCAAAGAGGCGCGGCAAAAGAAGATGCGAAAAAAATCACTTAGTCACTGGCATGCCTTGGCAGTAGCCTGGTTAGGTTGTCTATTCGACGGTCTCGACGCATCGATTTTTACCATCGTACTCTACCCCGCCCTTTCTGAATTACTAGGAACAAAGTCTTACAGCATTGTTGGCTACTATGGTGCAATAATCATCGCCTTTTTCTTAGTCGGATGGGCGCTAGGCGGACTGGTGTTCGGTCGCCTAGCTGACCAAGTAGGGCGTGTCAAAACTCTGATAATTAGCATTCTTGTTTATACGATAGCGACAGGACTTTGCGCCATTAGTCAAAGCTGGCAAGAGCTAGCAATATATCGTTTTCTGGTTGGCCTCGGAATCGGAGGTGAACTTTCAGTTGGTGCCATTATGCTATCAGAGCACTGGCACGGCCGACAAAGACTGCATGCCGTCTCATTCATGGCCACCTCATGGGGTGTTGGCTATTTTGCCACAGCTGCAATCAGCTTAGGGCTTGGCCAGGCCAGCTGGCGCAATCTTTTCGCAGCCGGTGTTATCCCAGCACTAATTACCCTCTACATCCGCTTGAGACTAAGCGAATCAGAAAAATTTGTGGCGCTGCAAAACTATCGTGCCAGCTTGAGAGCGGAAAACAATCTCAAAGATGAACAAAGAAAGGTTTTCGCCGAGCCCCTCAAAGAAACTTTCAAGAAGGAAATGCTTAGGCCACTTTTAGTCATAGTTGCCATCACAAGCAGCGGCATCATTGGTTACTGGACAGTTCTGTCATGGATCCCGGCTTGGATCAATCAGCTCACTGGCACTGCAGCAACGTACGAGAGAAGTGTAGCTCTTATGGTGATGAACCTAGGAAGCATTATTGGCGCGGCCGCTACTGGTTTTATTGTGCTACGCATTGGCAGGAAGCTGACTATTGGTCTTGCCTTCGGCTTGACACTGATTTTGTGTCAAATCATGTTTAACACCATCCATAGTTTCGATAGTCAGCTTTTGATACTGCTGTTCTTCTGCGGGCTCTTCTCAATCATGAGTGCAGTGACAATTTGCATCTACGTTCCGGAGGTCTTTCCTCTGCACATGCAGGGTACAGCATTTGGGTTAGCATTCAACTTCGGCAGAATAATAGCTGCCGCTTTTGCACTTATTAGTGGCCAACTCATAGCTACTTTTAATGGTTCATACGCACTGGCAGCTTCAGCACTTTCGTATGTGTATGTGCTCGGAATACTAGCAGCATGCTTGTTACCGACTCCTCGCGGCGGACGGCTCAACGAAATAGAGAAACACCTAAAAAACTCTGTAGGCAAGCGACCAACGCCTAAGGAAATCGTCAGTAGTTCAGCAAAATGAAAAACATTAACTATCAAAGAAAGGAAGGGATGAATATGAGTGCAGAATACAACATTGTTTTGCTAGCGCTGATATCGATTGGCTCCCAAGTCAAGACATTGACGCAATTGAAAACAGCATAACCACCCTTCTCTCACATTGGAATATAGAGGCAGTCAGCGTTGAGCGCCGATTCGATAATAAGCGACTTTGTCGCGTTGGAGCCGATACCGAATGGGAAGAACGCAAGCAAGAGATCAAGGCTAGTCTCAGTTCAGAATTGCAGAAAGAGTGGCGGGTCGACTAGAGCCCAGCCGACGATAACAGTTGCATAGAGCTAAACCCTGGTAGTGAAAACAACATTCAATGGATTTCTCTACACTCAGGACCGAACTTTAAAGTAATAGAGGATCAATCTGGTTCCTTCTTCAACCAGATTGAAAATAAGTCATTCCAATGCACGGGCTGTGGCCTCGTCACAGATCAACTTGAAGATCCATGGTTGCCTCGGTTGCTAAACGGAACTACTATTTGCCAGTCTGTCTGCAATTGCGGTGGCAAAGTAGATTCGGCATCAATCAATTTTGAACCACTTCACGAACTCACCACCCCCAAGCTCAGTATCTGGAGAGCAGCACTGTTTCTAGACTTTGGCAAAGAAATTCGAGCCTTCGCCTGCCAGCAAATTGCCAATCGCCAATTTGTCAACGAACTCGAAAATATTTTGTCCGCACCAATAATAGAATACGGAAACTGGTACTAGGGCAAATTTATATTGTCTCTCGGTTGTAAACAGAATAAGTACCACCTTACACAAAAATAGCTTAGATTTATGACAGACTGCAGTAACCACCAGTGCGATACGCCCATCAAAAAGAGTGACGAATCACCGGCCGAACAACCATCGCCGGCACACAGCGAAACTTTTGGCGCCCCCTCTGCTTTCCGTAAGCACTATTGCCAAGCTCCGGGCCAGCAAGAAATAGGCGCTGTAGCTGAGAATGTCCTTGAACTGAAGACAGACTTCGGAGGCGGCGTAGAAATCAAAACAAGTAGTGCAGTTGTTCTAAAACTAGATGAAGAGCAAGAAGGACGCAGCAAGTTTATCTTAACCGCCAACCACACAGTGGCCGAAATGCCGAACTGGGGCTTTACTTTCCAATCTAAAAGAGACTTTGCCGACATCGACAAAGACAATAATGGTCAGCTCCTGCGCAAAGAAATCGAAGACTACAGAAAATTGCAATGCCCCGACGATGAACTGACCAGAGAATGGGGGCAACTAAGAGACCAAAGAGCGCAATTGACTCATTTACTTGAGCACTTCGATAAAATTCAAGAAATTAGCCGCAGCCTAGATCCAAAAGCAAAAGGCGTGACAATTGCCGGACTGGATGCTTTCTACAAGGCAGCCACACACTCTTCAGTAAAAACAAAAGATGGATTTGTCGACGTCCAGGTTGTAGCTAGCGATCCCCAATCAGATTTGGCTCCGCTTAAGGTGGATGACGGTTCACTAAAACACAAAAAAAGTTTTCCACCGGGGCTTACCATTTCCGATGACAAAGTAAAACCTGGCGAACCGGTGGCTTCAGTCGGCTATGTGAATGGCAAATTGACAAGAATTGATGCGACAGTTGTTGGAAGCGACCTAACGCCAGACGAATACGGCAAAGTTTCAACCTTCACCACAGATAAGCTGCTTACCCCAGGCACCTCCGGCGGTGCAACAATTCGTCAAGGCGACAGTCAATCGACCTTTGTTGGTATCAACCACGCCCATGGCAGCGACACTGGCGTAATTGTCGATTCTGCGGCAGTTCGCACTTTTCTTGCCGCTTATTTTGCAAGCGGAAAGCAGCTAAAAAGACAGCTGAGCGACTGACTACTTGGCTGAGCCTGCCATAACAGTCACTTTAGCCAAACCAGCTTCGAGATCTTTAACTAGATCGTCAATGTCTTCAATGCCGACAGACAATCTCACTAGAGCATCAACAACGCCACGGGCATCGCGTTCGGCTTTAGGAATAGAGCCGTGGGTCATCGATACTGGATGGCAAACGAGAGACTCGACACCACCTAAACTTTCGGCTAAGGAAAACAGTTTAGTTGAACCCAAGAATTGACGAGCGCTTTCCTCGCCACCTTTGAGCACGAAGGAAACCATGCCGCCAAAGCCATTCATTTGCGCTTTAGCAAGAGCATGCTGGGGATGGCTTGGCAAACCAGGATACATAACCTTCTCAACCGCTGGATGTTTCTCAAGATACTGAGCAATGGTCATGGCGTTTTTCTGGTGAGCTTCCATGCGCACAGCAAGGGTTTTGACACCACGTAGAACTAGCCAGCAATCCCATGGGCCAGGTACGGCTCCGACTGCATTTTGGTGGAATTTCAGAGTTTCATAGAGATCATCACGTGATGTCAGAACAGCGCCACCAATCACATCACTATGGCCACCGATGTACTTGGTGACCGAATGCACCACAATATCAGCTCCCAAAGCAATAGGGTTCTGTAGGTATGGACTAGCAAAAGTATTATCAACAACAGTTATTTGCTTGCCCGCTTTGGCCACTTCAGCAATAGCTTTAATATCGCAAAGTCTGAGCAATGGGTTTGTAGGTGTTTCAATCCAAATCATTTTGGTATTTGGTTGAATTGCTGCTTTTACTTTAGAAGCATCACTGGCATCAACATAAGTAAAAGTAATACCGTAGCGCTTCCACACCTTTTCAAACAAGCGATAGGTGCCACCATAAACATCATCACCGCAAATAACATGATCACCACTAGAAAGCAGATTCATGATGTTGCCTTCGGCGGCCAATCCAGAACCAAAGCAAAGACCATACTTAGCGCCTTCAAGAGCAGCCAAGCATTCTTCTAAGGCAAATCTTGTCGGATTTTGGGTGCGGGCATACTCAAAGCCCTTGTGCTGATTCAAACCCTCTTGCACATAAGTCGAAGTTTGATAAACCGGTGGAATAATGGCTCCAGTAGTTGGATCTGGCTCCTGGCCTGCGTGAATAGCCTTGGTCGAGAACTTCATCGATAATCTCCTCTGATCTTTATCTTTAGACAGAAATTTTAGTGCCCTTTGCTTTGACTTCATGGGCATCAACATGACTTGATGCCTTCAAGTGCGAAACAATGTCAAACTTGGTCAAGACAGCGCAGGCCTTACCTTCTTTAGTGAGGATAACCATGTTGCTACCCAACTTGAATTGCTTATAGACTCTATCAATTTCGCTATCCACATCAAGCTGCGGGAAGGGGCGCCCCATCACCGATGAAACCGTAGTTGTTTCTGGATGTTTGCGCTCGTAGACAATCTGCATGGTGATCAAATCGTTGATATGACCAACGTTTTGACCCGCGGCAGTGACCACTGGAAGCTGATCGATTTCATACTTCTGCATAATCTCGATAGCCATTTGCACCGTATCATCGGGCTTGATTGTAATCATTGCTGGCACCTTGCCTGAGCTGGTCTTGCCGGCCAACAAATCTTTAGCAAAGAAGCTCAGACCTTCAGCTTGCAAGTAACCGTACTCACGCATCCAATCGTCTGAGTAAATCTTGCTCAAGTAGCCTCTGCCACCATCAGGCAGAATCACTACAATTACATCCTTTTCAGTCATGGTGGCGGCCACGCGCAAGGCCGCAACTGTTGCCGTACCACAAGAACCACCGATTAAGAGCCCTTCTTCACGAACAAGGCGACGAGCCATAAGGAAGGATTCTTTGTCAGAGACGCGTTCAAAGTGATCGACTATTTTCAAATCGGCATTGCGGGGAATAAAGTCTTCACCAATACCCTCAACCTTATATGAGCCTGGTGTGTCACCAGAATAAATAGAGCCTTCAGGGTCGGCACCAATAATCTTGATATTTGGATTTTTTTCTTTCAAATATCTGGCAGTACCAGAAATGGTGCCACCGGTTCCAGCACCAGCAACAAGGCAAGTAATTTTGCCAGAGGTTTGCTCCCAAATTTCTGGGCCAGTAGTCTCATAGTGAGCGTCCGGATTATTGGGATTAGCAAACTGATTAGGTTGGAACGAACCAGGGATTTCCATGGTCAGTCGATTGGCAACAGAGTAGTAGCTCTCTGGTGAGCTGGCCGAAACAGTAGAAGGAACCATCACTACTTCAGCACCATAGGCCTTAAGTAAGTTGATCTTCTCTGGCGCGACCTTGTCAGGACATATCAGAATACATTTATAGCCTTTGACCGCAGCAATTTGAGCCAGGCCGGTACCGGTATTGCCTGAGGTCGGCTCAATAATTGTGCCGCCAGGTTTGAGCAAGCCAGCCTTTTCGGCTTCCTCAATCATTTTCAAAGAGGGTCTATCCTTGATTGATCCTCCTGGATTAAAAACTTCAAGCTTGGCCAAAATTGTTGGCTTCAAGCCGAGAGTCACCTTGTTAAGCTTAACAAGAGGAGTTTGGCCTATAGTTTCCAGGATGTTCTCGCAGTACTTCACAAGGAAGTCCTCCATTACAATATGTATGAGAAAGAATAGGTTTAATTATACGGCGATGACAGACAACAAAGACTGCTTCAAACCAGAAGATCTATCAGATTTCGATTGGAAAAAGGAGCTCGGGGCGCCTGGAGCCTACCCCTTCACCCGTGGAATCTACCCAGATATGTACCGATCGCGCAAATGGACAATGCGTCAGTATGCGGGTTTCGGTAATGCAGAAGAAACAAATAAAAGATTTAGATATCTCTTAGGTAACGGCCAAACCGGACTTTCTGTCGCTTTTGATCTGCCCACACAGATGGGTCTCGACTCAGACGACCCCATGGCTTTAGGCGAAGTTGGCCGCACCGGAGTGCCGATTGATACCCTCAAAGACATGGAACGCCTTTTTGACCAAATCGACCTTGGCAAGGTCTCGACCTCTATGACCATCAACTCTACTAGCGCCATTTTGCTAGCCATGTATCGGGCTGTGGGAATGAAGCAAGGAGTTAGTGCCGCTGATTTATCAGGGACAATCCAAAATGACATTCTCAAAGAATACGAAGCCCGCAACACTTATATTTTTCCGCCCAAGGGCTCGATGCGCTTGATCACGAACATCTTTCAGTTCTGCTCTAGCGATATGCCTAAATGGAATACCATTTCGATTTCCGGTTATCACATTCGCGAAGCCGGAGCCACAGCCGTTCAAGAATTGGCTTTCACCTTCGCCAATGCCATTGAGTACGTGCGAGCAGCTCAATCTTCAGGTTTAGAAGTCGATAGCTTCGCTGGTCAACTGTCATTCTTCTTTGTCGCCCAAATGAATTTCTTTGAGGAGGTCGCCAAGTTTCGAGCAGCTCGGCGCATCTGGGCCAAAATTATGAAAGAGCAATTTGGCGCCAAAAGCCCTAAGTCTCAGACTTTGCGCTTCCATGTGCAAACAGCTGGCTCAAGCCTGACCCTGCAACAACCAGATAACAACATTGTGCGCACAACTCTTGAGGCTCTGGCAGCGGCCCTCGGCGGTTGCCAATCACTACACACAAATTCTAAAGACGAAGCGATTGCCCTACCTACTGAAGCTTCGGCATTGACAGCACTGAGAACACAGCAAATTATTGCCTTTGAAACCGGCATCACCAATGTGGCAGATCCCATGGGCGGCTCCTATTACATTGAAAATCTCACCAACAAGATTGAATTAGAGGTAGAGGAATATTTGCGCCGCATCGAAGAAATGGGCGGCGCAATCAAAGCAGTTGAAAGCGGCTACATTCAAAAAGAAATTCAAGACTCGGCCTACGAAGACCATCAGGACATAGAGCGTAAGGCTAAATTGGTTGTAGGAGTCAATTCATTTATAGATGAACACGAAGAAGAAATAAATGTGCAGCGCATTGACCCAGCGCTAGAAGGCCGCCAAGTGACTGCCCTTCAAGAAATAAGGGCCAGCCGGGACCAAGAGAAAGTCGACGCCTCCCTGGCCAAATTGCACCTGGCGGCCAACTCATCAGACAATCTAATTCCTCTCATTTGTGATGCCGTCGAATGCTATGCCACCGTTGGCGAAATCAGCAACACCTTAAAAAAATCCTTTGGCAAATTCCGGCCGATGGTGACAATTTAAATGCCAATAGGGCCAGGTAGCCAAGTGACAAAATTTTTGTTTTCGATGAAGACATCTTCATCTTTGATGAAGATATAGACTGGCTCTGGCGCAGATCAGAGCGATGAAACAAATTATTGGCGAAAAACTACTGGCAGGTAGCCAATCTGCTGGTGTATGCTGCCACCTGGAAGGGCGCGTTGCCAGTAAACGTTGTCAATCTAGCAGCCCGATGTCAAGCTTTGCCATCAAGGGCTGAGCTCTCTTATTGGTCGCTAACAAATATTGGTTGCTAACAAAAAGGTATCTAGGAAGCATGGTTCAAAAGGCTGGCCTAAAAAAGATATTGGTCACTGGTGGAAGTGGGATGATCGGCCGCGCCATCATATCGAGACTGGTTGGAAGCAATCAGTGTTTAGTAAGAGCACAGGTTCGCGACAGACTTGATGCCCGCTCTAAAATGGCTAGCGGCGTCGATTTAACTGTAGTTGACCTACAAGCAGCCGATTTCACCCGCATTGGCGATCAAGAAATGCGCGCTCTGACAAAAGACATTGAATTTGTAGTACATGCCGCCGGACTAGTGCACCAAGAAGCTGCGTCTTATCAAGAGTATGAAGTTGTAAACGTAAGAGCCACCCAGCAACTAGCGGAAGCCTGCGTTGCTAACGGCGTGCACACCCTGATATTTCTCAGCACCTCGGCTGTTTACGGTAAGGGCCCTTTCAAAAACATTAGCGAAGCTGGCCCTTATTCAGCAAAAACACCATATGCCGTGTCGAAGATGACCAGTGAAAATTATTTGCAAACTCTAGCTCAGAAAATTCCACGTATCATCGTTCTCAGGCCGTCAATGGTTTTTGGCGAAGGTGATCGCGGCAACCTTCTTTCACTTATTCGTCAAATCAAAGAAGAAAAGTATGTTCATATCGGCAGCGGTTCTACCCAAAAGAGCTTGATCTACTCAAAAGACTTAGCAGCAGCCGTGCATCTTTGCTTGCAAAAAGTACCAAATGGTTATCACGTGTTCAACGTGGCCAATCCTATACCAGTTTCAATGAAAGACCTGGCCGACAACATTGCCGCCACCATGAACATCACAAAAAAATTCAGTTCTGTTCCTGAAGGCTTGCTCAAAATGGGCTTAAAGGCAGTTCAAGCCTTCCTGCCTGGCAAAATCAATGTCACTCCTGAACAGATAGAAAAGCTAGCCACAGAAACCACACTGTCCACAGATAGCTTAATTGCCAGTACTGGTTTTGCACCAGCCACAAATCTTCAATCAGCAATCAAGGCCGAAGTAGATTGGGCAACAGCAAACAAACTTATCTAGATCAATATTTCAAAATTAGTGAGCGTAACTCTTCTGTTCGCAGCGAATTCTTAGGCGGCCTCACTACTTTTTTGACCATGGCTTATATCATTGTGGTCAATCCGGCCATTCTCGCCTTTGCCGGTATACCCCAAGGCCCTTCAACTGTTGCCACGATTTTGACTGCGGTGTTTGGCTGTCTGGCCATGGGCCTGTATGCCAATAGACCTTTAGCAGTAGCGCCCTATATGGGAGAAAACGCCTTTATCGCCTTTGGCTTGGCCGCTCTAGGCATCAGCTGGCAACTAAGACTAGGAGCAGTCTTTGTCAGTGGCTTTGCCTTCCTGACAATGTCACTACTAAAAATCAGACCATGGCTAGCCAATTCTATTTCGAACAGCATGAAGCACAGCTTCGCCGCTGGCATTGGACTGTTTTTGACATTAATCGGACTGTACGAAACAGGAATAATTGAGAGCGCTGTGCAAGGCATGCCAGCAAAAATATTGCTGTCGGCAGACGGTATCACCCTTGGTGCACCACCTGTACCCCTCAAGCTCGGCAATTTGCACGATATCAAAGTTATCTTAGCCATAATTGGCACAGTATTAACTGCCACATTGCTAGCCCGTAAAACCAAAGGGGCCATTCTTATTGGCATAATCGCCACAGCGGCACTGGGTTTTGCCTTCAACGTCGGCGAACTTCCCAAAGCCATTTTCTCAATGCCATTTCAAGGCGACCTGAGCTTAGCGCCAATATTTCTCAAACTTGATATTGCTTCAACTCTGAAACTAAGTTTCTTGCCGATACTACTGACACTATTTCTCATGAGTTTTCTTGATACCTTGAGCACTATCGTTGGTGTTGGTGCTAATTGCGGCATGGTCGATGAGGACGGCAATTTAACAGACATCGAGAAGCCAATGATTGTCGATGCTTGCTCTTGCATCTTATCGGCTCTAATTGGCTCATCAACCAGTGGTGCCTTTATTGAATCAGCGGCTGGCATAAGAGAAGGTGCCAGAACTGGCTTAGCTTCAGTCTTTACTGCACTCTTTTTTGCAGCTGCACTTTTTTGCATTCCGCTTCTAGCACCACTACAGCATCTCAAGTATGCCTATGGCCCAGCACTAATTTGCGTCGGCCTACTGATGCTCAATTCCCTGCGCAAAATTGATGTGGATGATTTGACTGAAGCATTTCCTTCTTTTGCCACCATCGCCATGATGATTTTCACCTACAGCATTGCCAACGGATTAACCGCCGGGCTAGTACTATACGCAGTGATCAAAACCCTGTCTGGCAGGGTTAAAGAAGTATCTGCCGGAGCCTGGATATTGGCAGGCATGTGCATGCTCTATTTCGTTTTTGGACTGCCGCACTAGAACAGTTGGTCATTCGGGTACTAAACTAGCACCCCCAAGATCATCGTCAGCCACCGCCAGAGCTCATAGAAGAACCACCACCGCCGCCGCGATAACTGAAGCCACTGAAGACGTTACCATTGCCAGCATAGGTGCGGTTACCGGCATATTTAGCCACTTGAGCATAACCAGACTGGGCCTGATAACGCAGAATTGGATTTTTACTGTAAGAAGCCACCCACGAATAGTGGTCAATGGCGCGCTGAGTTTGATTGAGATTGTGGTAGCAGAGACCCAAATAATAGTGAGTCATGTCATTGCAAAAACCAGAGCGATCAGCTAGCTCAAACTGTTCAGCAGCCGGGCCAAAGCGTTTGTTCTGAAATTCTTGCCAGCCCAGCTGAAAAGATTTGGGTGGGGTCTTGGGTTTAGCAGTCTTCGATTTAGAAGCTTTTTTCGCTGCCGCCTGCTCATTGACCGTTGCTCCGGCCGCAAGCGACAGAAGGCAGAGGCAAGCGACAATACTGTGGACGGTTTTACAGTTCATAGAGATCTTTTACCCAATCTCTGCCAAATGCCACGAGTCTTAACTGCCTAAACCATGTCTAGTTGATGTCTACGAATGCAGATTAGGCTGTATACACAGAGGGCTTAATATTAGGGTGTAGGATTTAGTAAACATGGCAACAGGCTCAGAGAACATCAGACAAGCGGAGCAGCATGAGCAGCCACTGGAAGGCGCCAAGCCGCTAGAAAGTAAGCCGGATAGTGCTGCCAATTTACGCAATCAATATTTCGACTGCCTGGCCAGCGGCAAAAGCAGCTGCGAAGTACCGACAAAACCGCGAGAACCAAACGGCTCAATCGAACTGACCAACCCCTATACAAGCATTATAGGCAACCAGAGCGAAAGAACAGAAGCCCTGGTCGAACAGCCCAAACCAATCACTGCAGACACGGTCTTGCCGCGAGCCCAGTGGACCTTGGCCTTTAACCTTACTACCACCCAAGATCACCAGTCTGCAAGCGACTCAAATACTGAGGGAGCGCGCGTTTATGCTGGCGCCCGTAATAAAACAGCCGAGCTTCTAGAGCTGGCAGCTACAACCGTAGGCAAACCTGTCACCCTGGTAGTGCAAAATGCTCAGAAACCAGAATCTAGCGAAGCAAGCCCAGCGGCCGCAAGCAGCAACAACCAGGTAACTGATGGTCAAGCTCGTGCCTCCTTGAGCGCCTCGGGCAAAAACTCTGGCGCTAGCGGCATGTTGATTCACACCTATCTCATCCACGACGGCCAGATTCAGGAATTGCCGACACGGCCATCTCAAGGCGTTGCAGCTGATACTGAAGCGCTACTCAACATCGCTGGCCGCCAAGCTCCTTCCGAACATCTCGCTCTCTTTGCTCAAGGCCACGGCGGCGGCCCCCATGGAGTTTCCGGAGATACCGGCCGCGCCTCACTGGAAGAAATGGATGCCGCCATCAAAAATGGACTAGCTAGTAGCGGCCGAGACAGACTTGATTTAGTTGACTTTGATGCCTGCTCGATGGGCAATGCGGCTGTACTGGCAGCGGTATCCTCCCGGGCAGACAATATAATCGCTTCACCAGAGATGGAAACCGCTGGAGGAGAAGACATAGACGCCCAAAATGTTAGGGCAATAGTTGGTGCGGTCCTAAGCAATCCGGCCATGAACGGTCATGAACTGGGGCAAAAAATAATTGATTTAGCAGCCCAGGGAGCTAACGGTGGTGCCGCCGCGCCCCGAGAGATTGATCGCACGGTAGCTGGCACCGACACACTCTCGCACTATAATGCGGCAGAAATTGGCCGGTTTAATCAACACCTCGACAACCTTGGTGCAGCCTTAACTCAGGCCTTCGAAAGTGAGTCGAATAGACAGGCCATTCTTACGGCCATTGGAGAGGCGCCACTAGCCTCACAGGCTGGCGGAGTGAGGATCTCGGGGACACCTAGAGCAGAGCTACGCGACAGTAAAACCTTTGCCATCAATATAATAAATGCAATTGAAAATGGCTCCCTCAGTGACCCCCAGGGCCAAATCAGGAGCGCCACCGAAGCTCTGCAGGCAAGCCAAAGCAGATTGGTGGCAGGCTACCATGGTGAGAAAGCCGGCGGCTACGACCAGCAAGGTGGCTTGAGCATATTCTTACCCGGGAGAACCTACCTGGATAACCAAGCCAGGGCAGACGAACTTAATCCCGCTCACGACCTGACAAGCCTAGCCAGCAATGAGCGTTTCAGCAACCTAGAAAACAAAGAATCTTTGCTCAACCGTCTTGGCTATAACATCGAAGATGTACAGGAAGCGCAAACGAAAATGGGTGGTGATCTTCGTGCGCTAGAGCCAATCAGCCAGGCCAGAGAAGCGCTGCGCAATGCCAACACCCAAGCCGAGTACACTACAGCTCTAGGTTTACTGGGAGAGCGAGCCAGGCAATTTCAGCAATCAGAAGCGGGTCAACGCTTGAATCAAATCTATCTTGAACAAGCACGCGCGGCTACGACCAAGGCTTTCGCAGAGGAGATCCCAGCCCAAAGCCAGGGTCAGTGGACGACCTTCTTACGAAATCTACAGGCCTTGGCCCGCTGAGAGAGAAGAAGAAAAAGAGAAAAAGCAGCACTACTAATGGTGCATTGCGTTTGCTGAATCCTGCGCAGCAGCTAGCCGACTGGCGATGGTGGCCAGCCAGGGATTAGTATTTGAGTTGGCTGCCTGTGCCGAATTAACAGTTCTGGCCCTTTCCAAGAAAAATTTGCAATCAGCCAATTGATGGCGGGCGAGACTAATCAAAGCAGCCTGCACCAATACTTCTTGATTGTACGGTTGGCGCCGAACAGCCAAGCGAATATGATTCTCAGCCGCATCTAATTGACCTAAGGCCAATAGAATCTGTGCTCGAGTCATCAGCAAATAAGTAACGTCTTCGCCTTTTGTAAAAGACTGCGGATCAGAAGAGTATTGTTCAATTTCCTTCTCGGCTGAACGGGCATCACCCTGCGCCAACTTCGCCTGAGCAAGAAGACATCGAGCTTTAAAAATATATTCTGGATTTTGATTACTATGCACACCCTGACTTAATAACAGCCTGGCGTCTTTTTGCGCCTGACTATAATGGCCCAAGGCCAAATCCAATTCAGCTTTTTCCAGTAAGGCCAAGCCGTCATATGGTGCCAATTTCAGAGCATGCTCTAGCAGTCGACTGGCTTCGGCATAGTCGCGACGATAGAGACAGACTCGAACAATATTGAGCCTGGGCTCAACATAATCTAACTTGAGAAAAATCGCGCGACGCCAATCTCGCACCGCAGTACTAAAATCGGCCTTGCGTTGTTCAGCCAATCTAAATTCGGCCTGCCCCAAGCCATTCCAGCCAGCTGCAAACATCGGCTCTAATTTGACAGACCACTGATAATAATCGCGAGCCACTTCAAAACGGGCTTCAGAAGCTGCTTTACCAGCACTATTGAAGCAATAGTAAACCATCGCTCGGCGACCAAGGAAGACAACAAGACTAAGTAGAATCACACCAGTAACAAGAATTTTTTGCTTATTTAGCCAGCTATAGGTTTTTCGCAGAGGCTTCCAGCCATCTACTTCCAAGGAGCCATCAGTGCCAGCCGCTGCTACCACGGCATATTCATAAGGCAAATTCTCTGGCAATACTTTGGCCGGAAGAGCACCACTTCTTTCAAAGACATCACGCACTAATAGATCAAAAGTTTCTTTGCTAAAGAAAAAAGATGGAACGTAGTTTGGGAAAAGCAAACTGGAAAGAATTTTGTTCTTAACTTCAAAATGGAAAAGAATGGTGAGACGCCTGGCGGTGTGTTTAAGACCAAATAACTTAGTAAAGAAGAAATTGGGTTCTATGGCCACAGCTCGCATAGATGTCCAGGGCACCACCCGGTCGAAGCGCGAGAGTTTGATGCCTTTATCGCTTACCCAGACCCCACGACTGATAAATTTGAGCGATTGTGTAATCGCCAAAAATGCCAAGAACCATATGACAGCAACAATTATCCAATCACCCACCACGCGCAAAACGAGACCGATAACTGAGGTGGCATTCGGTATAAGAGGAATGACATCTGTAATTGCCAGAACAAAGGCAATAAATACAGACGAACCAACCGCCAGTTGTGTCAGCGCTTGAGAATCAAAGGGATAAAGAGTTGGCTTCGTGCTGTCTATGTCAGACCCTGCTTGACTTTGAACGTTGCATGTAACGAATCTAAAAAGTTGGACAAAAACATTAGACCATGACATATTGAACAAGGGTTAATATTAACCGTGACGAATGAATGCGAGGTATGTCCTTTGAAAATCCTGATCATTGAAGACGACGTAAATATCGCGCGTCTCATCGAACTTGAGCTCGGCTATGAAGGTTATCAAGTTTCCGTGGCTCACGATGGCAATCAAGGTCTTGATCTTTTCAAGAAAGACCAGCCTGAACTGGTTCTTTTGGACGTGATGTTGCCTGGTCTCGATGGCATTGAAGTTTGCAAGCGCCTACGTGCCATGTCGAAAGTTCCAGTGATTATGCTTACCGCCAAAGATGGCGTACAAGACCGCGTTAGCGGCCTAGATAGCGGCGCTGATGACTATTTGACCAAGCCTTTTGCCACCGAAGAGCTTCTGGCCAGAATTAGAGCAGTAATGCGCAGAAAGCCTGCAGAAGGCATTCTTACTTACGCCGATCTCTGGATGGACCAGCTCAATCGTGTCGTAAAGAGAGGCGAGCGCCAACTTGATCTAAGAGCTAAAGAGTTCGATCTACTAAGATTGTTTATGCAGTATCCCGAACAAGTTCTCTCCCGCGAGTTCATCTTCGACAAAGTCTGGGGTTACGACTTTATCGGCGAATCTAACGTGATTGAAGTATATATTCGCTACTTGCGTTCAAAACTAGAAGACGCCACTTCTAAACGTCTAATTCAGACTGTTAGAGGCGAAGGTTATGTATTGAGAGAAGAAGAACCTTCTCGCTAACGACCTTTACCTATTGAAGAGCATCAAAAGAAGAAAGACCGGTCATTTGGCCGGTCTTTCTTCTTTGTCGGGGGATCTAGCAGGAGAAGCAGGAAAAGAAGCAATCAAGTTCCTAAGAGCCGCTCTGGTGGAGCTAGCAACAGCTTTAGCCGGGCTTGTAAATCAGGTGCCAACATCTGCAGGGTCTTAAGGGCGCGGCATCTTATATATGGATTTTCGTCGTGGGCCAAATCAATCAATATCTGCTCAGGCATGTGCGGGCTCTCCGCCACACCGTAGCGCACGTCAGCGCTATTGTCACAAGCTAACAAAGCCAGAGTCTCAGCAGGAGTATTCGCGTTCTCGGCTACGGCTAAGCGCACTTCGCAATCACTATCGAAGACCAGCTTTTTAAGAAGCTCGACTGGTGTTCGTGGATTCTCAGCCACAGCACGGCGAATACTTGCCGATTTGTCATCAGCAAGCCTGGCCAGAACCTGCCTGGGGGTATTTGGATTGCCAGCGACGACCCGTCGCACCTGCAGAATTTCAAGATCCGCCTCGCTCTTAGCTTCGGCCTTAAGGTCTTCTGTTGGTGTTTGCTTCTCTTTCCGCATAGACGCTGCTCCGTACTCTTTAACGAACTATCTATATACCCATTGTCAAGCGACCCTAATCGCAACCGCAAGCGGTTCAAGCCAAACCTGGCTTAGCTTTCGGCAAAATGGAAAATCGGGGAAAAATTGCATAGTTTTGTAAACAGCATTTACAAAATCGATTGTGACGGATTAACCAGAAAAATAAGGCTTTCCCCTATCGCACTAGGGGATATGACTTCTTTTGAGTGGTTTTCAGGGGGAACTCCCACTGCAGGCGAAAAGAAAGCCACGATATTGCGGGTTCTACGACTTGTAAAAAAACATGTCGTAACGTTATGATAACTAGCATATAGTTTAGGTAACTCTAAGGGAAAGCCCCCCGAAAGATTTACCTCGATGGCGATTCACTGCGCCAACCATTGTAAAGACCAGGTGACACTATGAACACACTTCAAACTCGTTTCACTCCAAGTTTCTCTCCTGCTTCCTCAAACGGCATAGAAGAACTGTTGTCTGTGGCAGAAGACGGCAATTTCGTCTTAAGCCTGCCTACCAATCTTAAAGACTACCAACAAGAACTTGAGCGACTTCTAGGCAAGTGCTTCAGTGGTCGTGCCACGTCAGAGGGAACCCTGGCTCTAGCTCGACAAATGTCTATCAATTGGTGCTTGTCCAAATGCAAACAGACAGGCCAATCAGTCGATCAATGTCTTGATTTTCTTTCCTGATTTTTCAGGCAAAGACAAAACAGCTAAAAAAGGAAAAGCTCAGAGATAACTCTGAGCTTTTCCTTTTTGTCTTTTTCTTCTAGGTGTTCAACCTTGAACTATTTGGTTTCTGGCTTGGCTTCGGCTTTGCCGTCGTCTTCACCATCATCATCACTGGCGTCATTGCCAGAGTCATTGTTGGCATCATTATTAGATTCAATTGCCGCAACCACAGGTGTGACTGAAACAACCATATCGTCTTCGCCCACTTGCTGCATCTTAACGCCTGTGGCCATTCGACCCTGAATACTGATGGCATCAGCTTGCTGGCGAACCACAACACCATTGGCGGTGGCAATAATCATTTCATCGCCAGGTCGTACAACGCGCAAGCTTGCCAGTCTTGAGCTAGCATTTTTGAACTTGGTACCAATCAAGCCAATACCGCCACGACCTTGCTGTCTGAATTCTTCTAATCTGATGCGCTTGCCGAAGCCGTCATTGGTGACAACCAACAAGTAAGTATCATCAAAGGTTTCAAGAGCATCGAAGCCAACAATACGATCGCCTTCACGCAAGGTGATTGCGCGCACGCCGCGAGCCGAGCGACCCAACGGTCTAAGTTCTTCTTCGCTGTAGCGAATGCACATACCATCACCGGTACCGATGATGATATCGCTCTTGCCAGCCGATGGTCGAACCCAACCAAGTTCATCACCATCATTAAGGGTGATAGCAATAATGCCTGTTTTTCTGATGTTAGCAAATTCAGACATTTGCACTTTCTTGATATAAGCCTGATGGGTGAGCATGATCAAATAGCTATCAGGATCGAAGCTCGAAACAGGAATAACTGTGGTGACTGTCTCTTCAGGACGCAACTGCAGAAGGTTGACCAGAGCCAAACCACGAGCAGTACGACCACCTTCTGGTAGATCCATAACTTCTAATGGGAAGATTTGACCACGGTTAGTGAAGACCAGTAATCTATCGTGCATATTGGCAGCAAAGAAGTGCTGCAAATCGTCTTCATCACGGGTCTTAACCCCAGTAACACCGCGAGTATTGCGGCGCTGTCTGCGGAAGCTATCGAGAGAGATACGCTTGATATAGTCTTGCTTGGTGATGAAGACTGCCATTGGCTCGTTTGGTGTCAGGTCTTTAGCTGATAGTTCACTATCGGAGCCACCACCTTCAATCACTGTGCGACGCGCATCTTTTTGACCAGCAGCATCTTTGTAGTTATCGCGAATTTCGCTTAATTCTTGCTTGATGATTTCATCGATACGTTTGCGATTAGCAAGAATATCTCGGTAGTCAGCAATTTTTGCCAGGGTTTCAGCCTGTTCTTTTTCAACTTTCGCTTGTTCCAATCCGGTCAAGCGGCGCAGTTGCATTTCGAGAATGGCATTGGCTTGCAGCTCAGTCAGAGCGAACTTGGACATCAACTCGCCGCGGGCATTCTCAGTTGAATCAGACTTACGAATCAGACGAATGACTTCATCGATGTTGTTGATTGCTTTGAGTAAGCCTTCGAGGATGTGAGCGCGATCTTCAGCTTTGCGCAAGAAGTAGCGGGTGCGTCTGGTGATCACATCAACGCGGTGCTCGATGAACTCTTGAATCATCGCAGCTAACTCTAGAGTGACCGGTTTGCCCTTCACCAAAGCCAGTGTGTTTACGGGGAAGGAACCTTGCAGCTGAGTGTATTTATAGACATTGTTGAGCACAACTTGAGCGTTTGCATCACGCTTCAACTCGATAACAACACGCATACCAGATCTGTCAGTTTCATCGTTAACATCTGAAATACCGGTTAATTTCTCATCGCGCACAAGTTCAGCCACGCGCTTAGTGAAAGCTTCTGGTCCAACCATATAAGGAAGCGCTGTGATGACAATGCCCATTTTCGACTGACGGCCACCGGAGCCTGGAATCTGCTCGATAGTGGCAGTGCCTCGGGTAGGAATAGAGCCGCGACCGGTGGTGAAGGCCTCAACGATTCCATCAGTGCCAAGAATTGAACCACCGCCTGGGAAATCTGGACCCTTGATCCACTCCATCAATTCACGAGAAGTGAGCTCTGGATTGTCAATCTTAGCGATAGTACCGTTTACAACTTCAGTCAAATTGTGAGGGGGAATGTTGGTGGCCATGCCCACGGCAATACCAGAAGAACCATTGAGCAGAAGAATTGGCACACGAGATGGCAACACCGATGGCTCTTTCAACGATTCGTCGAAGTTTGGTCGCATATCGACAGTTTCAGCGTCGATATCTTCCAGGGTTTCCATGGCAAGAGGAGCCAATTTACACTCGGTATAACGCATGGCAGCCGGTGGGTTATCGAGGTCACCAAAGTTTCCGTGACCATTAACCAAAACATATCTACTGGCCGAAGGCTGAGCCATCCGTACTAAAGCTTCATAGATAGAAGAGTCGCCGTGGGGGTGATATTTACCCATAACGTCGCCGACCACACGGGCCGACTTCTTGAACTTTTCATTGGGCGCGAGGTTTAGTTCGTGCATGCCGAAAATAATGCGGCGGTGAACTGGCTTCAGACCGTCTCTAACATCAGGAATAGCGCGACTGACAATAACTGACATGGCATAGTCGATGAAAGACTTTTTCATCTCGTCGCGCAACTCGACCGAGACTATTCGCTGACCACTATTACCAGAACCGCCCGCATTGCCTGTTGAATCAACCACCACGAACTACCTCTTAGCGAAAACAGAATCCTTGAAACATGAACATATAACTGAAAAATTACCCGAGTTCGGCGCTAGAAAGTTACCAACTAATCGGTCACTTCAGCACTCGGCTATAAATTTGACAAGGCCTAATTATAACACTGCCCAAGCTCGCTGATGATGCCAGTTTCGGTAACAAATTTGCGCTATTCGCCACGATTGAAGCAGTGCTCGGCCGACTTAATACTAGAATAGTGGTTTGAGTGTACCAAGCGTATATATGTAGTTTCTCGGGGATACGAAATCAAGATGTCGGGCAATAACGAGTCACCCAAAGCTCTGGCCGCACAAGCCAAGAAAGCCGCCGCCGCAGCAGAAGCAGCGAGCAAACTTAAAACCGATCGCTTGAAGAAACTAAGCGCCTTAAAGGAACAGGGCATCAACCCCTATCCCTATAAGTTTGAGCGCAGCCATAAAGCCGCCGAATTACAAGAAAAATACAAAGATTTGGCCGTCGGCGTTGAAACCGAAGATGTCGTGTATATCTGCGGCAGAATCATGAATAGCCGCAATACCTGGATGTTTATCGACGTCTTCGATGACTCCGGCAAAATTCAACTTTTCTGCCATAAAGAATTTCTCGGTGAAGAGAAACAAGCCCGCCTCAAACTCCTTGACAAAGGCGATTATATTGGCGCCACGGGTACCATTCGCCGCACTTCCACCGGCGAACTCTCGGTCAAAGTAACCGACTGGCAAATTCTGTCAAAATCGCTTTTGCCACTACCTGACAGCTGGGAAGGTTTTACCGACGTAGAAGCGCGCTACCGCCACCGCTATGTCGACATGATCATGAACCCTGCAGTGCGCGAAAACCTGCGCAAACGCTCCCTCACCATTCGCCACATGCGCAATTTTCTAGACAGCCACGGCTACTTAGAAGTAGAAACCCCAACTTTGCAAGTAGAAGCTGGCGGTGCGGACGCTCGCCCCTTCATCACCCACCACAATACTCTTGGAATCGACCTCTACTTGCGCATAGCCACTGAGCTTCACCTTAAAAGAATGATCATTGGCGGCATGGAAAGAGTCTATGAAATCGGCCGCATTTTCCGCAATGAGGGCATGAGCACAAGACACAACCCTGAATTTACAATGATGGAAATGTACTGTGCTTACGGCGACTACAACGAATTGATGACGTTCACCGAGTCTATGCTGCGACATATTGCCGAAAATGTCTTGCACACAGCCGATTTCAGCTATCAAGGTGAGCAAATTTCTTTCAGCAAACCTTTCCGTCGCCTGCGTATGAACGACGCTATAAAAGAAGCCACCGGGCTCGATGTTTCTACTTTGAAAGATTTTGAAGAAGCCAAGGCAGCGGCTATCAAGCTTGGAGTCAGACTAGATAAACAAGACACCCGCGGCAGCGTAATCAATGCCATGTTCGAAGACAAAGTTGAACATACATTGATGCAACCAACTTTCATCATTGATTACCCCGTTGAGATTTCGCCACTGACCAAGGCCCACAGAGAAAATGCTGGTGAAGTGGAGCGCTTTGAATTGTTTGTCTTTGGTCGCGAACTGGCCAACGGTTATTCAGAGCTAACCGATCCACACGATCAAAGAAGTCGACTAGAAGAACAAGGCCGAAAGAAAGCAGCTGGCGACGTAGAAGCCATGCCGCTTGACCTTGATTTCATCATGGCCATGGAATACGGCATGCCACCAACAATGGGTATTGGTATCGGCATCGATCGTCTGGTTATGCTGCTCACCGACTCAGCTTCAATTCGCGACGTTATTGCCTTCCCGACTATGAAACCAGAAGCCAAATCTGAAGCTAAAGCAGACCTAGCCGTACACGCAAGCGAGGACTTAGTTAAATGAACATGATAAAAGTCTATCTCTACGGGCCGGTGGGTGCCAACAAATGCGTGCTACTGCCCACGGTGGCAGAGACAGAAGCTGGAGTATTTGTCGAAGGCGAACCGCTGTTGATTTATGATTTGCATCAAGTCGACCAATGGAAAAGTCAGATATACAAAGCTCTTAATCGAGAGATGGCGGTTGTAGCCACACCAGAAGGCGACCTAGAGCCTGGCTCACAAATATTGGAAGCACTGCAACTCAATTCTTGGGCGGCCTTCGAGAAGCAATCGGTGCTTTTCACGATTCATAAAGGGGCACGCTACATCAAAATTTATGCCACCGGATTTGGTGAGGACGGCATGTGGTCTAATGCGGCCATGACAGAACGCCAATTTCATAGCAGAGCTCCACTAGAAGTAGTTGTTGATGCCATTGCCAAAGAAATAATTAGCCACCCCCAAGGCCACAAGGCTGAGCCCAGCTCTACTCCTCTAATGATCGGCATGGCGCCAAAACAATAACAAAGAGAAGATCTAGAAAGCTTCTAGATCTTCTCTGGCAAATATCATTGACGAAATGCAGTAAAAGTTACTGACCGGCTTCCATAGCAGCGCGTTCAGATTCAACTTTCTCTTCAACAAACGCTCTTACTTTTTCAAACTCTTCGTCTGAATCAATTGTCTGGAAAACGAAGTCATTACCGCGGTGGAAGAAGCGCATGATCACAAGAGTTTGATCTTCTTCTTCTAATTCTTCATCGGCGCCTTCTTCAGCAATTTTCAGAAGAAGTGCATACTCGTTGTCTTCGAAAACGAAACGATCGAGCATCTCGCAATCATAGGAATGGCCGTCTTCACTTTCTAAAGTGATAATTGCAATTTCTTGTTCTTCCTGATTGGGGGCTTCGGCCACTTTATTTACCTCTTTAGATTCGAATACCGGAGAGCTCTACCAATTTATTTAGTTGCTGCTCAGTGCCTAGAGCGATTAAATCATCGCCGTCCTGGAAGATCAGGTCGGGAGATGGATTAGATATCAGCTTACCATTTTGATTCACAGCCAGGATCATGGCACCAGAAGTCTGCTTAATGTTTGCATCTTTCAAGGCCTGGCCAATCAATTTAGAAGGTTTACCAAGCCTTACCTGTTCCATCCTCAAATCGTACTCAGGTGTGGCCATGACAACGTCCAGAAACTGAGTAACCAGAGGGTGAGTAACTGCAGTAGCCATGCGCTTGCCGCATATGACATAGGGCGAGATCACCATACTGGCACCGGCCCGACGCATCTTGGCTTCTGTGCCGGGGTTAGCAGCCCGGGAGACGATTTTTATTCTCTCGTTTAAGCCCTTAGCCGAAAGAGCAATAAATGTATTGGCTGTGTCGTCATCAAGGGCACAAACGATGCCGCTAGCACTCTGTATTTGCGCCTGCATCAAAACTTCATCAGAGCTAGCGTCACCGTTTAGAACCAAGTGCCCGGCTTCAGCAGCAAGCTTAGAGCGCTCTGGATCTACTTCAATTAAGACAAAGGCAATCTTGTTTTGATTGAAGTGGCTTATTACCTCTTGGCCTGTACGGCCATAACCGCAAACTATTTGATGATTTTTTAATTTAGAAATCGTGTGCTGCATGCGCTGAGCTCCCAGATTGAAGCGTAGAAAAATTTCCACCATGTCGCTTATCACTGACAGCACAACGCCTGCGCCAATCAAAATAAGTACGATTGTGTAAACCTTTCCCGCTGTAGAAAGTGGATGAGTTTCACCATAGCCGACCGTAGTCAAGGTGATTACAGTCATGAAGAGCGAGTCGAGAAAATTCCAATGCTCAACCAGCATAAAGCCCAGAGCGCCGAAAAGAACGAAGCCAAAGAGTCGGACTAAATCTAGCAAAAATCTCCTGGCAACCGAATCTTTCACACTCTCTCCAATAAACTTCGATCGCTTCTTATGAACGGCGCGTAATGAGCTTTTGTGCCAAAACAATAAAATAAGAACGAAAACTATCATAAACGACTTGGGAAAAGTCGCCAGTAGCATCTATTCTTATGCGCAGATGAGAGATAGCCTTATGCTCTTGACAGTCGCCTAAGGCCAGAATTTTTAGCACAGTAACTTTCAGCAACTTTCAGTACAAATCGGAGATCAAATGAGCACAGTACTAGAGAAGACCCAGGGTCAGGTCGTACAGGTAATTGGACCTGTTGTGGACGTCGAATTTCCTGGCGGACATCTACCTGAAATCTATAACGCCATTGTTATTGAGGGCGTCAACCCAGCCGGCGAACATTTGAAGGTTGTCTGCGAAGTGCAACTTTTGCTAGGTGATAACCGCGTTCGAAGCGTATCGATGAGTTCCACTGACGGCATGACCAGAGGCATGGTTGCCACTGATACCGGTAAACCAATTTCGGTTCCAGTAGGTAAGGCCACTCTCGGTCGCATCATCAACGTTCTTGGTGAAGTTGTAGACGAAGGCCCAGAGCTCAAAGCCGACGACCACTGGGGCATTCACAGACCCTGCCCAGATCTAACTGACCTACAAACTGACACCGTTGTTTTCGAAACTGGTATCAAAGTCGTTGACCTTCTAGCTCCATATGTAAAAGGTGGAAAGATTGGTCTATTCGGTGGAGCCGGCGTAGGCAAGACCGTTATCATCATGGAACTTATCAACAACATCGCCCAACACCACGGCGGCTACTCTGTATTTGGTGGCGTTGGCGAACGTACCCGCGAAGGTAATGACCTTTGGCATGAAATGAAAGACTCGGGCGTTATCGACCGTGTTGCTCTAGTGTATGGTCAAATGAATGAGCCACCAGGCGCCAGAATGCGCGTTGCTCTATCAGCTCTAACAGTTGCTGAATACTTCCGTGACGTATCCAAGCAAGACGTGTTGCTCTTCGTCGACAACATGTTCCGCTTCACCCAAGCCGGTTCTGAAGTATCTGCGCTACTAGGCCGTATGCCTTCTGCTGTAGGCTACCAGCCAACCTTGGCCAACGAAATGGGCCAATTGCAAGAACGTATTACTTCAACCAAGAACGGTTCGATTACATCTGTACAAGCTGTATACGTACCCGCCGATGACTTGACCGACCCAGCTCCAGCAACTACTTTCGGTCACCTTGATGCCACCACCGTGCTATCACGTCAAATCGCAGAACTGGGAATCTATCCTGCCGTTGACCCACTAGCTTCTACTTCAACTGCTCTTAAACCAGAAGTTGTAGGCCAAGAGCACTATGATATCGCCCGTGGTGTGCAGCAAACATTGCAACGCTACAAAGACTTGCAAGATATCATCGCCATTCTCGGTATGGATGAACTTTCAGCAGACGACAAACAAGCAGTTACTCGCGCTAGAAAAATCCAACGTTTCATGAGCCAACCGTTTACTGTTGCTGCTAACTTCACTGGCCGCGAAGGTAAATACGTAAAACTCAAAGACACAGTTGAAGGCTTCCGCCAGATTCTTGATGGCGAAGTTGACGATCTTCCAGAAGGCGCCTTCTACATGGTAGGCAGCATTGAAGAAGCCAAAGAACAAGCTAAGACAATGCAAGGCTAACCGCTAACTAAATGAAAAAGAAGCACACTCAGGAATCGCTAGCAGAAACGAAACCGTTGAAACCAGGCGCAAAAATGGAAACAGAAAAGGAGCAAGTTCCAGCTCCGGATCAAGTACCAGCGTCTACGGCACGCAATATTTTTGTCTTCGGAAGACTCGAAAACGAAATAGCGCTGCCTACGATTAAGAAGCTGCTGCGGTTTAATGAGCGCGATCCCAAAAAACCAATCAATATGTACATCAACTCTGCCGGTGGAAACGGCTATAACGCCGATGGCATCATTGCCGTTATGCATTCCATCGAAGCACCAGTGAATACGATTTGTTTAGGGCACGCGCTCTCTGGTGCTTGCGAAATTCTGGCATCAGGAACAGGAGAGCGGTCAGCTTACGAGTTTTCCACTCTCATGTTCCACCAGACTTTGTGGGAAGCAGAAGGCGATATCACCAATTTAGAGATTCAAGCCAGTCAAGGCCGGCGCTTCCGCGAAGCTCAAATTGAGCTTCTGCACCGCTGTTCCGGCCAAGACAAAGCAAGAATTGCCAAAGACATTGAACGGGATCACTACCTATCAACCAAAGAAGCCCTGGAATACGGCTTGATCGATAAAATCCTGCCCCATGGTGGTCACGCCCACGGCGCTGGACAAAAGAAACTAGACAAGAATGCGCTAAGCAAGAAACCAGCGACAAAAAAGACGCCTAAATAATCACTTGTTACTTCACCGATAGAGAAATAATGAAATGGCTACACTGAATCTCAAAATCATTACACCAGAAAGAGTTGTCTTTAACAGCGCCGTTGACCAGGTAACTGCTGTGGCCAATGATGGCGAGCTCACCATTCTGCCTGGTCACGAGCCAATCGTTACCACTCTGGCTATTGATGTATTGCGCTTTAAAATTAAGGGCGAAGAAGAAACTGCTGCCGTGATTGGCGGCATTATGAACGTCAACAATTCAGAAGTTGAGATTCTCTCCGATGTGGCCGAGCTCGACGTTGAAATCGACGAAGCTCGTGCCAGCCAAGCCAAAGCTAAGCACGAAGCTGAAAAAACTCAGAAAACAGACAAGCTCGACTCTTACCTCACCGAAATGGCTCTATCTCGCGCCATGGTTCGCCTCAAGGCCGCCGAAATGGCCAAAATGCGCAAGCGCGGCCGCGTCTAACTATCAACTATTCAAACACTAATAGGGCTGACCGCACTCTGGTCTCGGGGGTGCGGCCAACCAGCATTAGGCATTGCGATTTATCTTTGGTTGAGCGCTGAATCATGGTTGTAGAGGTGCCGCCATCAAGGTTAACGGCCTCCACAGCACCTAGATTCTTCAATAAATTGGCTAAATCGACCAGGGTCAGCCCAGAAGAAAACTCATCCTGACCCTTTCCAGCCACAGCCACTATTAATAGATATCCGTCCTTAGTTAAGCCCACCGCCGTGCGAGCAGCAGTGCGGGCAACTCCAATTGAGTCAACCTGTTTACCGTCAGCTTCAGTTCTGACAAAGGCTTCTTGCTCAGCAGTTAGCTCAGGCAAAAGTCTAGGACCACCCTGGAGGGAAGAATCTAGCACTCGTCCTGGAGGCAAAGGATCGTTATGTGTAGCAATTTGAACAGATGGCAATTTGTCTTTGGCTTTTAAGAAACGAATTTCAGAGCGGTTATAAATCTGGGAGAGAAAAGGCTTTAGTTTAGGATTTTCAGTTAAGGCCAGGTTCTTGGTCGGATCGGCACAAACCGTACCTTTTAGAACTACATAGCTAGTGCTCTCGCCGTTGCTCAAATTAAAATAGCCACCGTTTACGCCAAACAGTGCCTTCTCATCTAGAACGACTTTAGAAGTCGGAGCGGTTTTACCTTTACCGCTGGCAACGGAAGCCAGAGCCGGACCAACTCGAAGCCGCGGTGGCACAACTATTAAGCTACATTTATTGCCATTCTCAAGAGCAAAGCTACCAACCAATGTTCGTTTAGTTGAAAGATCTTTGTCAGAAATGACATCGTGCCAATTTTTAATTTCACTGATTTTATATTGAGCGGCCGACGCCGATGGCAACAAAATTAGCGATGAAGTGACAGCAAGTATTCCACAGGCAGCAGCAGAAAGCCCATCCTTGCATGATCTGACAATATTCACGCGTCCTCAACCCAGTCTTTGGTAAGTCAAATACATCTCTTTTTTTGCTATTTGCTATTCTAGCCAAACCGTAAAAATACCGCCAATCAAAGCAAAGCGACCCCAACATAAAGATTAGCAGTCTCATAAAGTGGAATAAAGATATACTGGCTCCTGACATTTGGCATGCCCAATGTCAATTGACCAGTACCATTCTGCGAGCGGTGCTGCTATGGCCCAGGATTCACCTCAAGACAGCGATGAATTTCAAAGAGCGCTATTTGAGGCTCTGGCCAAGCTGCAGCAAGGCAAAGCAGCAGAGCCTAGCCTAGATCGCACTTTCGCTGCATTACAGACAATACTTGAGCAGCAGCAAAGCTTAAAAGATGACGTCTCGCAGCAACTAGAATTATTCAAAGATCTCTCTGACCTACTGCCAGGCTTCATCTGGACAGCCTCGGCCGATGGCCAAATAGATTACATTAACAAACGCTGGTACGAGTGGAGTGGCTCCAGCGAAGCAGAAAGCTTGGGCGACGGCTGGCTCACCCATGTCTTAAGCGAAGACATTGAACTGCTACGCAGCCGCTGGCAAGACTCAATTTCCACAGGAAAACCATTTGAATGCGAGTATCGCCTGCTGCGCAAAGATGGCATACCAAGATGGCATTTGGTCAGGAGTGTTGCCCGCCTCAACAGTAGCGGCAAAATAGTCAAATGGTTCGGCTGTTCAGTTGAAACACAAGATCAACGTACAACCAAAGATGAGTTGGCCAATCGCCTCAGAGAAATCTCGCTGGTTAATGCTGAAACAGAGGAAGCAAAGCAACAGACGGCGGAGAGCGAACTACTCTTTCGCACCATGTGCGAAGCCTCACCCGAGCTAATTTGGACTGCAGACAAACAAGGTCATGCCAAATATTTCAATGCTCAATTTTTGCACTATTGCGGCCTGACGAGTAGCGACCTCTCACAGCTAGACTGGCTCACCCTAGTGCATCCGGAAGAACGAGAACAGGTTGTATCAACATGGCAAAGCTGTGTCACCGATTTTCGCGACTTTGAAATTGAAATGCGAATGAAGCGCTTTGACGGCGAGTACCGCTGGTTTCTCGTTCGCAGTTTACCAATTAAAGACGAGAGCGGCGCCACCTTGAGCTGGTGCGGCTCTTGCACCGATATAGACACCCATCGCCGCTTAGTCACTCAGCTTAAAATGGCAAGAGATCAGGCCCAGTCTGCTCTCAAAATCAAATCAGAATTTGTAGCCAATGTCAGCCATGAGCTGAGAACACCACTGAACGGCATACTGGGCATGGTCGAAGTACTGCTACGAGGCGATCTTAGCCCCAAATCGAAAGAGCACGTCAGCACTATTCGCGAAGCTGGGGCATCGCTTCTTACCATTATCAATGACATTCTCGACTTCTCAAAAATAGAAGCGGGCAAAATGGAACTATCGAGCACTCAGTTCAACCCACTTTCTGTGGTTGAAGGCGTGGCTGAAATATTAGTGCCTCAAGCAGCAGCCAAAAACCTACTTTTGCTAGCCACAGTAGATCGAGCCATTCCCGATACAGTCTTTGGCGATCCACTAAGACTGAGGCAGGTGCTCCTCAATCTCTGCGGCAATGCCATTAAATTCACAGACCAGGGACAAATTATTCTCAAAGTCGATGTTTACAAAGCCAGCAACGGTCGCAATCAATTACGCTTTTCAGTCATAGACAGTGGTATTGGTATTTCAAAAGCCTTTCAAAAACGTCTCTTTGAGCCATTCATGCAGGAAGAAGGCGCGGCCTATCGCAGCACTGGAGGCACCGGTTTAGGCCTGAGCATATCGAAACACCTGGTTGATTTGATGGGCGGAACACTGATGGTTGATAGCGAAGAAAACCAGGGCTCAACCTTTAGTTTTGCTCTGCCTCTAATAACCAGTGGCGATGCCAGCGACTGGACAGCGAGGGCCTGGGAAAGCAGCTACGGTCAAATCAAAGTTCTCACTTTGGAGCCAGGCCAGAACAATCAATCGGCTATTTGCTCGCATCTCTGTGCCCTCGGCATCAATGCCCAATCAACTTCAGAATACGCCCAGGCCATAGAGCTTTTAGAAGAATCAAGGCAATCAAGCGAAAAAATTCAAGCCATTTGCCTTGATACCATTCGCTACAGAAAGCAATGTGAGCAATTCTTAGAAGCCTTCAAACGCTCAAAAGTATTTGGCCTTGTTAGTGTCATTGAAATTGGCACCACAGAATCTCTCAGCCAGGCGCGCAGTACCCTGGTCGCGCCCAGAACGAGTCATCTCCCCATTCCCCTGCGGCGAAAGCAAGTAGCATCATGCCTGGAACATCTCTCTGGCTGGAAGCCGAAAGAGCGCAAAAGCTACACCCAGACAATGGAAGTACCATCAGTTAAAGAGCAAACTAAAAATGAAATTAGCGGTGGTTCCACAGAACCACTAACTCAAGCTAAAGCTCAATCGGGCATCATAAGAAGAGCACTGGTGGCCGATGATAACAAAATCAATCAGCAAGTTGCTTTATTGTTCTTGCAAGATCTCGGCTTCATAGTTGATGTTACTGCCGATGGTATTGAGGCGGTTAGTGCCTTTAACAAGAAAAGATATGACATGGTTTTTCTCGATTGCCAAATGCCCGGGCTCGATGGTTTTGAAGCGTGCAAAATCATCAAAGAGATTCAGCAAAGGCGCGGACTAAACGTGCCTGTCATAGCCGTTACCGCCAATGCTGTCACTGGCAGCCGCGAAGAGTGTCTTGACCGCGGCATGGATGACTACTTGAGCAAACCAATTGACCCTACAGCAATGAGCAAACTTGTGGCCCGCTGGCTTGGAGTTAGCGACGTCAAAATCACTATTGTGCCTAGCCAAGAATCTACATCTACATCTACCTCTACTACCAATGAGCAACAAAAAGAACCAAGCGGTCGCAATGTTTCATGGGGTTCAGTGATTGATTTGAAGAAATTACGTAATCAATTGGACGGAAGAGAAATTGAGCAAACACTACTCCATTTTAGAACCCGCTGCCATAAAGATATGAGCGAAATTAATAGCCTGGCGGAACAGTCCAATTTGAACCTTCTCAAAGCCAAGGTACATACCTTCAAACGCGCCTGCGCGACAATCTCAGCCCAGAGCTTAGTTGACGACTGCGAAGCAATTGAAGGAGCTTGCGATAAACAAGCAAATCAGGCCTTGAAAAAACACCTGGTTGAATTGCGGCAACACTTGAAGCGCGCTCTAAGTGAAATTGAGCGTGAGCTTCTGCAGCAGACAACTACAACCAGCTAAGTTTTACAAGCGCTAAATTAGCGGCCACTCAAAGCAAAGGCTGTAGCATAAGAACCTTGCTCAATATCAGTCAACAAAGTACGGCCTTCTTGTGGTGCCCAGCCTAGTTTTTGCATGGCTTTTTCGCCCGAGGCGCGATTATTCATGGCAAAGAACATTGAGACCACATCGCCAAACACTTCATTGGCCTCAGCCGCCGAAATACTTTGCGCCGGCACTTTAAGAGTACGGCCGACAGCTTCAGCAATAGACTTAACTGGTATTTCAGACTCAGCGCTAAGCTGGAAGATATCACCAGCTTCGCCTTTTTCTAAAGCCAGCATGTATCCTGCCACCACATCATCAACGTGAGCGGCACACAAAGCATTCTCACCAGACTCAATATAAGCAGCCATTCTGCGCTTCTGACCACTCTCCATCATCATAGGAATGAAGGTGCTGCCCGCGTGGCCATAAACAAGAATTGGCAAACGCAAAACAATAGTTTTGATGCCGTTATTTGCGGTGGCTAGAGCGGCCTGCTCGGCTCTGTATCGCATTGAGAGGGGATGACTCAAGTCAGGTACTGTTTCTTCAGTGGCAATATTGACACCAGTGTCGCCAACGACACCAGTAGCTGAAGTAACGAGCAGTGGCTTGTTGCTTCCGGCCAAGGCATTACCAAGGGCATGCATGAGATTGCATTCGGTTTCAATTGAACCGGAATACTGACCAAAATTATGAATGAAAGCAGTATGGATGATGGCATCAGCGCTGCTGGCCAGACGAGCCAAGCGTTCAGGCTCATTTAGATTGCCAGAGACAGGTTCAATACCAGCCTTGAGCAACTTCTGAGCGGCAATGTCGTTGCGAGCCAAACCGTTCACTGAGTAACCAGCATTAGTTAGTAGCCTGCCGATGCGTGAGCCGACATAACCACTGGCGCCGGTAAGAAATACTTTCATGAACCCTCCAATACTTTTCTTTCGTTCTTTCTATAGCTTTAGACAGAAGAAAGGCCGGTTATTCACCGGCCTTTCTCAATGCGCTCCGCAGGAGCACTAATCCATCATGTTGACCCAAACCGACTTGATATTGGTGTAAAGCTCGATTGAATGTTTACCGAGTTCACGACCATAACCACTCATCTTGTATCCGCCGAATGGTACGGCTGGATCAAAGACGTTGTAGCAGTTAACCCAGATTGTGCCAGCCTTAATTAGCGAAGCAAATTTGTGGGCTTTCTTGATATCACGAGTCCAGACAGCGCCAGACAAACCAAATGTGGTGGCATTGGCTTGCTCAGCAACTTCATCCATGCTCTTGAATGGAATGACGGCCAATACTGGACCGAACACTTCTTCTTGGGCAATGCGCATGGTGTTATTAACGCCGGTCAACACAGTCGGTTGAACAAAGAAGCCCTTCTTCATATCGGCTGGTGACTGACCGCCGCAAGCAACGGTAGCGCCTTCACCCTTAGCGATCTCAATGTAGTTAAGAACGCGCTCTTGCTGCTCTTTGCTTACTTGAGGACCGATATGGGTCTTCTCGTCAGAACCATCACCCTGGCGCATTTTAGCAACGCGCTCTTTGAGCTTGGTCATGAACTCATCATGAATGCTTTCTTCAAGGAACAATCTCGAACCAGCGCAGCAAACTTGACCTTGGTTGAAGAAGATACCAGTGATGGCACCCTTAACAGCAGCATCAATATCGGCGTCAGCAAAGACGATGTTTGGGGCCTTACCGCCAAGTTCGAGCGATACACGCTTGAGGTTGCCAGTGGAAGCTTGAAGAATTAGTTTGCCGGTCTTGTCTTCGCCAGTGAAGGCAACTTTATCGATGTCCATGTGGCGAGAAATAGCCTCACCAGCACCATCACCGCCAAAACCAGTAACAATGTTGATTACGCCATCAGGGAAACCAGCTTCCATAGCTAGTTCGCCAATGCGCAATGCTGTCAAAGGAGTTTGCTCAGCTGGTTTAAGAATAACGGTGTTACCGCAAGCTAGGGCTGGGCCCCATTTCCATGCCATCATCAACATGGGGAAGTTCCATGGAATGATCTGACCAACTACACCGACTGGCTCACGCAGAGTGTAAGTGAAGAAGTTGCTATTAGCATTGATGGTCTCGCCTTCAAGCTTAGTAGCCCAACCAGCGTAATAGCGGAAAGTTTCAACTGTTTGTGGCACATCAACATAGCGAGATTCTTTGATTGGCTTACCATTATCAAGAGTCTCAAGCTGAGCCAATTCATCGGCATTTTTCTCAATCAAGTCAGCTAGATTGAGAAGGAGCTTAGCGCGTTGAGCAGTGCTCATTGTTTTCCATGGACCAGACTCGAAAGCGCGACGAGCAGCTTTTACAGCCAAATCGACGTCTTCTTTAGAGCCCTCAGCCACGCGGCAGAGCACTTCTTCAGTAGCTGGGTTGATGGTTTCAAAGGTTTTGCCAGACTTGGCATCAACCCATTTACCATCAATTAAAAGCTTCTGAGTTTTTGACAGAAATTTCTTGCAAAGTAGTTCTTTTTCATGGACGACGGCCACAGCAGACCCTCCCAGATAAATGGATGTATGGATGCCAGGCGGCCAAGGCCGCTTTTGCTTAGCATCAAATTTATCACGAACCATTAAGTAATACTGCGAAGCCCCAGATCTCTTAAGCTTGGCCTAATATTTAGTACCTTAAGAACTGCTCAGGAAGTCATTCAGACTCGATTTACCATCAAAGCCAGCACTCAAATTGGCGAAAAAAAGACCGCCCTCATGGAGCGGTCTCTTTAAGTTCATTACAAGCTCTTGAATCTAAGCGTATTTCGGCTTGAAATCAGGCTTTGGCTCGTCTCTATTTTCTGACTCTTCTGGCACTCCAACAATCACACCTGAGTCATCTCCGGTGGCCGAAGGTGGAATTTGCGGCGGGGTCAGATCGGTCTTATCGTCTATTACTGGATTTTCACCGTTGGCGATCTTTCTGTTGATCTCTTCAACAATGGCATCTACTTCAGCTTTATCGAGAGTTTCTTTTTCCAACAAGATCTTGACGATAGCGTCCATGTGCGGACGGTGTTTAACAAGAATCTCTTTTACTCTCGTGTACTGAGTGGAAATCATGTCGGAGACTTCTTCATCAATAACAGTGGCGATATTCTCACCATAGTCTCTCTCATGACCAAAATCACGACCCATGAACGGTTGATCATTGCGACGACCAAAAGTCATTGGACCGAGTCTCTGGCTCATGCCCCACTCAGTGATCATGCGACGAGCTAAGCCTGTGCTGCGCTCAAGGTCATTCATAGCACCAGTAGTGACTTCACCAAAGACAATCTCTTCAGCCACTCGGCCACCAAGCAAGGCACCAATTTGGTCAATCAACTGGGTTCTGCTGTGGGAAAGCACGTCTTCATCTGGATAAGACATAGTCACACCGAGGGCAAAGCCACGGGGAATAATGGTGACTTTGTGCAGTGGATTAGCGTGAGGCAGAAGAGTGAACATCAGAGCGTGACCGACTTCGTGATAGGCGGTGTTCTCTTTCTCTTTAGGAGAAATTATGCGCGTCTTCTTCTCTGGTCCCATGTTGACTTTATCAATTGCTTGATCAAGATCAGACATATCGATTTCGCGCTTATCACCACGAGCGGCAAGCAGTGCCCCTTCGTTGATCAGATTGCTCAAATCGGCACCAGTAAAACCAGGTGTACGCTTAGCTAGAACTTTCAAGTCAACATCTTTAGCCAGAGGCTTACCGCGACCATGCACAGTAAGAATTTGTTCGCGACCAGCGACGTCTGGTCTGTCGATGCCGACCTGCCGGTCAAAGCGACCTGGACGAAGAAGTGCTGAGTCAAGAATGTCAGGGCGGTTTGTGGCGGCTACAACAATGATGCCAGTGGTTCCTTCAAAACCATCCATTTCAACCAACAACTGGTTCAGAGTTTGTTCGCGCTCATCATGACCACCACCAAGACCAGCTCCACGCTGGCGACCGACAGCATCGATTTCATCGACGAATACGATACAAGGGGCATGCTTCTTCGCTTGGTCAAACAAGTCACGAACACGTGAGGCACCAACACCGACAAACATTTCAACGAAGTCAGAACCAGAAATACTGAAGAACGGTACACCGGCTTCACCAGCAACAGCTTTAGCAAGCAATGTCTTACCGGTACCAGGAGCACCAACAAGAAGCACACCGCGAGGTATTCTGGCGCCTAGAGCCTGGAATTTATCAGGATTTTTGAGGAAGTCGACAATCTCTTGTAGTTCTTGCTTGGCTTCGTCAATCCCGGCAACATCAGAAAAACTGACTTTGACTTTGTTATCAACCATGAGCTTGGCGCGGCTGCGGCCGAAGCTCATTGCCTGGTTGCCACCAGACTGAGCGCTGCGGAACATAAAGAGCAAACCAACCAACACCAGAATAGGCAAGAAGAATGAGCTAAGCATGCCCATCCAAAGGCCTGATTTATCTGGTTCTTTGGTATCAACAGGAATATTGTTTTTGTTCAGTTCACGCAGCAAATCTTCTTTCGCTTCGGCTGGCACAATCACTGATTTCTCGCGATCAGCTGTAGCGTTAGCTAACTTGACAGAAATAATATTTTCGCCATTGGTAAATGTGACTTTGCGAATTTCGTTCGCTTTGCCTTCCTTGACCAGATTCGTCAACTGTGAATATGTGAGCGGATCTTCCTTCCTCCCCATGCTGGCGAGAGAAACGGTGAAGACCACCAACACCAGTAGTAGAAAGAACACGGCCCAGGTTGTTCCGTACTTCTTCATTTAATTGCAATGCTCCAGAATGTCAATCAACAAATTATAACACGATCCTTCTATGCTAACCGCCGCAAGCCCCATCCTGTGGGGATTGACAAAAAACTACAAAAGAAAGCGAGAGATTAGCCACAAATTCATATTAGCAACTACCGGGCATTCCGCCCCGTCCATCATTCGATTTCTCAAGTGTAGGCTGACAAAAGCAATGGCATTAGCCAGCAGAGATTCATTTGCAGTGGCCAAGAGCATGACAGGCTGGCAATGCGGCTAAGTTATAGCGAAATAATTAAAAGCCAAGATTTGTTAACCTATTTGTAAGCAGTCAACAGATGCTTTCATCAATTTCAAATTTGCCGCGGTCTCTCACCAAATCAATAAGTGACAGGCGATGAGTGGCGATTGTGCCTACCCTAACTTTCTGCGAAAGGCCATAACCAGGCACCCAAAGCACTTCTTGATCGTCAGCTAAAACTGGAGTAAGACGCTGTGCCAGCCTTTCGTCAAGATGGCGCAGCAAGCCAGGGCCTCGGTCTGCGCCCTTGTTAGCATGCAGATACTGCTTTAGACGAACGCTCTGTCCCATTCCCAGGGGCTGAATGCGGTCTTTCTCCTGACGCAGACGAAAGCAAAGTGAACCGCTAATAGCACTGAAGTCGACCAAACAGTCATGGGCCTGGCGATGGGGGTAAGCTAGATCACGGCCGGAACCACCACTCAGCGCAGCGATAGCTTCAACTCGCAATGCTTTATCGAGCCAGGGTATGACAGTAATAGTTGTTGCCTGGCCAGAGGGCAAGCGCACAGTCAGCGCTGGCATAGCGCGGCGCAAGTGCAAAAGCTCATTGTCGCTACTCGATTTGCCTGATTCAATCTGAGCAGCGAAAGTCAGCCCCCCACCCTCAAACAAGAGATCAAGGCCATCTCCAAGCGAGTAGCGCTTTTCTACCTGATTGAAGTCCGCAGGCAGTGACTGCACTAGACGCTCCACTCTCTCCACCCGCTCAAACGAAGCCTCTACGCCATTTTCGCGCATCAAGGACACCAGCACTCGGGCTCTTAGGGCCCCATGCAGCTTGCGCCAGGCTTGAACAGCAATAAAGCCACTACGCCGTCCTGGCTGGCGCAGTCTTTCAAGCTCCGCAGCGCTGAGTAAATCAAGTAAATCGTTGTCGCGTTCAACATTGATACGCAAATGCTCAAAGTTCTGACTCAGGGCTGAGAAGCGCTGAGTCAGCTGAGGCACAATCTGATTGCGCAAAAAATTACGAGTGTACTTATCATCCGAATTGCTCGAATCGACGCACCACGCCTGCTGTATAGCAGCAAGATATGATTCTAGTTCATGGCGCTCAATAGCAAGCAAGGGTCGCAGCAATGAAAGCCCTTTGAGGGAGCGCGCCGCCTTAATACCAGTCAGACCAGATAGCGAGGTGCCACGACAGAGGCGAAAGAGCATGGTCTCGACCTGGTCATTTAAAGTATGGGCAGTCACCACATGCGATATCGACAAGTCAGAAGCAACCTGAGCAAGAGCCTGATAACGCAGTTCCCGCAGACTCTCTTCTGAACTATCCAGCTTAAGCCCATCCAGTTTTACTACTTGCAGGGCAATGCCTTGGGCACGGCAAAGACTCTCACAGAAGCTCTGGTCTCTGTCAGCCTCAGCGCCTCGCAGACCGTGATTGACGTGACAAGCATAAACTTGGCAGAGATTTTCGCTGGCCATAGCCTTGAGAGCGCAGAGTAAGGCCACCGAATCAGCGCCACCAGAAAGCGCCACCAGCAGCTTCAGCTTGCCAGACTCAGCACCAACCAGTGAAATTAAATTTGAGCTTACTAGGCCTTCAAAGCGGTGCATGGGAGAATAAATATAGGCTGTAAAATCTAGAATGGGAACATAGAGGTCGTATTTTTCGACTAAGCTATGTTAGCAGCGTTTTTAGAACTCCCAGCGCATCGGTTTTTTACACAATGCCCAAGTCTACCGCTAATCCAAAGTTATTCTCGCTAAGCGCCAGCGCAAACCCTGGCTCTACTAAACTGTTAGCAGCCCTCAGTCTTAGTTTGGCTATCGGCTTTGCTAGCAACCAGCGTGCCTTTGGCGATCAGCCACTACAGGGCAATGTGCAAGAAATGGGCGCCAGCGAATCACCGGCAAACCTGGCACCGATCGTGCCTATGTCAGCACCGGTGCTAAAGAAACGCAAACCATTGGCGGCCGATGCCCAAGACAATTCGCTCAAAGGCAATGCTGAAGACAGTGGCCACGGGCTTTCAGGCCAGGCTCAAGACGAAGGCGACGCGCCCATGAAGAGCCAAAAAGGCACCCTTGACGGCAGTGGGCCACTAAAAGCCACCCTGAGCCAGAATGAATTTGAGTTACAGTCTCAAGATGCCGACTCCCAAGACCAAGAAATGGCTGTGGAGTGGGACCGCTGGCGCAACAGGCTGCTGCGCTCAATTCAAGGCGGCGTGCAAGAGCTAATCAACAACCCTGAAAACATGGTGCCACACTTTGACCAGGCCAGAGGCCGAGTGATACTTTCGCCCCGCATTCCCCTGGGGCAAAAAGCCAGCTTTTATGTGCGCATATCAGACCAACGCCGAGTGGTGAAAGCCAGAATCGTTGCCTCGTCAGGCAATGCCGAATTTGACAACGCTCTGCTCGATGCCATTTATGCCTTAGACGGCACAACAATTTTGCGCTTTCCTAAAGGTTCACAACGGCCCCGTGTGGTTCAAGAAGCAACTATCATCACCGCTGACCATGGCAACGATGAGTACTTCAAGTTCGGCGACGTTGAAAAGTACCGTGTCCCTAATCAATAAAAAGATTTAGCACAGGGGGGGCTCGAACCCCCGACCTGGCGATTATGAGTCGCCCGCTCTAACCAACTGAGCTACCGTGCCATAAGATTGCCGTGCATATTGCAGGCAAAAAATCTCCAGAGAGATCTGAATATAGATTATCCGAATCGATGACTGAGCGTGTCAAGCAAATATCACCGCTGAGCCAGACAAGACAACAAAAGTTCAAACTAAGTTCTACTTAAGCCGATAGTCAAGAGGCGAACATTTGCCACTTAAACTTTGGCTCGACTGCTGACATACCATTCAACAAAGCGTCTGACACCTTCATCAAAACTAGTCTTAGGGCTATACCCTAAGACTTCGCGGGCGTGGTCAATACTGGCATAGGTGTAAGGTACATCGCCAATTTGCATGGGCTTGTGCACGATATTGGCAGTTTTGCCCAAGTGTTTCTCAAGCGACTTGACCATGTCGAACAACATCACTGGCTCTGAACGCCCCAGGTTGATTACGTCAAATCCTGGCAAAGCATAGGTCATCGCAGACTCAATACCAGCAACGATATCAAGCACAAAGGTGTAATCGCGACGGGTTGTGCCATCGCCGAACAGCTCAATTGTTTTTCCAGCATCAATAAGATGACAGAATTTATGAATAGCCAGGTCGGGCCGCTGTCTAGGGCCAAATACCGTAAAGAAGCGCAGACAGACTACTTGCAAACCAGCAGTATGGTGGGCGGCGTAGCATTGCAATTCGTTCGAGGCTTTAGTGGCAGCATAAGGGGAAAGTGGTTGATCTACTCGATCGCTCTCTTTGAATGATTCGCCAGAACGGCCGCCATAGACCGAGCTAGAAGAACCGAAGACCAATCTAGTTTTCTCAGCATGGGGAATTATGCGATCAAGAATTTTCTGGGTGCCAACGACATTGACGTCCATATAGTGAGCTGGTTGCAAAAGCGATGGACGAACACCGGCCATAGCAGCCAAGTGGACAACAACATCAAAAGGACCATGCTGAAAAGCTCTATCAAGGGCGGCATCATCGCGAATATCACCTTCAATCAGAGTATAGGCAGGATGAGCAGAGTGCTCGGCGGCATTGCGCCGCTTCACCGCCGGTGCATAAAAATCGTTGAAGTTATCAATCACAACAACGCTGTCGCCCTGAGCCAGCAAACTATCGATCAAGTTTGATCCGATAAAGCCGGCACCACCAGTCACTAATATCTTTCGGCCTGCCATCAGTTGTTCGATCGCCTCCCTTGGGATGCTGTTATCAATTTTTCAAACAGCGGCTTATTGGTTTCATAGTCTCTTTCGGGGTGCCATTGCACACCAACAACAAAGTCGCGGTCGTTCATCTCGATTGCTTCAATGACGCCATCTTCAGCAGTTGCCACCACTCTTAATTGCTTGCCAACTTTGCGCACGCTCTGATGATGCGATGTTGGCACAGAAAACTGCTTTGCTGAGAAAAGCCCTTTGAGAATGCCATCTTCAGTAATGATCACATCATGGCGGTGGAAGCCGACCTTCCAGCCATCTTTGCTAGCGTGCTCAACGGGAGATTCTGGCAGATGCGATTTGATATCTTGCACGAGGGTGCCACCTTGATTGATATTAATCAACTGACAGCCCAGGCAAATTCCAAGTATTGGCATCTTGTCGTCACTTAAGGCTTCACTTACAAGAGCTACGTCAAACTCTTGACGCTTGGCCGGTGTTAGCTCACAGGAGGGGTGCGCGGTCTCGTCATATAAGCTCGGGCAGTAATCAGCGCCGCCAATTAACATCAAACCATCCAGCCGACGCAATACTTCACGCAAATCTTCTCTGGGCATGGGCGGAAGTAAAATCGGAATACCGCCACTTTTGAGAATGGCATCAGTATATGGAGTCTGAATTGATGCTTCTTCTGGAGGGCCAGCTTTGATGTCTAAATTGATGCCTATAAGTGGTTTCATGATGCCTCGAAATATTTAAGGGCATTTTACCGCAATACAGAACCGTGCTCGCTAACACCTCAATAATGTTTGGCGATGGGTAGAATTTGGCAATAGAATAATTGTCCCCCTAGCAAATGGCCACAGGCCTATGTCGATATCGAACCAAGAAATCGAAAATTCTAGAATTGAGAAGAGTTTCGCGGCCACGGTCAGCGACTTTATCAATGGCTTCAGCATAAGAATTACTGCAGCAGTAGTTGTATGCGCAACTATCTATTTCTACGCTTCCGGTCAAACACAGTTAATCAAGACCTTGCCTATTTTGGCGATTGTCATCCTAATTGCTGTAGAAGTTTTTGCCGGAAGTCAAATCAATAGAATCAGCAAAGCACTAAAAGAGCAATCCAACGCCCGAACCCTCGATTCTGAGACACTAAAGGCGATTAGTGCTAACGCTGGGCCGGAGATAAAGACGCTGCTCGCGCCTTTATTTTTGACCCTAGCGACTCTAGAAAACGAAAAAGTATCTAACAGAAATAAAGAGAAGGATCTTCAGCGCTGGCGAGCACGTACTGCTGAGATAAAGCAAGTTAAACAAAGCTTTGCCGATGAAGAGAGTAAAGCTGCAAGAGACTTCGCCAGAGACGGCCAAACCTTAGCTAGAAGCAGCCAATCATTCAATGGACTAGCGGCTGAAGTACTAGAAGCAATGTACTCTCAAAATGAAGACTCAATGCTGGCTACTGTGTTTATTCGGCGCACCCATAATAACTTTAGTAAATCGGCATCTTATCCAAAGTCAGAAGAACTAGAAGAATCAGTCCTCAAGGTTTTCAAAAACGCTGGCTCTGCGCTCGCCTCTATTCATGGCAATTTCATAGATATTGGTCCCCTTTCGCTCAAGCGCTATGGATTGGAAGAAATCGCAGAAAACTTAAAATTTAAGAGAGCAGTTGTCTTTCCAGTCGAAAGCAATGGCAGAGCAACAGGTACAGCCATCTGCTTCTCTGGTCAGGAGGCAGCCTATGAGCCACAAGAACTGAAGCCCCTTGAGAAATTTTGCAGACAAATGGCTTCGACTTTGTTAACCATTGCCGACAAAGAATCAGAGCAAGAACGTCACAATACAGACCTGCTTACCGGCCTGCGCTCGCGAAGTTACTTCAATGATCTGTTGGCAAAACTTGACCTGTTGATCGCCGCCTGCCCCCCGCCGTCTAAGCCAGTGGTCCTGATAATTGGCATAGACCTGCATCTTCCAGGCTTTCTCGGCACCACAGAAGATACCATCGAAAAGTGGTTGCCTCAGCTAGCTAGATGCATAAGTCAAGCCCTAACTTACTTCAAAGAAAGCAACGACTGGACGGGACCTGTTCATGCCTGCCGCTACCAAGGGAACCAGATTGCCATCTTACTAGAAACAGCAACTCCAGCAGCAGTTGAGCTGTTGGCAAAGGCTATAGACGAACGTATCCAAGCCCAAAAAAAATGGGCCGCCGACAGAGAAGAAATGTCGGTCTCCATCGGTGTTACGCCCTGTAGTCAAGGGCAAGAAGCAGAAGCTGTTCTTAACCAATGTCTCCTTGCTCTAAACTATGCTCAAGAGACAATAGGCGCGGGGCAGTGCATTTTCTCTCACCAGGTCCCACAAAGCTTCATACCAAAGAAAAATGCTGTCATCGATGGCGAACTCGGGGTGCTCGACAGTTTCAGCTTGCTCCAGTCGATTGCGGCAAGTGCCAAAACTGGGATATTAACTGTGAAAAACAGCTCAGGAACTACTTTCGTCAGCACCTGGGACCATGGCAAAATGGTAAACACAAAACTAGAAAACAGCTCAGGAATGGACGCTTTTAGTGAGTTTGTAATTTTCTTCAACTCTGGTCATTTTCACTTTCAGCAAATGAACGAATTACCGTTGATAGAAAAGAGCGAAGGTCGGACGCCGCCACTGAGCACAGCACTGATGGAAGCATGCTTGGCCGCAGACCACTTCGCTGTTGCCAAGACAGAATTACCTGACTTAAAAGTCAATGCAATCGCCATTAGCAGCGATAACGGGTGGCAATCGGCCGCAATGGACAGTGATATATCTCCCCTAGAGATGAGCGTAATGAAAACACTATTTGCCAAACTCACAAGCCAACCGCAACTCTTAGAACATCTATTATTAGAACTCAACCAGTATCCGCTGTTTCGTAAATGGCGAGCGGCCCATCTTTTGAAACGGCACGGTCTGATGCAAACACTGTAATCTATAATTGTTGCAGTTATTCATTCGATAAAACTAGAGAGGCAAAACCCATGAATGCAGGCCCGGCACAACACATACAAAATGCAGATGCGGCCACATCGGTTGAAGCCCTCTTTAAATCGGTAGACGCCTGGCAGACTGGTCATTTCCTCCTATCCAGTGGCCTCCATAGTGACCAATACATGCAATGTCAACGGATTCTGCAATATCCACTACACGGCATGCACCTGGCGCGAGCTTTGGCAACTAAGATGCTGACCGCTGGAATCAAACCCAAAGCAGTAATCGGCCCAGCCCTTGGCGCCGTGCATTTAGAAGTTTTCGTAGCCCTGGCATTCAACGAGATTCTCAACTCTGGTAAATCAAGCACAACTTCCGAAGAGCATAATTCTCAAGACCAAGTACGTGCGATTTTTGCAGAGAGAGCCGAAAATGGAAAAGATTTTGTTATACGTCGAGGCATTGAACTAGCTCAAGGCGAAGAAGTTATTGTCGTCGAAGATGTCACCACCACTGGTGGCTCAGCAAAAAGAGTCGTTGATCTATTAACAGCTATGGGTGCCAAAACTCTGGCAGTGGGGACAATAATTGATCGTAGTGGCGGCACGGCAAAATTTGATCAACCCTTCTTTGCCCTGGAACAACTCAATTTAAAAACATACGAAGCTGATGCCTGCCCCATGTGCCAAGCCGGCAGTAAACCGATCAAGCCTGGCAGCAGCAAGAAATAGCGCCAGCTACTATTCTAAGTTGGTTTTGCTCTTCGGCAACAACGACTGCAGAGCCAGTCCAATTTCGTAGTCGTTTGGCAACATGTGCTTGGCTGTCATCAACTCAGCTATGGCGCTACTTGTATCCCCGGCATCTTTCAACTCTAAAGCCAGGGCCTTGTGCAACTGGCCGTTTTTAGGATCAATAGATAAAGCCAATCTATACTCGATCAGTGCCGATTGGCGATCACCATTTTTAGCATAAACCCAGGCCAAATTAGAGTGCGTGTCAGGATCGTTTGGAGCCAGGCTCACTGCCAGACGAGCTTCTTTTAGCGCTTCACTAGCTTTATTTGTACTGGCCAAAGCCCAGGCATAGCCCACATGACCTTCGGAATAATTGGGATCAAGCTCAGTAGCAGAGACAAACTGGGCAATGGCTTCTGGCCATCTTTTCATTTTGCCCAAAGCCAGACCATAGCGAGCATGAACGATGGCATCTTTAGGATTTAGAGCAATTGCCTGTTGGTATTCGTCATTAGACTGGGCTGGCATGCGCACCGAGGTGTAGCACTGCGCCAAAATTAAATGAGGAATAACAAGCTCTTTGTTGAGCTTAGAAGAAAGCTTGCACTCAACAATGGCATCACGAAAACGGCTCTGCATGCGATAGCACTCGCCCAAATAGGCATGAGCTAAAGCATTGCCACTATCAATTTTAAGCGACCGGCTATATTCAGTCTTCGCCTCATCATTGCGTCCAAGCATGCGCAATGCTTCGGCTTTCATAAAATGGCCATCAGCAGTGGTGGCTCTAATGGTGAGCACTTTATCGAATTCTTTGAGAGCTTCTTCGTAGTCAGCCATGCTCATCAAGACTTTGCCCAGCATATAGTGGGCCTTGAAGCTATTTGGGTCAAGCTTGAGTACGTCTTCGAATTCGATTAGAGAATTAGTAAAATCCCGTCGACTAAAGAACATATCTCCGAGACGACAATGTCTATCAATCTGCTTATTGCGATCTTCTTTGACCGGCTCAAAAACTTCTTCTGAAGCCGCTTTTGCTTCTTCGTTCTTAGTCTCAGCCTCAAGCACCTTAGGATCTTTATAAGGCCTGCGCTTCATAAAGAAAGGCGCAGCTTCACAAGCCGGCGGCGCAGCAGCAGCGGCCAGTAGCAATAGAGCAGAGGCCGAGAGCAGCAGGCCACGGCAGACACTCGCCAAAGCTGCCTTAGGCACCATGGCCGTTCACCCCATGATGGCAGACCTCAACCACCCGATCTAATCGAAACGTTCTCTCAGCATTAGTTTTACGACACATGGCCGTAAGATAAACACTTCCTCGACTTTCTATTAATGCCAGGGGCAGAATGATACGAGTGCTTTTAAATTCACTACTATAGGTCAACTTCAGTTCGCTTTTCTTCTTGATAGCGGCTGAAATAAGGTCAAAATCGGCTTTTGCTCGGGGCGACAAAACTACCGGAGCATAGCGCTGCTGTTGAGTAAAGCTAAGAGTAGAGTTATTTTCCTCCAACTGCCCGAAGTTCTCCAGGCAACCGACTTCAACTAGTTTGGCAAAAAGCTTCTGTACATACATGCTGTCGTCTAAGGCTCGGTGATAGAGCGATCCAGCAAAGCCAAAGTGCTCACTGAGAGTCTTCAATTTATGGTTGAGGCTATCTTGCACCAGGCACTGAGCCAGAGCAAGAGTATCAATCACCGCATGGCTGGGCAACTCCAAGCACAAACGCTGCGAATTGACCTTGAGAAACTCCACATCAAAAGAAGCGTTGTGGGCAATTAGCACTGTATCAGCAGCGCTGCCACACCACTGATAAAACTGTGGCAGAACGCTATCAACCCTGGGAGCATCTTTTACCATTGCATCGGTGATACCGTGTAAGGCTGAGACTTCAGGCGGAATTGGCTCGCCAGGATTAATCAAAGCAGAGAAAGTATCAAGTTCTAGATTACTCGCGCTAGAGGGCGCGCCCAGCTTAAATTTGACGCCTGATAGTTCGACCAATTTGCAAGCTATGGCCGAAAGCCCAGTAGTTTCAACGTCAAAAGCAACAAATGTCAGATCGCTTAGCGATTTGCGACTTAAGCTTGAAACCTGCTCACATATTTCAGTCATGCCGTCTCTCTCTAGTATGGCGATAGAACTGATTGTACTACGGTGGCTTTGCCAGCTGTGGTGATTAAATGGAGCTATAGTACTTATGGAAATAACATAAACGGACCCGATCTATACGATGCATATATCAATTCGGCAGATAGTTATTGCTTCGCTCAGCGCCTTAAGCATCCTGGCGACAACAGCTAATAGCAGTCAGGCATTTGACCTGAAAGAAAAGGATCATCCTGAGCAATCCTTGCATGGCAACATCATTAACGAAGCCCTGGCTTCAACGATTAGCCCAGTCAGTCTCAAATTAGTGGTCCAAAGCTGCGATCAAGCGGAAGATGCTGACATGCTCTTCAATAAAAGCTCGTTCAAAAGAAGTATGGCTTACATAGAGCGAGAGCAAAAGAAAGTATTGAATGCAGCCTTCGAAGCAGATAGCAGCCCAGCGGCTCGCTATCGTACGTTGAAGCATTTCGGCATAATGCTGAGAGCGGTGCAAGATTTTTATAGCAATTCAAACTATGTTGAGCACGAAGTAGCAAAACGCACAAACAAACTAGGTGTTAATCGTTTCGACCCCTACACCATTGAGCTCGTCGAGTGGTCAAAAGTGCCAACCCTGATGCAGTCAGAGCCGCCCCTGGGTGCTGCTGAAATAAAGAAAGCCAATGCCAGCGAAGGCCAGGAAAAAATTGGTCAAGCCACTTACTACAAAATTGCTCGTGAACTTGCTCTGCGCGAAACAGCCAGGCAGTGGGATGTGCTGGCAACGCTGTTAAAAAACCGCTATCAAGCAAAATCGCTAACTATTATCACCGCGCTTAAACAAGCCAGTGTTCCCGATAAAGAACCAGAAGAGATTGACTAAAGCAGACTAAGAATGCGTGATTATCCCACTGACATAGATAAAGAGTTCAATTAGTATACGATCAGCCCCACAAAGATAAAGCTGATCAGATGACTAATGAATTCTTTGAACACAGCAAAGAAACATGGACCAACGTCCTTAGTGGTCATTCTTCCATTGCCGAAAAGCTGGAAGTTAGCGCAGAAATCGGTGTCGGAGTTGTCGCTTTAGCCGCCTTGAGCCGGTTTGGGTTGTCCAAACTTTACAACAGTGCCTTGGCTGCTGCAAAAGCAGAAGCGCAACTACCCACCCTCAATTTAATTGGGTCCGGCGAAAAACGGGCACCGGCCCTAGCGAAAGAAGCGCCAGCCATTGCTGAAGAAAGCTGGACCCAGTTAACCTTTTCTCGCACTCAAAGAATTCAACTGCGCGGCGATGAAACAGGCGCAGAAGTGCATGAACGGTTGCGCTCTCAAGTTGTTAACGGTTTTCGCACGATTCACGAGCCGACAGAGATCAGCACACCTAGCTGGTATACCTTTGATGCCAGCAAAACTCTGGGAATTGACAATGCCGTAGCAGTGATGACATCTACTTGCAAACACGAAACTCCATCAATGACATTTGTTGGCATTCGCAAATCTAATTCATGGATGAGCGAAATACCTTCACTAACCAGAGAGCCTCGTTTTCAATACAAGCTGCACCCTCTGGGCCGCGAGCTCTCATTGCAAGAGAAAAATGCAATCTACGATCGGATGTGAGCTATCCAAATAGCTTTGAGCTTTGCAGTTTTTGTTTCTTTGCATTTCTATTTTGATTTGCGGCGCACGATGCCGCAGTCAGGGCAGTCACTGACAGGATCAAAGCCTCTGAGTACCTCAAGCTCGCCGCTCAAGCCGTCGATCTTGATCAATTCATTGCCTTGGCTAGCGCCAAACGCACTAATAATTTTGACGGCACCAAGGGCCAGTGAATTGCCAATTATTCCAGCCAGACTTTCTAGAACGCCCTGGGATTCACGACTACCGATGGCATCTTCTAGACCCAGCGAGGCCAGTAAACAGCGCAGGCAACACGACTTGCCCGGCACCATACAAAACAACTGAAAGCGCATGCCCGCACCACCACAATGCAAGAGCGGCTTGCCACTAGCCATACATAAATCGGAAAGGCTGAGTTTCTCTTGCCAATCATGCAAAACATCAATAACTAAATCACAGGACGCCACTTGCAACTCAAGCTCAGCAGAAGATGAAGATAGAGATTCAATTAGCTGATAAGCAATTTGGCAATCACCAAGCCCATCAAGCTGCGTTCTCAAACTATTTAGCGCGGCCAGACGATTATCAATAATCTTTAGGGCACCAATACCAGAGACAATTAAACCTTGAGCAGCAGCGCGCACCACTGGGCCGCTTCCTAAAAGCAAAACCTTGGCACGCTTCAGTTTTTGCTGGTGAACTGCGCTAAAGCCACTCACGGCAAGCTGGCCAGCATAGCGCGAGTGCACCTCTTCATTATCAAACTGACTATCCATGATTACCCTAAAAAAGTTGCCCGCTCAGTGGCTGCATCAAGCTAAATAATAGCCTATAAACCAAAAACCCCCCTTGCGGGAGGTCTCTGGCTGGCGTTGGCGGGGAAAAACTGTGAACGGTTTATTAGTTGCTTAGTTGAAGAGAGCAGCGTCGCGGGCTGATGCAACGAGCCAGTTGATGCAACCAGGTGTTGCCAAACCGCCTGTTACACCGGCAGCTCCGAACAATACTTTCTTCATAGCATCGTGGGAACCAGCAGCCATGTGCATGAAGCCCATGATCATGGTAGGTCCGCCCCAGGCAATTCCTAGGATTTCCATACCGTTAGCGATGATGTTCAGCAATGCTTCTAAGTTGGCCAAGTTGTTAACACGCACTGTACCTGCGGTGTTGACGCCTTGTACAACAGTGGCTTCTGCGCCTTGGGGAGAAATTGTACCGTTGGTGGCACCTTGCAATGTAGGTGATGTACCATCATTTAGATGCTGTGTTTGTGAGCCTGTGGTGTAGTTCTGACGAGCTTGTTCACCGGTAGCACCCATCGAATTTTGCTCGGTTTGATTACCAGAACCGAAAGCATCTTGGGCTAGTGCAGGAGCGGCTGAGACGGCTACGAAAGCAACAGCTAGGCTCAATTGGGCGATAGTTGATTTAAGAGACATAGTAAGATTCTCCAGAAAGAGGTTAAAGATTTTAGTAAGGTGGTCAGTGCGGCGAACTCAGAAAGTTGAGTTGAGTAGAGAATAAGCGTTGGCGAGACCGAAGTCAAGCGCTGTTTTGTTGTGTGCAATACACTTTTCGCCAGTTGTCTGGTTAAGTGCAAAAATTTCCGATCTTCTCTCTACTGGAAGCCGCGCCCCTCGTTGAGAAGCCCAAGGCACCAGCGCAAAATCGACTGGCCAATCAAGACTAAAAATAGAACGAGGAGCCCAGTAAAGACTCCCCCTAACCTCAACCAATCACCTTTGGCCAAAGCGATCAACCCACATAAGATTCTCGGATAGGCCCAAACAAGACAAGAGCAGTCAACTATCAGCGCAGATAGTATCAAACTTTTCAAGGAGGCTAATTCTTTGACAGAAGTCATCTGTCGCGACAATTTCAAAAAGCAGAGCCGGGGTTGAATAGAAAATTGATATGGCTAGCAATAAGAACAAAGTCAGAAAGAAATGGGCGTGGCCAGCGGTTATCCGAAGAGTCATGAGCCCCCCTAGAATTGTAAATGGTTAGAAATTTTGGCGAGTGACGCCCTGAAAGTACTTTGGATAAGCCAGTACTTCGGATAAGCCAGTACTTTGAGCAAGGCATCACTTAGCAAGAGAATCAGTATCGGTTGGCTAGCTGCCAGAAGCCAGAGGAAAAACACTGAAAAAACGAGGAAGCAGAGCCTACTCGTTTTTTCAATTCATTAGTTGAACTTGCTTATTAGTTAAACAGAGCAGCATCACGAGCCGATGCAACGAGCCAGTTGATGCATCCTGGGGTAGCTAAACCGCCAGTCACGCCGGCAGCACCAAACAGCACCTTCTTCATAGCGTCTTGCGAGCCAGCAGCCATGTGCATGAAGCCCATAATCATGGTCGGTCCGCCCCAGGCAATTCCGAGAATTTCCATACCGTTAGCGATGATGTTGAGCAATGCTTCTAGGTTGGCCAAGTTGTTAACCCGCACAGTACCTGCGGTGTTCACACCTTGCACAACAGTGGCTTCTGCTCCTTGGGGAGAAATTGTACCGTTGGTGGCACCTTGCAATGTGGGTGATCTACCATCATTGAGATGCTGTGTTTGCGAGCCCGTTGTGTAGTTCTGACGAGCTTGTTCACCTGTAGCACCCAGCGAATTTTGTTCAGTTTGGTTGCCCGAACCGAAGGCATCTTGGGCTAGGGCTGGAGCAGCTGAAACGGCTACTAGAGCAACAGCTAGGCTAAATTGGGCGAAAGTAGATTTAAGAGACATGGGGCAAGACCTCTCTACAAAAAGTTATTGGGGTAATTGGTAAAAGCCAAAGAAAGAACTTCGGAAAAGTTGAAGTAAATACAGAGTAAGCTTTCAACGAAAGGAAGTCAACGGAAATTATGTTGGCTGGGATACCTTTATCTAACTATTTAGAAAGCGGCTGACAAGCTATCACCAAGCACCAATGAAATACTTACGAACTGACAGCGCCAGCCGCTTCCAGCGCGCAAAACAAAAGAGAGGAGACAAGCTCCTCTCTTTAATGTTTCTAGATTTTTCGGTATTAGTTGAAGAGAGCAGCATCGCGGGCTGATGCAACGAGCCAGTTGATGCAACCAGGTGTTGCCAAACCGCCTGTTACACCGGCAGCTCCGAACAATACTTTCTTCATAGCATCGTGGGAACCAGCAGCCATGTGCATGAAGCCCATGATCATGGTAGGTCCGCCCCAGGCAATTCCTAGGATTTCCATACCGTTAGCGATGATGTTCAGCAATGCTTCTAAGTTGGCCAAGTTGTTAACACGCACTGTACCTGCGGTGTTGACGCCTTGTACAACAGTGGCTTCTGCGCCTTGGGGAGAAATTGTACCGTTGGTGGCACCTTGCAATGTAGGTGATGTACCATCATTTAGATGCTGTGTTTGTGAGCCTGTGGTGTAGTTCTGACGAGCTTGTTCACCAGTAGCACCCATCGAGTTTTGTTCGGTTTGATTACCAGAACCAAATGCATCTTGGGCTAGAGCAGGAGCGGCAGCGAAAGAAACTAGTGCAACTGCAAGGCTGAGTTGAGCGAATGTAGATTTCAAAGACATAGTAAATTCCTCGCTGGGAGCTGATTTGATAATTAGTAAAAGAAGAAATCACTTCGGAAAGTCGAAGTGAATACACAGTAAGCGCAAACGGAAAGGAAGTCAATTGCGATTATGTTGGCTGCAATACACTTTTGGCAACTTAATAAAAATGGCTTGGTTAATAGCTTTCAATAACTACTGTTTGAAATTCAATAAAAAGGCACCACAAAAAAAAGAGGAGGTAGAACCTCCTCTTTTTCAATTGTCTAGTCTTACTTCAGGCTTGCTGTACGAGCTCTAGTTGAAGAGAGCAGCGTCGCGGGCTGATGCAACGAGCCAGTTGATGCAACCAGGTGTTGCCAAACCGCCTGTTACACCGGCAGCTCCGAACAATAC